>JABAOD010006410.1_pt4 | contig 16031 bp, 20 predicted proteins | sample 7062151 | NCBI WGS metagenome assembly JABAOD01 (sample SAMN14538626, study PRJNA623070) | marine sediment metagenome | biome: marine biome [ENVO:00000428]; feature: marine pelagic biome [ENVO:01000023]; material: deep marine sediment [ENVO:00002113] | place: India: Gulf of Khambhat ... | reverse complement strand
GAAATCAATGAGAAGATGCAGAAAGATCTCGGCTCGTCAGCGGGCAATGGAAAAGGAGGATAAGTGATGGATGAATCCTGGAGTTCAGACACGTCTAAGCCTTGGAAAACGGAGAACTGGTTTGTTAGCCCGTGGAATTTCCTCGATGAGCTTATAAAGGATTTCCAGCCCCCCAAACAGGTGCGGATCCATGATATCACTCTGCGCGACGGCGAGCAGCAGGCCGGGGTCATCTTCACCAAAGAGGATAAGATAAGGATTGCAGAGAAGCTGGCCGAGGTGGGGGTGCACCGTATCGAGGCGGGTATGCCGGCCGTATCGCCCCCGGACGAGGCCGCGATCAAAGAGATCGTAAAACGGGACCTGGGTCCTGAGATCTTTTGTTTCTCCCGTTGTATGGTGGACGACGTGAAGCGAGCTGTTGACTGCGGCGTAGACGGCATAGTTATAGAGATCCCCGCCAGCGCCCACCTGATCGAACATGCCTATAAATGGCCTCTGGAGAAAGCTGTTGACCTATCTATCAAGGCTACTGCTTTTGCCAAAGAGCAGGGGCTGTATACAGTCTTCTTTACGATTGATGCCACCAGGTCCGACGTGAACTGGCTACTGGATCTGGTGGATCGGGTAGCCACCGAGGGTCACATGGATGCTTTTACCCTAGTGGACACTTTTGGTGTGCTCTCGCCCCATGGCGCTCGTTATTTCGCCAAGAAGGTTAGGGAGAGGGTGGCTAAGCCCCTGGAGATTCACTTCCACTCGGATTTCGGTCTAGGAGTAGCCAATACCATTATGGCGGTGCTGGTCGGTGCTGAAGTAATCCATTCTACAGTAACTGGAATCGGTGAACGAGCTGGCAATACCCCTATGGAGGAAACGGTGATGGCCTTATTGACGATGTATGGCATCGATGTGGGGATCGATTACAGCAAGCTCAATGAGCTTTCTAAGTTGGTGAGGGAGGTTTCGGGCACGCAGATCCCAGATAGCCGGCCTTTCATAGGCGACGGGGCGTATAGCATCGAATCTGGAATCGTCACGGGTTGGTACAAGAACGTCTTCGAGAAGGATCCTACAACCGTTTTCCCTGTCCGGCCCGAGTTTGTAGGCCATGAGAGACCAAAGATAGTGATGGGGAAGAAAAGCGGGATCGATTCGATTGCCGTCTGGTCGCAGAAACTAGGCATGGAGCTCACCGAAGAGGAAGCTCTGGCTGTCCTTGGCCAGGTCAAATTGAAGTCTCACGATTTGAAACGTGTGCTCTCTGAAGATGAGTTCAGGGAAATCGTTGAAAAGGTAAAGGCCAAGAGGTGAGCCTCGGCTCCCGGATAGGCTGCTGTTGATCCGAAGGTAGGGGAACGCGTAAGGCTGATCTGATGGCTACGGGAGAGTCAAGGGAGGGGGAATTCTTTCTATGAAGTACTCAGAGGCAGGCATTGGGCGAGTCTTTGTTATTCGGCTTGAAGACGGCGAAATACTGGATAAAACCCTTGAAGAGTTTGCATCCGAACATGGTGTGACTGCGGCAGCCCTGATCGTTTTGGGAGGCGCTGATGCAGGTAGCAGGCTTGTAGTGGGTCCAAAAAACGGCAGCCGAGGGCCGGTTGTCCCAATGGAATACCTGCTAGACAAAGTGCATGAAGTTACCGGAACGGGAACGCTATTCCCTGACGATGAGGGGAACCCGACGCTTCACATGCATGTGGCTCTTGGCAGATCAAACTCTAGCGTAACAGGATGTATACGAAATGGGGTAAAAATATGGAAGGTCGCTGAGATCGTGCTCTTTGAACTCCTAGATAGTAAGGCAACAAGAAGGTTCGAATCGGAATCTGGACTCAAGGTTCTCAATCCTTAGGGGCCGACTTCGTAAAGAAACAAAATAGAGGTTGTGTGCCGACCGCTACTGTCAATAGATGTTTTCTCGCATAATTGGACATTTCTCAGATGATAAACTTGAATTTACTCATTAGGAGATCTAAAGTAGGTGAGTAACAGTTTTTCTTCGATTAGGAGGATGGGATTATGGCGATAATCAACTTCGGGGAAGTCCAGGAGGACGTCGTCACCCAATCAGAATTCCCGCTCTCTAAAGCACAAGAAGTTCTCAAAGACGAAACCATCGCAGTACTGGGGTATGGTGTGCAGGGGCAAGGACAGAGTCTAAACTTGCGCGACAATGGTATGCGCGTTATCGTTGGTCAGCGTCAAAATACCGCCTCCTGGGATAAAGCGGTAAAAGACGGCTGGGTAGGAGGAGAGACTCTTCTTACTTTGGACGAGGCTGCTGCAAAAGGGACAATCATTCAGTATCTCCTTTCCGATGCAGGCCAAAAAGCATTCTGGCCGAGACTGAAGCCCCACCTCACCGAAGGCAAGGCTCTCTATTTCTCACATGGTTTTGCGATCACTTACGGGGATCTGACGGGTGTAATACCCCCAAAGGAGATTGATGTTATCATGGTAGCCCCCAAAGGATCTGGCCTTTCTCTGCGGCGCAACTTCCTCGAAGGAAGTGGTGTTAACAGTAGCTTTGCTGTGTATCAGGATTACACTGGAAGGGCGGAAGAGAAGACAGTCGCGCTGGGAATCGGTGTTGGATCGGGGTATTTGTTCCCTACCACATTCGAGAAAGAAGTTTACAGTGATCTAACCGGCGAGAGAGGTATTTTGATGGGGGCACTTGCTGGAGTCATGGAAGCACAATATGAGGAACTGAGACGACACGGGCATACTCCCAGTGAAGCGTTTAATGAGACAGTCGAGGAACTAACTCAGAGTCTGATTAAGCTTGTTGCAGAGAGAGGTATGGACTGGATGTATGCGAACTGCAGCACAACTGCTCAACGGGGCGCATTAGACTGGAAAGGAAAATTCCGTGATGCCGTTGCTCCGTTGTTCGCGTCCCTTTACGAGAACGTGACTAATGGCACAGAAGCCAAAGTAGTTCTCGAGAGGAATAGCCAACCAAACTATCGAGAAGAGTTGAATGCAGAGCTTGCTGAGATGGAGAAGTCGGAAATGTGGCAAGCCGGCAAGAAAGTGCGGGAACTGCGCCCCGAAAACTGGAAAAGGGAGGCCTAGATTACCGAAATAGGTTTTGTGGTGACCGTCATCCTGAAGATCTTTCAGAATGACGGCTTTGTTTTTTTTACTACCGAAGAAGGGAAACTGAAGAATAGGTCTTTGAGCTGAAATGGGCGCCGATAAACCTTTTATCAGTTTTGTCGACATTACACTGAGGTTAGGGGACAGGCTAGTTTTTTGTGATACCTCCTGGCAAATCGGACACGATGAGCAATGGGCGATTTTGGGCCCCAATGGATCTGGAAAGTCGACATTGGTTCGGTCACTTTGGGGGGGGACGCCATTGCGGAGTGGGCGCATTACCTTTGACTTTGGTGACGGGCAAACTCATGACGCTTCTCAAAAGGATGCCATTGGCTATGTTTCCTTTGAGCTGCATCAACTTCTCATGGAGTATGAGGAGTTGCAGGAGGATTTACGCGCGTATGCGGGCAAGAAGGAAGGAATTATGAATGTAAGGGATGTAATACTTTCTGGAATTTCGCCTGCCCGCAGGGTCGAGGCTGCGTATGGGGAGAGGCTCTATGAGATAGCGGATCAACTTGATATTCGGACTTTGCTTGAACGAGGCATAGCCCATTTATCAACAGGTGAGATGCATAAAACACTGATTGCTCGGGCACTGATGAAATCTCCGAAGTTACTGATTCTCGACGAGCCCTTTGAAGGGCTTGACGAGTCTACTCGTGAACTAATGGCAAAATCAATAGATGGGTTCATGAAAGGTCCGATGCGGGTCATTCTGGTAACGCATCGCCTAGAAGAAATTATGCCGAATATCACACACGTGCTTCTTGTTAAGGATGGCCAGATATTTCGAAAAGGGGGAAAAGAGGAGATCTTGACCTCTGAGAATATTAGTCAGCTGTACGGATGCGAGCTCCGAGTGAAGAAGGGGAGCGAAAGATATCGATTAGCTGATGGTAGGGGGGACATCAAGAGAATTTCCGCGGATGCCTTATGTAGCTATTCCCCGCGAGATGTACCAGATGTGCTGATAGATATGAAAGATGTTACGGTGAGGTATGGCGACGTCCTTGTTCTCGATGGTGTAAATTGGGTAATGAAGCGGAGAGAGAATTGGGCTCTCCTTGGGCCCAACGGCTCTGGGAAATCGACTATTGTCAGATTGATTCTGGGCGATGATCTGCAAGGATACGCGAATAGGGTAGTACTTTTCGGAAAGCAAAAGGGTTCAGGGGAAACGGTTTGGCAGACCAAGAAACGCATTGGGTTTGTCTCACCGGAATTGCAGATCCAGTACCGGAAAAAAATGAGCGCCTATGACGCCATAGCTTCGGGGTTTCATGACTCAATGGGTCTGTATCGATATCTCACAGCTCAACAAAAAACTGCTGTGGATCAATGGATTGGGCTCCTCGGCATTGAGGACATTGTCAGGAAATCCTATCATCAGCTGTCGTATGGGGAAAGGCGGATGCTCCTAATAGCACGAGCGATGGTCAAGTCACCGGTCTTGTTGATCATGGATGAGCCGTGTTATGGGTTGGATATTCGGAACAGAAGGAGGATACTGGGGATTATGGAGGCCATCGGTAAAACACAGACCGATCTTCTCTACGTTACTCATCGTAAAGAAGAAATCTTGAGGTGTATAACGCATGTGATGTTCCTTTGGAAAGGAAAAGTATTGAATAAGGGGCGTAAAGGAGAGATGATACTTAGAGTTTAACCGCTGTTTCTATCGATGGGGACGCCATCCGGTATTGGTCCCATGTCCGTTGGCGATCGGGTGGACGTCGTGATTGAAGGTATCGGAACTCTCACAAATACCATCATCAAAGGTATAGAGATTTGTTACCTCAAGAGGCTATGGACCTCAGATGATTGAATTATGATGTCACTCCTGGAAAGGCCTATTCAAAAACTGCAAAAGATCACTCTGAGCGCGAATTCACCCCGTAGTTGAACTCAACGGCACTACAGAAAGCTTTTGAGCAGCCAAGAGCGACCTTTTTGAGAGAGCTCAGTGCAATGGAGGCGAATATGGAGACAAAAGAATCGGAGGCACTTTTTGCAGAGGCTCAGAGGTGGATTCCAGGTGGCGTGAACAGTCCGGTCAGGGCCTTTCGCACGGTGGGAATCCCTCCTCGATTTATTGATCACGCGGTGGGCTCGAGAATTTTCGATGAGGACGGTAACGAGTACATCGACTATGTGGGTTCCTGGGGTCCCATGATCTTGGGCCATTGCCATCCAAAGGTTGTGAAAGCGCTGAATGAGATGGTTACAAAGGGGCTGAGTTTCGGTGCACCGACGGCTCTGGAGATCGAGTTGGCCCGGAAGGTTGTTGATGCCATTCCCTCTCTGGAGATGGTCAGAATGGTGAACTCGGGAACTGAAGCCACCATGGCCGCCATTCGGGTGGCCAGGGGATACACGGGACGGGACAAGGTGATCAAATTTGAGGGCGGCTACCACGGACACGGTGACTATCTCCTTGTCAAGGCCGGTTCAGGTGCGACAACGCTCGGTGTCCCAGACAGTCTGGGGGTTCCCGCTGATTTTGCAAGACATACGCTGACGGCTCGCTTCAATGATATTGAGTCTGTGGAGGCCCTAGTCGAAGACTACCCAGACGAGGTCGCTTGCATCATTCTGGAGCCGGTGGCTGGTAATATGGGCGTTATCGCGCCGAAGGAAGGGTTCCTCCAAGGCCTTCGCGCGATCTGTGATGAGCGGAGTATTGTGCTCATTTTCGACGAGGTCATGACCGGCTTCCGTGTAGCTTACGGCGGGGCGCAGAGTCTCTACAGTGTCATACCTGACATGACCTGTCTTGGCAAGATCATCGGCGGTGGTCTTCCCGTTGGGGCATATGGTGGCAAGAGGGAGATTATGGAAAACGTAGCGCCTGTGGGAGGGGTTTATCAGGCTGGCACACTTTCAGGAAATCCGCTGGCCATGACGGCTGGCTTTGAGACCCTGAAGGTCCTTGAGGGAGAGGGAGTCTATGAAAGCTTGAACCAGAAGGTTGACTTTCTGTGCAAGGGGATCGACCAGGCGGCAAAGGACAGTGGTATCCCTGTCTGGAGTACCCACGTTGGTGCAATGTTTACAGTCTTTTTCACCTCCGATCCTGTAGAGGATTATGGGACTGCTAAGAATAGCAATACCGAAGCCTTTGCTCGCTATTTCGTCCTGATGCTCGAACAGGGCATTTATCTTCCTCCCTCACAGTTTGAGGCCGTCTTCCTATCTCTCGCCCACAGTCAAGAGGATCTGGAGAGGACAGTGGCTGCGGCCCGAACTACCTTCGAAGAGATGCGTTTTTCACGAGATGAGAAATGAGCGTGATATTATCGGCTACGAGATGGGTAAAAGATGGGCATGGATGACGGGATCGGTGACGGTGGCTCCTGATGGCGGTGTGGGGAATTGAAAAGAAACTGATGGCGGGATTTTTCATTTCCGCCATGCTCCTGGTATGCCCGATGATGACATTCCCTCCATATGGCGCGGCTGAACCAACAGGGGAAGACGGTCTTGCGACCAGGGCGAGAAGGATCGAAACCGAGAGGGCGGAAAAGGATCGATTTTTTAGAGAGTCGCCGAGTTCTCCCCTGCGACTGAAGGATCAGAAGACCTTCAGAGGGTTAAGCTATTACTCGATCGATCTTCGTTACCTTGTGTCAGGGAACCTTGAAAGAGACCCGAAGGGAAGGAAGGAGTACGTCAAGCTTCCGACGAATCGAGGCAATTTTCGGACCTATATTAAAGAGGGGGTTCTTCGGTTCAAGATCGAGGGAAGGGAGTTTGTCCTCACCGTCTATCGCTTCTTGGGAAGATCGAACCTCTTTCTGCCTTTCAGAGATAGGACAAACGGCCAGGAGACTTACGAGAACGGACGCTATCTGGATGTGGAGATTTTGGACGATGAAGAGGTTATTGTTGATTTCAACACGGCCCACAACCCTTTCTGCGCCTATAATCCGAAGTTTACCTGTGCTTATGCCTCGGAAGAAAACATGCTCGATGTGGCCATTCCGTGTGGGGAAAAGAAGTTCGTTGCCGCTCCCTAAAATGGGCTTTTCTGAAGATCTTCGTCTTTTTTGAAGGAGCCAGAAAATCAAAAAAAACGTTTTAGGACTAGCACCTCGAGCGGCTACGGTATTAAAATGAAGTTTGAAAGGGGAACCTAAAATGTATTCCGAGATCGTCCTCGACCATTTCAAAAACCCGAGAAACATCGGTGAAATTGAGGATCCTGACGGTGTGGGGAGTGTTGGAAATCCTGTATGTGGCGACCTGATGGAAGTCTACATCAAGGTGAAGGATTCCAGGATCGAAGATGTGAAATTTAAGACTTTTGGCTGTGGGGCGGCCATTGCTGTCTCGAGCATGATTACCGAGATGGCCAAGGGAAAGACCCTCGAAGAGGCCATGAAGATCACCAACAAGGCCGTGGCCCATGCTCTGGGGGGGCTACCCAAGAACAAGTTGCATTGTTCCAACCTGGGGGCTGATGCCCTCCATTCGGCTATCGCCGACTATTACAAGAGAAAAGAGGGTCAGGTTCCTGAAGCGGTCAAAGAAAGGGTCATTCACATCAGAAAGGAGGAGGCGTGTTATTGTCCCTATTGTGATATTGAGTTGCCCGAGGAAGCGCCTTTTTGCGCCGGTTGTGGTCGGGAGATTACGGAAGAAATTGGTGAATAGCTGATCTACACACGTAAGAATGCGGAGAAAGATGAAAGCGAATCGAATTGGGAGAGGAAGGATCTGATGCGTAGACAGGAGTTTTCTGAAATCCGACACCGTTTGGGTAAATCCCAGAGGCAGATGGCCCAGTTGCTGGGTACGTCGCTTAAGGCGGTGCAGAGTTTTGAACAGGGGTGGCGGAAAGTCCCGGTCCATGTGGAAAGACAGGCACTATTTCTCCTGGCAATGAAGGCGTCCCAAAAGGAACGCAGACCGTGTTGGAAAGTCCGGACCTGCCCGTCAGACCTAAGAGAGAGTTGTCCTGCATGGGAGTTTAACAGCGGACATCTCTGCTGGTTTATTAGTGGAACGGTGTGTCAGGGCGAGGTCCAGGAGAGTTGGCAAAAAAAGATGGCGATATGCCGAGAATGTGATGTCTTTCGTGAAATGGTGGCCCTTTAATTCGAAAGCTTTACAGGGGCGCGCCTGATCCTGAAGACGTTAACCAGCTTAATGCGCTCAGGAGAGTCGGGTATGTGCCAAAGTTATCGAAAGGTCTGTGCCTGTGGCCAAAAGATCTCAGAGATATTTTTCGGGAGGTCGGTTTTAGACGAGAAGGCGGTTTCTCAGGTCTATTGCCCCCAATGTAGTCAGGATATCGACATCGGTCGTGAAAGTCAGGTCTGGGACAATGGTTGGGTTCTCGAGCTAGACATGGACGTGTTGCGGACTTATGCACCCGTGATGGGAATCTCTCCAGATGACGTGACTGCAGACTGGGTCTTTGATGAGGGATACGCCACATGGGTTGGGATCACTCCCGACGATTTTCAGAGAAGGGAAGAGGAGCGCTCTAAGATTCAGGAGCTTGCCAAAACGGATCTTCGTTCCTATATCGATGCTATGAGGGAATGGGGTTTGAGCCGTGAAAAGCGTTTCATCGAAGAGGGTTGGCGTAAAGCTAAAGGCAGGGCGGGACGTCATACGGTGCAGAAATCTCCATAATCCTTTAGATCGAACAACTTGGCATCTTCGCCACAGACGAGGCATTTCGGATTCTTGGATAACTTGAATTCACTCAGCTCCATTTCCAGAGCGTCGAAAACAAGGAACCGTCCGATCAGGGGCCTGCCGATTCCGAGGATGATCTTGATGGCCTCCGTTGCCTGAAGTGTGCCAATGACTCCCGGTAAAACACCTAGGATGCCCGCCTCTTGGCACCTGGGAACCGAGCCGGGCGGGGGTATCTCTGGGATGAAACACCTTAAGCAGGGCCCTTGATGTGGCGCAAAGACGGTCATTTGGCCTTCGAAGCGAAAAACCGCACCGTAGACATTGGTCTTTCCGGCGAGTACGCACGCATCATTCAAGAGGAAACGGGTGGGAAAGTTGTCGGAGCCATCCAGGATCAAATCGTAGTCCGAGATAATCTCCATAATATTCTCTGATGTGAGCTTTTCATCGTGGTTGCGTAATGTGACATCCGGGTTGATCCCTTTCAGGGTCTCCCTTGCGGATTCCACCTTTCGTTTCCCAAGATCCTTGGTGGAATGAAGGATTTGGCGTTGGAGGTTGCTTAGTTCCACCTCATCGAAATCCACGAGGCCCAATGTCCCGACTCCCGAGGCTGCCAGGTAAAGCCCGGCTGGGGAGCCGAGACCTCCCATCCCTACAAGGAGGATCTTGGATGCCAGAAGTTTTTCCTGGCCCTCCCCACCAACCTCCGGGAGGATGATGTGGCGACTGTAACGTCTCAGTTGGTCTTCGTCGAAAGACGTCATCTCTTATCTGTCCACCTTACTTCCTGCTACCGCCAGCAATAGCCGGGATGATGGATACGCGATCTCCATCCTTGACGGTTGTTCTCTCACCGTTGAGGAATCGAATGTCCTCATCATTGAGATAAACGTTAATAAAACGCCGCAGACCCTCACCGTCGTACAACCTCTCGAGAATCCCGGGGCACTCGGAGTCCAGATTCTGGAAGACCTCTGATATGGTGGTGCCCTCAGCCTCTATCGTTGTTTTTCCCTCTGAAAAGCGTCTTAACGGGGTAGGGATCTTAACCAAGACTGCCATAACAGACTCTCCTTTCTGTCTCCTCCGTCTTTCTCAACGATTCTTTTAGCACGAGCTCGATCTTTTCAGTGAACGCCTCCATCGTTGGTTCGATTCTCAACGTTTGTTGAGTCTTTCCAATGAGAATCTCTTGGGTCTTCAAACCATTGCCGGTAATCGCAAGGACGGTGGTGTCGTCTTTCTGGATCCTTCCCTGCTCGATGAGCTTCTTGGTTACCCCAACCACGACGCCTCCTGCGGTTTCCGCAAAGATCCCTTCCGTCCGCGCCAGGAGAAGCATTCCTTCGATGATCTCCTCGTCCGATACGTCTTCACCATAGCCCCCCGTCTCCCTGATGGCCTGGAGACCATAGTAGCCGTCTGCCGGATTTCCAATAGCGAGAGATTTTGCAATGGTGTTCGGCCTGACAGGTTGAATGGCATCCGCCCCACTCTTGACGGCGGAAGTGACGGGAGAACACCCGGTTGCCTGGGCTGCATAGATCCTCGTTCCATTCTCTTGTATCCAGCCGAGATCCTCGAGTTCTTTCAGACCCTTCCATATTTTTGTCAGCAATGAACATCCCGCAACTGGTACCACGATATGGTCTGGTGTCTGCCAGCCGAGTTGCTCCGCGATTTCAAAGGCAAAGGTTTTGGAACCCTCTGCATAGTAAGGCCTGAGGTTTATGTTGACGAAAGCCCAGGGGTAGGAAAAAGTGATTTCCGTGCAAAGTCGGTTCACGTCGTCATAAGTACCTTCGACGGCAAGTACATGGGAGCCATACACAAGGGTTCCGACGACTTTGCTCCCCTCGATGTCAGCGGGAACTAGGATAAAGCTTTTCAACCCAGCAGCCGTCGCCTGCGCAGCAAGGGAATTGCCCAGATTTCCCGTGGACGCACATGCCACAGTGTCGAATCCGAACTCGAACGCTTTCGAAACCGCCACGGCGACGACCCTGTCCTTAAAGGACAAAGACGGGTAGTTCACCGTATCATTCTTGATATATAAATGGTTTAATCCGAGGTGTTCTCCCAACCGTCTTGCATGGACAAGGGGCGTATACCCAACATGGTACCCCACTTTTGGCTTATCGTCTAGTGGTAACAAAGGCCAATATCGCCACATGCTTTTGGGGCCTGAGGATATATCCTCACGGGATAGATCATGGGAGATCCTTTTGTAGTCATAAACCACCTCAAGGGGGCCGAAACAATCCTCACAAACGTAGATCGCATCTTTCGGATAGGCCCTCTTGCATTCTCGGCATACAAGCCCTGTGGAATAAGTCACGGCAATAACCTCCTTCGTTGCGACAATGCTCTTATCGAACTGAAATAATTAAGGGATTTTTCCTGGATCGCTCTCGAGGTAGGAAATGTTGGAAAGGGTCAGAGTTTGGAAGGGTATTTAAGGGACCGTCAACTTCGGAATGATGATGTGGTCCACACAATCCACGAAAACCCGAGCGCCCATCCGTCGCCTCTCCCACGAGTGCTGATCCACCTGGCTCATGGTCCGGCACATGTCACCCGGATCGCGCATGTCCATTTCCACATCATCACCCCCTTTCAGGCAAAACGAATTATCAGACTGATTACCACATGGTGGTATGGGTTGTCAAGTATTTTTTGGACAGTTTTTCGAGATATCTGAAAAAGGTTACCTCTCGATCCTCAAAAACTTTTTGTAATCCCGTTGAGTTCACTACGGGGTGAATTTGCGGTCAGGGGTCGTTTTTCCAGTTTTTTAAAGAGCTTTTTGCAGGGTTCTGAAAACGCCCAAGGCGAGCCGTGGCCGCTTAAACAGCCTCTACACTTCGCACTTCTGGGACAATTTTCTTGATGTGTCTTTCTATCCCCTGTTTCAATGTCATCTGGGACATGGGACAGCCGCCACATGCGCCAGTCAACCGGACTTTAACGATGTCGCCCTCTACTTCCACCAACTCGACGTCTCCTCCATCGGCCTGAAGAGCCGGCCTGATTTCCTTTAAAGCCTCTTCTATTTTTTCTTTCATCTCAATTCCTCCTGTGGCAACGCTAAGTGGGTTTGTGATTTCGCTTTCTGATCAACGAATCGCTTCTTCCCCTTTCCAACTACGCTTTATGTTTCGCGGCGATCGGCGACATTCTCCTCAACTTCTCTATAATGGGCGGTAACTCCGTGAGAAGAAGCTCAACGTCTTCGGCACGATTGTCCATCCCCAGGGTGAACACAACCGAGCCCTGGGCCGACACGGCATCAATGCCAATGGCATCCAGAACATGGGAGACCTTTAATGCCTCGGAGGAGCATGTTGAGCCGCTTGTCGCTGCCATGCCCACGAAGTTGAGGTGAATGAGAATCGATTCCCCTTCGATATATTGGATGCAGAAGCTGGCGTGGCCCGGAAGTCTCTCTACCGGGTGACCCGTGAGAAAGCAGTCGGTGACTTTCTCTCGCACTCCTGCAATCAGCTTGTCCCTTAACGGTAAGAGATGATCTCGCCTCTCGAGTAACTTTTCATGGGCGAGCTTTGCGGCAGCCCCCATTCCAACGATACCAGATATGTTGTGTGTCCCGGCTCTTAGCCCTCTCTCCTGAATTCCGCCTTCAATAAGCGGAGAAAGCCGAATGCCTTTGCGGACGTATAGTGCCCCTGCACCGAGAGGACCGTAAAACGTGTTGGCTGCGAGGCTCAGAAGGTCAACGTTCAGTTCTTTGACGTTGATACGGACCGAGCCCGCGGAAGCAGCAGCATCGGTATGAAAGACTCTGTCTCTCTCTCTGGTGATTTTCCCAATTTTTTGGATGGGTTCTAGAGTTCCGATCTCATTCGAACATGATGTCACGGTAATTAAGACCGTGTCATCCCGAATGAGGTTTGCAATCCCTTCCGGGTCGACCCTCCCCTCCTTATCCACTGTGAGCCAGGAAACTTCGTAACCCTGCCTTTCCAACCTCTTCAACGGATGAAGAACAGAATGGTGCTCGATCGGACTCGCAATGATATGCCTTCCCTTCTTCGCATAGGCCTCTGCAATCCCTTTGATGGCGAGATTGTTGGATTCACTTCCACAGCTTGTAAAGATGATTTCCTCTGGGTTGGCATTGATCAGCTGAGCCACATGGTTTCGTGCATTCTCTAGAGCCTCTCCGGGCTTTTCGCCGAACAGGTGCTTGCTTAATGGATTTCCCATATCTTGTGACAAGTATGGGAGCATCGCCTCTCTTACTTCAGCGAGGAGGGGTGAACACGCTAAGTGATCGAAATTAACAGTCTTCATGTTTTCTCCACGTAACCAATGAAGATATCATCCTCGTTCTTTCTGAGTGATAGAAGGCGATGCTTTGTCTCCCTGCACCATGCCATGAGGTCTTCTTCAACGCCTGGATCGTCAGCCAAAAGCTCCACAATCTCGTTTGAATTCAACTTCTCAATTTCTAACTTCAACTTAACAATAGGCAAAGGACAGAACAACCCGACCGCGTCGACTGTCGAGGAAACATCGATCGTTTTTCCATCTAACTCGACCTTTTTCATCAGTCCCCCCGATTCAGCTTCTATAAGCCCAGAGATCACATTCACCCTCGATACCGAGAGGGATAGTTGACCTACACACGAGCACTTCCCCTGGCCACGACCCACAACCCCATGTCCACCTAGAGAATCGGGACCCCAATCGCTGATGAAAACACAGCCTGGCCATAGCAAGCGTCTATATTATACCTAATGGAGAATTTCGAAGCCAATAAAATACAGTCTGAAGTTTCCTCACCTCTGAAGCAAGCCGTAGGCTGATCAAAAAAACCTTTGGGAAAAGCGAAAGAGGGGGGTTGGCCACATCCAAGATCAAATCACCATATTTATCCCAATTCGTCATGTAATCCTTTTTGCGTCCTCTGCTCAAACTTCACTCAGTTTTTTCTTGACAATCACGATACGCTTTGCTATGAAAATATCTAACGAAAAGTGCCACACTGTGGGAGACGGATTTCCGACATCGTTCTCTTCGAACAAACCGACGTTTGTGTCCGATCTCTTTGTCTGCTCCACGCCGTGGCATGATTACACAAGCTTTACGGCACCTTGACAGGAACGGGTGAGCCTGTCGACAAAAAGGTGTCCTACGGGGAGGGCGGGCTTTTGTCCGCCCTCGAAATTATCGGCAGGACGCAACAACCTCCCAACAAAACGCATTCGTTTTTTCTCTTGACAGAGTCCAAGATCGATGTTAGAAAACTCGACGTTCGTTCGAGTGCGTAGCATTTGATATAGTTTTTCTCACGCGAAAGGCATATCATAGCTGAATCATGCGGATAACGGATCCCGAACCTGTCTTTTCCATTGGCAGCGCAGCCCGAAAGCTACAGATTTCTATTCCTACCCTTCGACTCTACGAGAAGGAGGGACTCATCTGCCCTATGAGAACCTCGACTCACCGCCGTCTTTACTCCCTCAACGATTTGAGGATTGTCGAAACAGCTCAACTCCTTATCCACGAGGACGGTTTGAATTTCGCCGGCATCAGACGGCTCATGGCTTTTCTTCCTTGTTGGAAAATTAGGGGCTGTGATCCGAACCTGTACCACACTTGTAAGGTCCCTTGCATCAACGATAACCCGTGCTGGAGTACCGGGCTCGCACTGTGGCGAAAATGCGAAGAGGACTGCCAAAACTGCTCAGTTTATAAAATGGCAAGCCAGATTAGGAAGATCAGTATCCAGAACTTGATCGCAGCTTGATCGAGCTCTGGTATTGATCAAGCTTTCAGGTGTTCGTCATCCCTGAAGGATCGCTGATAGGATATCGATTCTCAATCTCCGATAGACTTTCAGTAAAATCACCAGCTCTGTTTGGCAATTTCACCCAGTCCCTGTGTATTTGATTATTTCACAGAGGGGAATGAGGATAGTTCAGATTTGGTATCCTCATGGATGACCACAGATCGAATCACGCTGGGAAAAGGACAATCAGGTCTAATCTTCTACAAACAGAAAACCAAAGAAGTTGAACTTAAGAACGGGAGCAAGAAAGGAGGCTTATTAAGATGAGCGAGGGGAAGAAGGGTTTCACGAGAAAGGAATTTCTCAAACTATCGGCGCTAGGCGCTGCAGCTGTTCAGGGAGCCACTGTGCTTGCCGCCGCCGAAAACGCCGGAGCTGCAACCCGGAGGAGCTGGGGTTTTGTTGTTGATCTCGACAGGTGCATTGGATGCAAAGCATGCGCCATTGCCTGCAAGGCAGAGTTTGACACGAGGCTCGGCGTCTTTCGCTCTCAGGTGATCGATTACGAGTATGGAACTTATCCGAATACGAAGAGGGATTTTCTCCCATGGCTCTGTAACCAATGCGACGATCCACCGTGTGTGCCCGTATGTCCGGTCGACCCGATCGACGCGGAGTTTCAGGGCATCAAATTCCAGAAGAGGGCTACCTACAAGCGGCCCGATGGTGTTGTCCTGGTCGACCAGGACAGGTGCATCGGGTGTGGCCTCTGTCTCATGAACTGTCCATACAAGGTGAGGTTTTTTGACCCGGGCAAGAAGGCAGGCGGAGACCCTGATGAGAATCCAGCCGACAAATGCGATTTCTGTGAGCACCGACTTGAGGCAGGCGTGGTCTCCGCCTGTGTAAATACCTGTCCGGCCCGGGCGAGGATCATCGGTGATCTGAACGACCCCGACAGTGAGGTATCAAAGCTCTTGAAGAAAAACGAGGCAGAGGTGCTCCTCCCTGAAGCAGAGACTGGGCCAAACGTCTATTACATCGGTAAGAACAGAAAGAAGGTCAACAAGGCGCTCAAAAAGGGCGAAGACAAAAGGAAAGAGGCAAACAGCAAGTATCAACTGGTTGTTTGGAAACAGGGACCGTATGCAGAATAAAGGAGAGGAGGGTTGGACTCGATGAAACCAAAAGAGTTTAGCAGAAGAAACCTTTTCAAGCTTGGTGCGCTCAGCGCCGTTGCCCTCACAGGACTAAAGCTCAACAAGGCTGAGGCTGTAACCCTCAGGGGCGAGATGGATGCCCTTCAGTGGGGGTTTAAGGATATCTCTCCGACCACCAGAAAGGAAAGAAAAGCAATTCCGTCTGCCTGTTGGCAGTGTGTGACGAGAGACGGAATCGTGGCCTATGTCGAAGATGGAAGACTGGTGAAATGCGAGGGCAATCCAAAACTTCCAAGAACCAATGGTGTCCTCTGTTCCAAGGGCCAGGCAGGGCAGAATCAGGTTTATGA
>JABAOD010000749.1_pt1 | contig 16049 bp, 14 predicted proteins | sample 7062151 | NCBI WGS metagenome assembly JABAOD01 (sample SAMN14538626, study PRJNA623070) | marine sediment metagenome | biome: marine biome [ENVO:00000428]; feature: marine pelagic biome [ENVO:01000023]; material: deep marine sediment [ENVO:00002113] | place: India: Gulf of Khambhat ... | reverse complement strand
TCGGGGGTTCGAATCCCTCTTCGCCCATGGAAGGTTCAACGTGAATTGCCGGATTTCGGGAGGGTTGTAACCGTGCGGATCTTACCTTCGAGCATGCGTCAGGGATTGACCGTGGTCGGGGCGATGGTGCTCCTCGCCGGCTATGTGCCGAGCATCGAGGCGCAGCTCGCGCTGCCGCGATCCGATGAGCGGTTCCTCTTCCTCATTCCGAGTCCCGCCGCCGGCACCGATTCCGCGTACGTCGTGACCCTGGCCGACGAGGTTCGGAGCCGCTTGCGGAACAAGATGCGCCATAAGCTGGTCGTCATCGAGAGCCGACAGGTCTGCGAAGTGCTCGAGCAGTCTGCCTATCGCTGTACGACCATCCTCAGCCCAGCTGACGCCGAGCGGCTGGCGCGGGCGCTGCAGTCGGATGTGTACGTGACGGGTTCGGTGACCCATGACGGGCCGACGCCGAAGGGACGGTTCCGCCTCGTCGACATCGGGAACTCGGGCGTGTCGGGCTGGACCACGGTGTTGGGGACGCCGGGCGACCCACCCCGGTCGTTCGCGCAGGCCATCGTTGATACGATGGAGAACCAGGTCCGCGCTGCCGAACACGCGCGCGAGTGCTCTGATCGCATGGGACGTGGGGATTTCCGGGAGGCGCGGGAGCGGGCGGAACGGGCATTCCGCATTTATCCCAATCACCCCGCGGCGGCGATGTGCGCCGAGATCGTCTCGGAGGCGCTCCGACAGCCGGTCGACAGTCAAATCGCCCACCTGCAGCGGGCCGTGCGGGGCGACTCGCTGCTGCCGAGGGCGTGGGAGCGGCTGGGGCGACTCCATCAGCAGGCAGGAGATTCGGCAGCCGCGCTCGACGCGTTCGCGCGGCAGAGCCTGATCGATGATGGCAATCGTGATCTGCGCATGGGTGTCGTGGCCGGCGCCATCACGCTCAAGCGATTCGATGTCGCACAGCAGCTCGCCGACGATTGGCTTGGGCGCAACCCGGAAGACGTCGGGTTGATGCAGCTCGAGGCGCGCGCGTGCGTCGAGGGCGGCATCTGGGACTGTGCCTTGGAGGCGCTCGGCGCCCAGTTCGCTCTGGATTCCACGCTCGCGACGGACTCGGTGTTCTATCAGCAGATCATCGGAGCGGCGCAGGCGCTGGGCAACGTCGATGCTCAGCTGGAGTGGTCGGCCCGCGCGATCACGGAGCTTCCCGGTTCCGTGTCCCTGTTGCGGGCGCACGCGAGCGCGCTCGCGGCGGCCGGGATGTCCGATTCGGTGGTCCGGGTCTACGATCACCTGCTGCAACTCGACCCGACGGACTATCGGAGCGCGCTGGCCGGCGCACGGGTCCTGCTCGAGGACCTGCCGATCGACACGATCACGCCGCTCGACACGGCACGGTTGCGGAAGGGTCTGGAGTTCTTGGACCGGGCCGCGCAGGCGACGCGCGACACCGCCGTTCTGCTAAACATCGCCGCGACGCAGTATCAGCAGGGCTCCGCGCTGGTCCAGGTGCGCAAGGCCATTCCGGTGGCGGTGACGGTCCTGCAGAAGGCCGTGGCGAACGACCTTCAAGGCCGGTTGACGCAGCAGACGAACTTCTTCCTCGGCCTCGGGCTGATGTTCCGGATCTTCGAGTTCGACCCGCAGGTCACGGCCACGCAGTCCTGCGACCTCGTCGATGNNAGGCCTCGGGTGTCGGGGCGGATCGGATCGGCCCCTATATGCAGCAGTTCAACAATTTCGAGCAGCGGATTCCGCAGCTCAGACGGGCCTTCGAGTGCCGTTGAGCGCTTGAATTCGGGTAGGGCCCCGTCTACATTGCAGCGCTACCGTAGCTTGGGGCTGTAGCTCAGCTGGTTAGAGTGCCGGTCTGTCACACCGGAGGCCGCGGGTTCAAGTCCCGTCAGCCCCGCTCGATCGAACACCGAGGGAGATGCGGACGACCCCGTGGGAAGCGCCCACGGGGTCGTTTGCGTTTCGTCGGCCGCCGGTGACGCGTCACGTTCCCGTTCTGGTCGACGCCGTCGCCCGCTTGGCCGCGGGATGCCGTCGCGCGGTGGATGCGACCGTCGGTGACGGTGGGCACACTGAGCGCCTGCGGGCGCTGAAAGCCGAGGTGCTGGCCATTGATCGCGATCCCGACGCCCTGCGCCGCGCGCAGCAGCACCTCAGCGATCCCGCCATCCAGTGGCTCGAGGCCGCATTCGCCGACCGGGAGGCCCTGGAGGCGATCACCGCATTCCGTCCCGACTTCGTGCTGCTCGACCTCGGTGTGTCGTCCTGCCAGCTGGACGAGGACACCCGCGGCTTCTCGTTTCGGCCAGGTGTCCCGCTCGACATGCGCATGGCCCGCCACGGTCCGACGGCGGCCGACCTGCTCGCGTCGCGGTCGCCGCGGGAACTGGCGCGGGTGTTTCGCGAGTACGCGGACGAACCCCGGGCATCCCGATTGGCCGCGGTCATCGCCCGCCGCCGCCGCCGCCGCCCGCTCGCCGTGAGTGACGACCTCGTCAACGCCATTCGTGAGACGCTGGGGCCGCGATCGGGACCGTCGGACTTCGCCCGTATCTTCCAGGCGGTGCGGATGGCGGTCAACGATGAGCTGAGCCAGCTCCGGGCGGCACTCCCCGCCTTGCGCGACGCTCTCGTGCCGGGCGGCAGACTTGCGGTGATTAGCTATCATTCTGGAGAAGACCGGGTGGTGAAGAACGCGTTCCGGGAGTGGGCGCGATCCTGTGTGTGCCCCGTGGAGCAACCGACCTGTACGTGCCGCGGGCATGCACTGGGGCGGGTGGACCCACGCCGGCCAGTCGTCCCGACATCGGAGGAGACCGCTGTGAACCCTCGGGCCCGAAGCGCGAAGCTGCGGGGATTCGTGCGCGATGCGACGCCCTAGAGGCCGCCTCTGGGTCATGCTGTGGCTCGTCTTCGTCCTCGGCATCCTGTTCTGGGTCGTGGCGCGACAGACCTCGTCGGTGCTGGCGGCCGCCGCGCTCGACAGTCTTCGTGTCGAGCGCGCCGACCTGGAGGCGCAGCGAACGGAGTTGCTGCAGCGGGTGGGGCGGGCCGAGAGCCGCAGCGTGCTGGGTGACCGCGTCGAGAAGTTGGGACTCCGAGCCGCCGCCGACTCGGAGATCGTAATTCTCGCCGCGCCGGATACCCTTCATCACTGACCTTGATGATCCGACCGATTCGCCGCCTCCAGCTGGTCCAGGCGCTGTTCGCGCTCGGACTCGTGGGCCTCGTGGTTCGTGCGGCCCAGCTCCAGCTCCTGGAAGGCGAGCGGCATGCCGCGACTGCCGCGGCGAATCGGACGAGGGAGAAGACGCTCGAGGCGCCGCGCGGTACCATCTACGACCGAAAAGGGGAAGTGCTCGCCTACACCGAAGAGGTGTTCCGGGTCGGTGTGGCGCCCAACGAGCTGCGCAACCGCGACCAGGCTGCGCGGCTGATCGCCTCGCAGCTCGGGGAGCCGGCGTCCCGCGTCCGCCAGCGATTGCGCCAGCGCTGGGTCCACTTCCACGGGCCGTACACCGCCCGGCAGGTGCGGCCGCTGCGCGAGATCCGCGGCGTCCACCTCGAGCCCGAAATGGCCCGTCGGTATCCGCACCCGACGCTGGGCCGCAGTGTCATCGGATTTCCGGCGGAGGAGGGCCGGCCCGCCGGCGGGATAGAGCGCGAGGTGGACTCCCTGCTCCGCGGTATCCCCGGGAAGGCCGTCGTGCTCAAGGATCGATACCAGAACGAATACGAGTCGCCGTCCCGCCTCGGCGCGTTCCCCGTTCCGGGCCACGATGTGCACTTGACGCTGGATGCCGACCTACAGGAGATCGTGGAGGCGGCGTTGGAAGGCGCACTCGAACGCTACGATGCTCGAGGTGGCGATGTGGCGGTCCTGGATCCGCGCACCGGGGAGATCCTCGCCTTGGCCTCGCGCGGCGGCGGGGCGAGCACCGGAGCGCTGACCAACGTGTTCGAGCCTGGCTCTACGGCCAAGCTGTTTGCCGCCGGGGCCCTGCTGGAACGGGGCCTCGCCAATCCGGACGATCGCGTCTATGCGGAGGAGGGGACGCTCGTGCTGGAGCACCGAACCATCCGGGACGAGCATCCAAGCGGGTGGCTCACGTTGAAACAGGTCATCCAGGTCTCGAGCAACATCGGCATCGTCAAATTTGCCGACCGCCTCACCCCGGAGGCGCAGTACGAGATGTTACGGGACTTCGGATTCGGCAGTCCCACCGGCATCGAGTACCCCGCCGAAGCCCGTGGTCGGTTGCCGCGACCATCGCAGTGGAGCGGGACCACGGCCGCCGCGCTCGCCATGGGATACGAGTTTTCGGTGACCGTCCTGCAGCTGGCGCAGGCGTACGCTGCGATCGCCAACGACGGCCTCATGCTGCAGCCCAGCCTGATCAAGGAGGTGCGCGCCCCCAACGGAAAGGTCGTCTACCGTCATCAGCCGCGGCCCGTTCGCCGGGTCGTGCGCCCTGAGGTCGCGGACCAGCTCAAGGCGATGCTGCAAGGGGTCGTGTACGAAGGCGGCACCGGTGAGACCGCGGCGCTCACGAGCTACCATCTGGCCGGGAAGACCGGCACGTCCCGTCAGGCCGGACCGGAGGGGTACTACATCCCCCGGGTGTGGGCGAGCTTCGCCTCGATCTTCCCCGCAGACGACCCGCAGCTCGTGATGGTCGTGAACCTCGACGCCCCGAGAGCGGCGTACGCCCGAGCGACGGCGGCGCCACTCACCCGGCGCGTCATCGAGGAACTACTCGCGGCGCGCACCGGTGCCATCGACCGCGGGCGCCTCACGGTCTCGCGGGTGGAAGTCCCGACGACTCCGCACGCCGATGAGTCGGAGCGCTGGGTCGTGCCGTGGCCCTCACCGATCGTCGTGGCCGACTCGAACACCTCGGTCTCCGTCCCGGATGTCCGCGGCCTGACGCTGCGTGGCGCTGCGCGGCATCTGCATCAGGCGGGCTTGCGCGTTCGGGTGGTAGGGTGGGGTACGGTCGTCGGCAGTGACCCGGCCCCGGGACGTCAGGTGGACGCCGGGACGGTCGTGACGGTCACGGCACGTTCGCCGGCCCCGACTCCGTGACGACCCTCGCCTCCCTGGTTGCCGCATTGGATCGTGCGGCGCTCGTCACCAGTGCGCCGCCGGATGCCGTGGAGGTCACCGGGGTCGCCGACGACTCCCGTCGGATCACGCCGGGCGCGGTGTTCTGCGCCGTCGTGGGGACGGTGGCCGACGGCCACCGGTTCGCCCCGGACGCGGTCGCCCGCGGCGCCGCGGCCATCGTCGTAGAGCGCCGCCTCGACCTCGACGTGCCACAGGTGATGGTGCGGGACGGCCGCTCCGCCGCCGCCATCGTCGCGCGCGAGTGGTACGGCCGTCCGGGTGACGGCATGCGCCTCGTGGGTGTGACGGGCACCAACGGCAAGACGACCACCGTCACCCTGCTGCGCCACCTTCTGAACGGCGCCGCCGCCGCCGCGTCGATCGGCACGCTCGGCGCCTTCGACGGACTGGGCGCGCGCGTCGAGGGCGTCGGCAATCTCACCACGCCAGGCGCGGTCGCCCTGCAGGCGGCCCTGGCGGCACTGCGCGCGCGCGGGGCGCGCACCGTCGCGATGGAGGCCTCCTCCCACGCGCTCGACCAGCGGCGCCTCGAAACGCTGAGTCTCGAGGGCGCGGTCTACACCAACCTCTCGCATGATCACCTGGACTATCACCCCACTGTGGACGCCTACCGCGACGCCAAGTCGCGGCTCTCGGAATACGTCTGCCCCGGTGGGGTGGAGGTCGTGAATGCCGACGATCCGGCGTGGGCGAGATTGACCGCCAGGGACCAGCTGCGCCGCGTCTGGTTTGGCCGCGCCGAGTCGGCCACCGTGCGGGCCGTGGCGGTGGAGCCGGAGCCGGAGGGATCGCGAGCCACCTTTGTCTTCGACGGTGACCCGGTCTCCGTGCGCATCCCGCTGCTCGGCGACTTCAATGTGGCAAACGCGCTGGGGGCGTCCGCAGCGGCCTGGGGCGTGGGGATGGCTCCCGCGGAGATCGCCACGCGACTGGCCACCGCACCGCAGGTTCCCGGGCGGCTGGAGTTGCTCGTTGCCACCGAGTACCGCATCCTGCGCGACTACGCACACACGCCCGATGCCCTCGACCGCACCATTGCGGTCATGCGGCCGCTGACGACCGGACGTCTGATCGTCCTCTTCGGAGCGGGGGGCGATCGTGATCGGACCAAGCGGCCGTTGATGGGCCGCGCCGTCGCTCGGGGGGCCGATCTCGCCATCGTCACGTCCGACAACCCTCGCACCGAGGATCCCAAGCGGATCATCGACGACGTCGTGGCTGGGATGGAGCCGGGTCCGCACCTCCGGATTGTGGATCGACGAGAGGCCATCGCCCGAGCCGTGGACCTTCTCGCACCGGGTGACGTGTTGCTGCTGGCGGGGAAGGGGCACGAGACCTACCAGGTGATCGGCACCGACTATCTGCCCTTCGACGAGCGCGAGATCGTGCGGTCACTGCTGGGGGAAAGCGCCCGGTGAGGCAGTGGACGGCGGAGCGGGTCGCTGCGGCGCTCGGCGTCGGATCGGTTCCACCGATCCGCTTCTCCGGCATCAGTACCGACACGCGCACCCTCGCCCCGGGGGCGCTGTTTGTCGCCCTCGAGGGCGAGCGATTCGACGGCCACCGGTTTCTGGACGCCGCGCGGGCCGCCGGCGCGACCGGAGCAGTCGTCCGCATCGGGACCCCCCTGCCCGACGGGCTCGTGGGGTTCGCAGTCGAGGATACGCTGGCGGCGCTCGGTGCCCTCGCCCGAGAGCGACGGCGTGGCGTGTCGGGCCCGGTCGTCGCCGTGACGGGCACCAACGGCAAGACGGCCACCAAGGAAATGCTGGGCCGGGTGGTCGGCGTTCGCTGGCCGGTCCACGCCACTCAGGGCAATCTCAACAACCTGGTCGGCGTGCCACTCACGATTCTGGCAGCGCCCCCCTCGGCCGAGGCGCTGGTCGTAGAGGCCGGGGCGAGCATCCCCGGGGAAGTCGCGCGGTTGCGTGATATCATCGAACCGTCGCTTGGGGTCGTCACCAACGTCGCGCCTGGCCATCTCGAAGGCTTCGGCTCGCTTGCGGGGGTGTTGGCGGAGAAGGTGAGCCTGCTCGACGGTGTGCCGACGGCGGTGGTGGGCACGACGCCGCCCGAGCTGGCGCGGGAAGCGCGACGGGTGACTGGGCGCGTGGTGGTGGCCGGCACGGGCGCGGGTGCCGAGTTGAACCCAGCCTCGTGGGATCTGGATGCCGAGGGACGGGCGCGGCTGGTGTTTCGAACGGTGGATGTCCGACTTCCGTTGGTCGGGCGGCACCAAGTGGACAACGCTATGTTGGCCCTTGCCGTCGCCGTCGAGCTGGGGATCGACTTGGAGCGGGCCGCCCGCGCACTCGAGACCATGGCCCTCCCCTCCGGACGATGTGAGATCATGCGTCACGGGCTGCTCACCGTGATCAACGATGCCTACAACGCCAATCCGGGTTCGGTGCGGGCGGCGCTCGAGACGGCCGCCACGCTCCGCGGCTCGCGCGCGCTGGTCGTGGTGTTGGGTACGATGCTCGAGCTCGGGAGCGATAGCCCGGCACTGCACGAACAGGTCGCGGCCTTGGTGCTGGAGCACCGGCCCACCCTCGTGGCCGTTACCGGCGCGTTCGTCCCGGCGTTTGCGGGATGGGCGGATCGGTTGGACGACCGGTTGATCGCGGCCGATGACCCTGCCACTTTGGGGCGACTGGTGGCTGAACGCCTCGCGGGCGACGAGCTCGTCCTGGTCAAGGCCTCTCGCGGCGTGCGGTTGGAACAGGCCATTCCATTCATCATTTCTGGGTGAACGACACTCTGTGCTCTATCATCTGCTCGCGCCGCTCTCGTCGAAGTCCATCGTCTTCAACCTGTTCAACTACATCTCGTTCCGGGCGGCCGGAGCGGCGGTGACGGCCATCGTGCTGTCCTTCGTCGTGGGGCCGGCGATCATTCGAGTCCTGCGAGGCCGACGCATCGGTCAGGTGATCCGGGCCGATGGCCCCGCCTCCCACCAGGGGAAGCGTGGCACTCCGACGATGGGTGGGCTCATCCTCCTGGCCTCGACGCTGGTGCCGGCCGTGCTCTGGGCACCGTTGACCAACCGGTTCGTGGTGGTAGCGATCGTCGCGACCCTGTGGATGGGTTGCATCGGCTTCGTCGACGACTACCTCAAATTCATTTCGGGGAAGGCGCGGGGACTGGTCGCCCGTTACAAGCTGATTGGGCAGGTCACGTTCGGCGTGGTGCTCGGGACGTATCTCCTCATCTGGCCGCCGTGGGGCGACCTCCCGGCCGCAACGACCACCGTGCCGTTCTTCAAGTACGTGCTCCTGCCGCTCCCGGCAGTGCTCTACGTGGCGTTCGTGGCGTTCGTCGAGACCGGGACGAGCAACGCGGTGAACCTCACGGACGGGCTCGACGGACTGGCGGCCGGCCTTACCGCGATCGCCGCGACCACGTTTGCCGTGTTCGCGTACGTGTTCGGTCGGACGGACACGGCGCAATACCTGTTCGTGTACTACCTGCCCGGCGCCGGCGAGCTCGCCGTGTTCTGCGCGGCGCTCATGGGTGCCGCCCTCGGCTTCCTGTGGTTCAACGCGCATCCCGCCGAGGTGTTCATGGGCGACACGGGCAGTCTGGCCATTGGCGGCGCGTTCGGCACCGTCGCGATTCTCCTCAAGTCGGAATTCCTGCTGCTCATCGTGGGTGGCGTGTTCGCGGCGGAGGCGGCATCGGTGATCGTCCAAACCGGCGCCTATCGTTGGCGCCGGCGGACTCGCGGCCGTGACTATGCCAATCAGCACCGTGTCTTCCGGATGGCGCCGCTGCATCACCACTTCGAGAAGCTCGGATGGGCCGAGTCGAAGGTCGTCGCGCGGTTCTACATCGTTGGGATTCTCTGCGCACTCCTGGCGCTGTCCACGCTGAAGATCCGATGATCCCGGATGCATGGCGCCAGGGTGAAGTCGCGGTCGTGGGCTTGGGCAGGAGTGGCGTCGCCGCGAGCACGTGGCTCGCGAGCCACGGTATCTCGGTCTACGCCTCCGACAGTGCCCGCACGCCTGCACTGGAGGCGGCGGTGCGCCGGCTACCCTCGGGGGTCTCCGCGGAGCTCGGGCGCCACGACCTTGGCCGGATTGGGCGGGCCCGAGCGGCGATTGTCTCGCCCGGGGTGCCGCCGGACGCCCCCCCGATCGCGGCGGCGCGAGCCGCCGGCGTGGAGATCGTGGCCGAACTCGATCTCGGCGCTCGGGCGTTGGGCGATGCGAAGCTCATCGTGGTGACGGGCACCAACGGCAAAACGACGACGACCCGCTGTGTGGCCCACCTCCTGAGCGAGGCGGGTGTGCCCTCGACCGCTGCGGGGAACATCGGTCGCCCGCTCACCGAGCTCGTCGACGACCCCGAGCGGCCGATGTGGATTGCCGTCGAGGTCTCGTCGTTCCAGCTGCACGATTCGCCTCATCTCGTCCCCGCCGTCGGCGTGCTCACCAATCTGGCCCCCGATCATCTCGATCGGTATCCGACCGTCGACGCGTACTATGCCGACAAGCGCCTGTTGTTTCGAAACGCGAGCGATGCCTCGGTGTGGGTCCTGAACGGGGACGATGACGCGGTGGGTGAGCTTGCGCGCGGGATCCGCGGACGGCACGTCCGATTCAGTGTGCGGGGCCGGACAGACGCGTGGTTCGATCGATCGTCGGGCGAGCTCGTGCTCGACAAATCCGTGCGCGTGCCGCGGTCCTCACTCCAGCTGCTCGGCGATCACAATGTCGAGAACGTGCTCGCGGCGGCCCTCGCCGTGCAGGCCGCTGGCGTGACTCCCGCCGCCATCGCGAGGGGGATCCGGAGCTTCCGGCCGCCGGCGCATCGGCTGGAAGCGGTCCGGACCGTGGGATCGGTCACGTGGATCAATGATTCCAAGGCCACGAACGTGGCCGCCGCCGCGGTCGCGCTGCGCGCGATGGACCGTCCCTACGTGCTCATCGCCGGTGGACACCCGAAGGGAGAGTCGTTCGCGCCACTCCAGCCGCTGCTCGGGTCTCGGTGTGTTCGGGTGATCGCGTACGGCGAAGCCGCACCGCAACTCGTCCGCGAGCTCACTTCGACCGGTCTCGTGGAATCGGTGGGGCAATTCGATGATGCCGTGACCCGTGCGGGGCAGGTCGCGCCGACGGGCGGGGCCGTGTTGCTGTCTCCCGCCTGCGCCAGCTTCGACCAGTTCGCCAACTTCGAGGAGCGCGGCGACCGGTTCCGCGCCCTCGTGGAATCGCGCTGATGGTCGCGCGCGACGAGACCCGCCTCTGGGAGAGCCGGCTGCTGGGCATCCTCGCCGCGACCCTCGGCGTGTTCGGCGTGGCGGTGGTGTACAGCGCGTCGAGCATCTGGGCGGTACAGGATGGACACGCCGGGAGCCACTTCGCGAGCCAACAGCTTCTGGGCGTCATCGTCGGCGTGCTGTTGCTGGTGATCGCATCGCGGGTCGACTACCACCGATGGCGCCCACTGGCGTGGCCGCTGCTCGGCGTGACCGCGCTCCTGCTGCTGGTGCTGATCCTCCCCTTCACGCATGCCGTGGCACCCGAGGTGAACGGCGCCCGCCGCTGGTTCCGGGCATTCGGTGGGAGGATACAGCCGTCGGAGTTCGCGAAATTCGTCGTCGTGCTCTGGACCGCGATGCTCGCGGCGAAGAAGGGCGCCACGCTGCGGGGCTTCCGCAGGGGCCTACTCCCGTTTCTGGTGATTCTGGTCCCGCTGGCGGGTCTCGTGGTGTTCGAGCCGGATCTCTCGACCGGGGCGGTCTTGTTGGTGATAGCCGGAACGATCTTGTTCGCCGCCGGAGCGAAAATCGGACACTTCCTTGTGCTCGGTGTCGCCGCGGTGCCGATCGCGTGGCACCAGATCGCGTCGGTGCAGTACCGTCTGGCCAGGATGGTCGGGTTTCTCAGCGCGGGGAGTGACGCGGCGGAGGCCAACTGGCAGATAAACCAGTCGCTCATCGGGATGGGGGCCGGTCGCGCCGTCGGCGTCGGTTTCGGCGAGGGACTGCAGAAACTGGGACACCTCCAGTACGCCTACTCCGACTTCATCTTCAGCACGATCGGCGAGGAATGGGGCTTCGTGGGGGTGTGTGTGATGGTGGGGCTCTATGGGCTCTACCTCACGCTCGGGTTCCGGATCGCGCGCCGCGCGTCCGACACCTTCGGCATGCTCCTCGCCACGGGCATCACCGTGATGATCGGGCTCGCGGCCGTGCTCCACATCGGCGTCACGATGGCCGTGGTGCCGACCACGGGGATCTCATTGCCGTTCATCTCGTTCGGCCGGTCGTCGCTCCTGGTGTCGTTCCTCGCCACCGGCGTACTCATGAACATCGCGGTGCTGCGGAGCCGGCGGGAGCCGAGCGCGTGATTCGCGTGCTCGTCGCCGGCGGCGGAACAGGGGGCCACCTCATGCCGGCGCTTGCCCTGGCCGAAGCGCTCCGGTCGGAGGCCGACGACGTCGAACCGGTTCTGGTGGGAGCCGAACGCGGTGTGGAAGCCGCCATCCTCCCCACGCGGGCCTTCCGGTACCATCTCCTGCCCGTCGAGCCATTCTACCGTCGCGCGTGGTGGCGGAACCTGCGCTGGCCTCTGATCGTCGCGCGTGTGCTCCGAGCCGGTGCTCGGCTGCTGGCCGACGAGCAACCGGCGGTGGCCATTGGAACCGGGGGCTATGCCTCCGGACCAATCCTGTGGCAGGCGTGGCGGCGTGGCGTGCCCATGGTGCTGCAGGAACAGAACGCGTTCCCCGGGCTCACGACTCGGTGGCTCGCCGGCCGAGCGCGGCAAGTGCATTTGGGATATCCGGAGGCCCGGCTGCATCTCCGTCCGGGGCGCCGCACCGAGGTGTGCCAGTACGGCAACCCCATCGCGCCGCCACCCGACCCGCGGCCGGACCGCGCGGAGATCAGGGCTCGTCTCGGGTTGCCCGCCGATCGGCCGGTCATGTTCGTCATGGGAGGGAGCCAGGGGGCGCGAGCCGTGAACGACGCACTCGCCGGGGCCATCCGCGCCGGCTCGTGCGAAGCCTACAGCGTGCTGTGGAGCACGGGGCCGGCGATGTTCGAGGAGTTCAAGCCGCTGCACCAGGCGGGCGCGCGCCTCGTGCGGCCGTTCTGGGACCCGGTGGCCGAGGCGTATGCGGCGGCGGACGTCGTCGTCGCCCGAGCGGGGGCCATGACCACGGCGGAGCTGTGCGCGTGGGAACTGCCGTCCGTACTCGTGCCACTCCCCAGTGCGGCGGGTGGGCACCAGGCCAGGAACGCCGAGGCACTCGAGAGCGCCGGAGCGGCCATCCGGTTGAGCCAGGACCGGCTGACCGCCGCTTCGCTGGCCGACGCGGTCCGGCGGCTGCTCGAATCTCCGGTCGATCGGTCCCGGATGGCCGCGGCGGCGGCCGCCCGCGGGTACCCGAAAGCAGCCCAAAACATCGCCCGCCACATTCTCTCCCTAGTGAGCTAAGTCCAATACCTTTCGCAACTTTCGCGTTCGTCTTATATTTGCTGCCCACCGATGCAGCTCTTTGTCCCGGACGATCCCCGGCCCATCCATTTCATGGGGATAGCGGGCGCCGGGATGAGTGCGCTAGCACTCGTCGCCCTGCGCCGCGGAGTTGCGGTTTCCGGCTGTGACCTCCATCCCGAAGCGGCGGCCGACCTCAGGCGCCGCGGCGCCGTCGTGCTGCCCGGCCACGACCCGGGCCATGTAAGTGATGCCCGGGCATTAGTTTATACGGCTGCTGTACCGGCCGACCACCCCGAGGTTGTCGCGGCGCGAGCCGCGGATGTGCCGGTGGTGACGCGTGCGCGCGCCTTGGCGGCGGTCGTCGAAGGCGGGAAGGTGATCGGCGTGGCGGGCACCCACGGGAAGACGACCACCACGGCGATGGTGGCCGAGGCGCTCATCGCCGCGGACCGCAACCCCACAGCCCTCGTCGGTGGCCGGGTGGATGCGTGGGAGGGCAACGTGCGCTTCGGGAGCGATCAGCTCTTTGTGGTCGAGGCCGACGAGTACGACCGCTCGTTCCTCGAGCTGACGCCCACGGTCGCCCTCGTGAACAACGTCGAAGCCGATCACCTGGAGTGCTACGGCTCGCTCGAGGCCCTCGAGGAGGCGTTCATCCGGTTCGCCGGACGGGCGGAACGGGTCCTGATCGGAGCCGACGACGGTGGGGCCAAGCGCGTGGGTGAGGCCGTCTCGGTCCCGGTGTGGACCGTCGGGCTGGCCGCCGACGCGGACCTCCGGCTCACGGACGTGGTGCGCGGGCCCAAGCGAAACGCCGCCGCCCTGACGCTGCCGGACGGAACCACCGTGCGGCTCGAGCTGCGCGTGCCGGGGCTCCATAACCTGCGCAACGCCGCCATGGCCGTCGGCGCCACCCTGGCGGTCGGGGCGGACGTGGATGGCGCTGTTGATGGCCTGTCGGGGTTCGCCGGCGTGGGTCGGCGATTCGAGCTGCTCGGCACCGTGCGAGGGGTGACCGTCCTCGACGACTACGCGCACCATCCGTCCGAAGTCGCCGCGACCCTGGGTGCCTTGCGGCAGCGGTATCCGGAGGCCCGCCTCGTGGCCGTCTTTCAGCCGCACCTGTTCTCCCGCACGCGAGACCTGGGACAGGCCATGGGGATCGCCCTCGCGATGGCCGATCAGGCGGTGGTGACCGAAGTGTACCCGGCCCGTGAGCGGCCGATACCCGGCGTGACCGGCGAGGTGGTCGCTCAGGCGGCGCGCATGGCGGGGGCCACCGTGGAGTGGGTACCGGTCCGCGCTGAAGTGACCGATCGAGTCGCCGCGTTGGTGGCGGACGGCGATGTTGTCGTGACGCTAGGCGCCGGTGACATCACTGACGTTGGTCGGGAACTCATGCGACAGCTCAGCGGCGCGGCGGCGTGAAGCGGCGACTCACGCTCCTCGCGCTCCTCGTCGGAGCGGTCGTCCTCGGCGTTGCGCTGCTGCCGGTGGTGCTGCGGCGGATCGACTTTTTCCAGGTGCGCCAAGTCGAGCTGGTGGGCGTGCGGTATCTGATGCCGGAGCGTGTCCTCGTCGGCCTCATGCTGCCCGCTGACCTGAATCTGTTCGACCCCCTGGGCGAGGTGGAGCGGCGGGCCGAAGCGGTCCCGGGAGTCCGCCGCGCCACCGTGAGCAGACGCCTGCCGGCGACCCTCAGGGTCACGGTGGTCGAGGCCTTGCCCGTAGCATTTGCGCGCGGCAGTCGCGGGCTCGTCCCGCTCGACGGCGTGGCGCATCCCCTCCCGTACGACGCTGCGGCCACCGGTTTCGATCTCCCAATCGTGGAACGGCCGGATTCGGTGCTGACCCGGATTCTCACGCTCGTGCGTCGTGCCGATGCCACCCTGTTCGAGCAGGTGGATGCCGCACGGCGCGGCCGGGACCAATCCGTTATTCTGGAGATGGGAACTCGCCGAGTCCTCCTGGGGTCGGGCGCGGTGGAGGACGATATCCGAGCCGTGCAAGCCGTTCGCCTGCACCTCGCGCAGCAGGAGATCCCGTTTCGGGAACTCGATGCCCGGTTCGAGGGGTGGGTCGTCGTACGTCGGGGGAGAGCGTGAAGCGTGAATCGGTAGTCGCCGGGCTGGACATCGGCAGCACGAAGACCTGCGCCGTGATCGCCGAGATCACGGGGGAGGGGCGATCGGTCTCGATGAAGATCCTCGGCGTGGGTCTGGCGCGCACCACCGGTGTGCGTCGCGGGGTCGTTCGGGATATCGAGGAGACGACCCGGGCGGTCGGGAGCGCGGTGCGCGACGCCGAGCGCATGGCGGGTGCGAAGGTGCCGGGCGTGTTTTGCGGCGTCGCGGCGGAGAACGTGCGGACCCAGGTCACCAAGGGCCTCGTCGCTGTGTCGGGCAACGAAGTGAAGCCCACGGATGTGAAGCGCGTGCACGAGGTGGCGCTGAGCGTCAGCCTCGGCGACGAGCACGAGCTGCTGCTGCCGATTCCGCAGGAGTACACGCTCGACAAGCAAGGGGGAATTGCCGACCCCATTGGCATGACCGGCATGCGGCTCGAAGTCGAGATGCGGATCATGGCGGTGCACAAGCAATCCGCCCAGAACCTCCGCAGGGCCGTCGAGCGCGCCGGCTATCCGGTGCACGAGCTGGTGCTGGAGCCGCTGGCGGCGGCCCAGGCGGTGCTGACCGAGGAGGAGAAGGAACTTGGCTGCGCCCTGGTGGAGCTTGGCGGTGGCTCGACCACCGTTGCTATCTTCCATGACCATAAACTGCGGCACCTTTCGTCGGATCGGTGCGCCGGCACCTACGTGACGAGCGATCTGGTGCACGGCTTGAGCGTCACGCAGACCGATGCCGAGCGCTTGAAGGAGCGATGGGGTGTCGCGTACACTCCGCTGGTCGATCCGGACGAGATGATCGAGCTGCCGGGAACGCCCGGACAGGGCGTGCGGCACGCGAAGCGGGAGTTGGTGGCGCACATCGTCCATCAGCGACTCGATGAGATCTTCGGCCGGGTCCTCGATCAGATTGGGCAGGCGGGGTATGCAGGGCGGCTGGCCGCCGGGGTGGTGTTGACGGGCGGTGGCGCCCACATGGCCGGCATCGTGGAGCTCGGGCGGGAGGTGTTTGCGATGCCGGTGCGCAAGGGCGTGCCCGAGCGCGGCATCAAGGGGTTGGTCGACAGCGTGCAGGCGCCGCGGTACGCGGTGCCCGTGGGCTTGGCCCTCTACGGAATGCGTCGGTCGCTCGGGGAAGCCCCGGGGGACACCGCGGTGGACAAGGTGTTGGGTCCGGTGAAGCGTTGGCTGCAGGAGTTCTTTTAGCCCTAGGCGACTACGAGGAACGCATGGTCTTCGAACTCGAGGAATCGATCGCGAAGAACGCCCGCATGAAGGTGGCTGGGATCGGCGGGGGCGGAGGCAACGCCGTGAACCGGATGATCGAGGAGCA
>JABAOD010001463.1_pt1 | contig 16059 bp, 15 predicted proteins | sample 7062151 | NCBI WGS metagenome assembly JABAOD01 (sample SAMN14538626, study PRJNA623070) | marine sediment metagenome | biome: marine biome [ENVO:00000428]; feature: marine pelagic biome [ENVO:01000023]; material: deep marine sediment [ENVO:00002113] | place: India: Gulf of Khambhat ... | reverse complement strand
TGAGGAGCCTGGCCGCCTATGAGGACCTGCTGGACAAGGTGTACTACGAGTCCCTCTTGGAGGCCGTTCCGCCATCCCCAGAGCCCCAGAGGCTCTTCCACAACTTCGTCAGGATGGAGATAGACGTCCTCAACGTCAAGACCCTTCTGAGGGTAAGGGGCCTGGAGGAAGATCTGGAGAGGCAGGTCTTCATCCGCGGGGGCCTCTACTTCAGTCGGGAAGAGATGAAAGAGATGGTTGGGATGGAGCTGCCTGCCATTCGGGAAAGGCTTAGGAAGGCCCCCTTCCACGCCGACTTGGCTCCTCACCTGGGAGAGGAACCGGAGGTCTCCCTGGGCATCCGTGCCATCGAGAAGTGGCTCCTCAATCAAGCTGCCAAGGGGGCGAACCTGCACCCTCTCTCCGTCCTCCCCGTGCTCGATTACATCGTCGCGAAGACGGAGGAGGTGGAGAACTTGAGGATCATTGCCAGGGGAAAGACCAGTGGCCTCGGCACAAGGCTCATCAAGGAGATGCTGGTGGTCTGAATGGAGATCGCCGTGGTGGGTACTGAAGATTTCGTCATCGGGTTCCGGCTCGTGGGCATTCGGAAGACCTACGGTGGCCCGCCGGAGGAGATGGAGCGGTTCGTGGAGCAGGTCATCGAAGACCAAGACGTGGGCATCCTCATCCTCAAGAGCGATGAGATGGCACACCTGTCCCTGGGCCTGCGGCGAAGGCTCCCGACGCTGCCACGACCCGTGGTTGTCGCCGTCGGCGGGGAGGAGGAAGAGGACCTCCGGACCAAAGTGAAGCGCGCCATCGGCGTCGACCTGTTCGCGACCTCATGAGGTGGTAACGTGGCAGTCACGAAGGAAGCGACGCCTGCGATCGGGGAAAGGGGCGAGATCTATCGTGTGGCTGGTCCCGTCATAACGGCGACTGATATTCGCCCCAAGATGTACGATGTCATCCTCGTAGGCGAGGAGCAACTCATGGGCGAGGTCATCGGCCTAGTCGGGGACCGGACCATCATCCAGGTCTACGAGGATACTAGCGGTGTCCGACCGGGGGAGCAGGTTATAGACACGGGACAACCCCTTTTGGTGGAGCTGGGTCCAGGCCTCCTAGGCAGCATCTTCGATGGCGTGCAGAGACCCTTGCCCACCCTGAAGGACCGCATGGGAGACTACATCCTCCGCGGTGTCCGGGCCAACGCCCTCGACCGGGGGACGACGTGGGAGTTCCAGCCGCAGGTGAAGCAGGGCGATGAGCTCAACGGAGGCGACATCATTGGCCTCGTCCAGGAGGCGAAGTACGTGGAACACCGAGTCCTGGCGCCCCCTGGCCTGAGAGGAACGGTGAAGGAGGTCCATGAGGGGAAGGTCAACGTCGAGGACACCGTCCTCACTCTCGAGGATGGGAAGACTGCGCCCATGATGCAGAACTGGCCCGTCCGGGTTCCCCGGCCCGTGAAGGAGCGCCTCATGCCCACCATCCCCCTCATCACGGGGCAGCGTGTCTTCGACTTCTTCTTCCCCCTGGCCAAGGGAGGGACCGCCGCCATCCCGGGGGGCTTCGGAACGGGGAAGTGCGTCGTTGGATCGACGCCCGTTCTCTTGGCCGACGGTCGCGTGGTGCCTATCCAAGAACTATACGAGGCCGCCGTTGGGGAGGCCTCCAAGGATTCCCCGGAACATTTCCATGAGCTCGATGAACCGCTGGACGTTCTAACTTTTGACGGCGAGAGGATCAGGGAGGGGCGAGCCACCACAGTCTATCGCGGACGAACGAACAGGCTTACGGAGGTCAGACTCCGGAGTGGCAGGAGAGTCAGATTGACACCTGTCCATAGGCTCTTCCGCTTCGACGGTACATCGGTTGTCGAAACCCCCGCCGAGGAGCTCAAGGAAGGGGACGCGGTGCTAGTTCCCAGGCAGCTTCCTTTGGCGGAGAGAGCAGGCCCTCTGAAACTCCCGCCAGAGGCGCGGGTCTGGAACCGGCAGGCCCAAGAGCGGATTGCCGCACGCCTGAAGGCCCTTGGACGCGGTCGACCCATCGCTGAGATTGCCCAATCGCTGAACCTCACTGAAGACACCTATTGGAGCTACCGCCTCCTCCGCGCGCCTCCACCCGTCGCGCTGGCAGAGCGCCTGGGTGTCGAGGTTTCGTCCATCCGGCCCGCCGGAGGACGCAAGGTCGTCACTGTTCCCGGGTCCATGACAGAGGAGCTGGCGGAATTCCTAGGCCTGCAGCTCAGTGACGGGACCATTAAGGCGGGTCAGGTCGTCGAGTTCTACAATAACGACGACGATCTCCGGAGGCGATACCGGTACCTCTTGAAGACCCTCTTCGGCCTGGATGGCAAGGAAAGACGCGATCGGACGGTATCCGCCGTGAGCGTCAGCTCGCGCGCCCTTGTCCAGCTTCTCGAGGTCTGGGGGGTCCCCACGCATCGGAAGTCGAGGAGCCTCCGTCCGCCAGATGGCCTCTACACCGCCTCTCGAGAGGCGGTCTCAGCTTTCCTCCGGGCTTACGTCGCGGGAGACGGCCACTTCGCTGAAGAGGTTCTTGAGATTGCCACGGCGAGCCGTTGGATGGCTACAGGCTTGGCCTACCTCTTTGGGCGCCTCGGCATATTCACTCGGATGACAGAGAAGATGATCCGAGGAAAGCCTTACTATCGCGTCTGGGTGTCCCCAAAGGAGGGCGCGAAGCTCTTCAGCCGCTATAAGCGCGAGCGCCATTACGATTCATACGACGTAGTGCCTCTGGAAGGGGGAAAGGTGGGGGCGATCCGACGGGCCTTGTCGACGCCGTTGGGAGAGTGGGCTCAACCGCTGAAGAATGCAGCGGCTGGTGAGCGTACGTCACGAGCCATCGTTCACGGATTGAGCGGGGGTGTGGAGCCCGCGAGTCCTGCAGGGATGTGGCTGCGGGAGATCGACACCATGCTGGACCACGTCCTGTTGGACCGTGTCATTGAGGTTCGGTCCTGGAGTGAGGAGACAGACGTGTATGACCTGACTGTCGAGGACACGCACAACTTCGTGGGGGGGGAGATGCCCATGATCCTACACAACACGGTCAGCGGTCACCAACTCACCAAGTGGTGCGACGCCCAGATCGTCGTCTACATCGGCTGCGGCGAGCGTGGGAACGAGATGACGGAGATGCTGGCCATGCTGCCAGAGACCGTGGACCCCAAGACGGAGGAGCCCCTGATGGACAGGACCATCATGGTTGCCAACACGAGCAACATGCCCGTGGCCGCCCGAGAGGCTTCCGTGTACACGGGCATGACCCTGGCGGAGTACTACCGGGATATGGGGTACCACGTTTACCTGACGGCGGACAGCACGAGCCGCTGGGCGGAGGCCATGCGGGAGATCTCTTCCCGGCTGGAGGAGATGCCGGGGGAGGAGGGCTTCCCGGCCTATCTGTCAGCCCGCCTCTCGGAGTTCTACGAGCGGGCGGGCCGTGCCACCACCCTCAACGGACAGGAAGGAAGCGTCTCCGTCGTGGGCGCTGTATCTCCCTCCGGCGGCGACTTCTCCGAGCCAGTCACCCAAGGGACCCTGCGCATCACGAAAGTCTTCTGGGCCCTGGACACCAAGCTCCGCGAGCGGCGGCACTTCCCCGCCATCAACTGGCTCACCTCTTACAGCCTCTACTCTCCGACCTTGGAGGCGTGGTTCCGAGAGCAGGTCCATGAGGACTGGCCATCCCTCCGGGCCTGGGCTCAGCGCGTCCTCCAAGAGGAGTCGGAGCTGGAGGAGATTGTCCGTCTGGTGGGGGCTGACGCCCTACCAGAGGACCAGCAGCTCACGCTGGAGGTAGCCCGCATGATTCGGGAGTACTTCTTGCAGCAAAACGCCTTCCACCCCGTGGACACCTATTGCACCCTGGAGAACCAACTTCGCATCATCGAAGCGGTCAAGCGGTATGACGACCTGGGACGGCGCGCCCTGGCCTTGGAGGCTCCTCTCGGGGAGATAACGACCCTACCCTCCCGGACCCGCCTTTCGCGGGCGAAGTACGAGGAGAACTTGGAGGAGGAGTTGGAGGCGACCCTGGCCCAGATGGAGGAAGAGTTCCGAAAGCTGGAGGCCAGCTGATGGTGAAGGAGTACCGCACGATTACGGAGATCGCCGGACCTCTCATCTTCGTGGAGAAGACAGAGCCCGTGGGATACGCCGAACTGGTAGAGGTCGCCCTTCCTGACGGCGAGCGGCGCCGAGGACAGGTCCTGGATACGTCCCACGAAATGGTAGTCGTCCAGATCTTCGAGGGAACCCGGGGCATCGACCGCTCCTCCAGCGTGAAGTTCCTGGGGGAGACCATTCGTCTCAGCGTCTCCCAGGACATGCTGGGCCGGGTGCTTTCCGGCAGCGGGGATCCGATAGACGGAGGTCCGAAGATTCTCCCTGAGGATCGCCGTGAGGTCGTCGGCTCGGCCATGAACCCCTATTCCCGAGCCCACCCCAGCGAATTCATTCAGACCGGCATCTCCACCATCGACGGCATGAACACCCTGGTCCGGGGACAGAAGCTGCCCCTCTTCTCCGGAGCTGGCCTTCCCCACAACGAGGTCGCTCTGCAGATTGCCCGTCAGGCGAAGGTGCCTGGGGCGGTGGAGCCCTTCGCAGTAGTCTTCGCCGCCATGGGCATCACCCACGAGGAGGCTCGTCTCTTCATGAACGACTTCGAGAGGACGGGGGCGTTGAAGAGGGCAGTCCTTTTCCTCAACCTAGCGGACGACCCGGCGGTGGAGCGGCTTATCACCCCCCGCATGGCTCTCACGGCGGCGGAGTTCCTCGCCTTCGACCTAGACATGCACGTCCTGGTCATCCTGACAGACATGACGAACTACGCCGAGGCCCTGCGGCAGATTGGGGCCGCTCGGGAGGAGGTGCCAGGCCGCCGAGGCTATCCGGGTTACACGTACACGGATCTCGCCACGAACTACGAGCGGGCCGGGCGCATCAAGGGCAAGAAGGGAAGCATCACACAGATCCCCATCATGGCCATCCCCGATGACGACTGGACCCACCCCATTGCGGACCTGACGGGATACATCACCGAGGGGCAGATAGGAGTGGCCAGGGATCTCCATCGCAAGGGCATCTACCCTCCCATTGATCCTCTACCCTCCCTCTCCCGCCTCATGGACGCGGGAATCGGTCCTGGTAGAACCCGGGAGGACCACAAGCAGGCCTCCGACCAGCTCTACGCAGGCTATGCGGAAGGGAAGGACGTCCGAGGCCTCATGGCCATCGTCGGCAAGGAGGCCCTCTCCGAGAGGGACCGACGCTTCTTGGAGTTCGCCGACCGATTCGAGAATGAGTTCATCCGACAGGGCAGCGATGAAGATAGGGATATCGAGACGACCCTGGAGAGGGGGTGGGAGCTTCTGGCCACCCTGGATGAGGCCTGGCTCACGAAGATCGACCGCAAGACCATGGAGAAGTACCACCCCGCCCATCGGCAGGCGGCATAAATGGTTCTTGAAGAGTACAAACCCACCCGCTCCCAGCTCCTCCAGGTGCGGAAGATCCTCAGAATGGCGGAACGCGGCCACCGCCTCCTGAAGCTCAAGAGGGACGCCCTCATCGTGGAGTTCTTCAAGGTTCTCGACCGAGCCCGAGAGGTCAGGTCCAACATCGTTGACCGGTACCGTGTGGCGGAGGAGAAGCTCGCCATCGCTGCCTCCGTCGAGGGAAAGATCGGAATCAGGTCGGCGGCCTATGCCATGCTGGAGATACCTGAGCTGGAACTAAGCACCAGGAACGTGATGGGCATAGTGGTGCCTAGGATCGAGGCCCGGAGTGTCCGGAAGGGGATCCACCAGCGGGGCTACGGCATCATCGGCACCTCGGCAAGAATCGACGAAGCCGCCGAGGCCTACGAGAATTTAGTGGAGGACGTCATCGTGGCCGCAGAGATCGAGACCACCATGCGCCGCCTCATCGAGGAGATTGAGAAAGTCAAGCGGCGGGTTAACGCCCTCGAGCACAGGGTCATTCCCGAGCTGAAGGAGACGGAAAACTTCATTCGCCAACGGCTGGAGGAGATGGAGAGGGAGAACATCTTTCGGCTGAAGAGGTTCAAGGCGGCGGCAGCTTGATGGACCGCCTCCAATCCCTGCTCTCAGACGGCGAGAAGCGAGCGAAGCTCTTCAGGTGGTTCTGGATTATTTCCCTTCTGTTTCTCCTGCTGGGCTACGTCATCATCCTGCTGAGGATCCTCTAGTCCTGTAGGCTCAAGGCTCCAGCTTAACGAGTTCCGTCGTGAAGTTCCTACGAACGATCTCCTCGGCCAGAGTCCGAAAAGTGGCCTCCACATTGTCCCCGGTCTTAGCGCTGGTGTAGGAGAGGCTGGCGTCGAAGGCGTGAGCCGATATCTCAGCGTCCCTCTTCCCGAACATGACCATGACCTCATCCTTCAGATCCACCTTGTTCAGCGCATACACGACGACTATCTGGCCTACCACGTTGAAGACCGACTGTACCCAATCATCCAGCTCCAAGAGCGTGGAGTAGCGGGTAATGTCGCATACGGCTAGGATTCCTTGGGCTCCCTGGAAGAAGGCCTCCTTCAGGAGCTCTCGGACCCCCTTTTCCCCCATGATGTCCCATATGACCATGTCCATGTGGACGATGAGGTCCCGCTCTGGGACCTCCACGTCGATCTCCTTCTTCATGACGTTGGCGCCCAGGGTGGTCACGTACTTATCCTCGAAGGCGTTGAGGACGAAGCGTCTTATGAGGCTCGTCTTGCCGACGGCGGCCTCCCCCACGAGACACACCTTTGCCTTCATCTCATATTCGGACACGGTGGTTCTCCCCAAGCGAGCCCTGTGGGACCTGAAGGGCAACGTTGGCCTGTGGAGTACATAAAGATAGTGCAACGGTTCTCATGGATATCGGGCCCGGGAAGCTTTTTGCCCAGCTGGGCATACGTGTGAGTCATGAAGAGGGATACGAGGCTCATCATCGCCCTGGATGTCCCCGAGGCAGAGCGAGCGGTTACGATCGCGAAACAGACGTCTAGCCTGTGTGATGCCTTCAAGGTCAACTATCCGCTGGTGCTGTCAGCCGGGCTGAAGGTCGTGGATCGCTTGGCCACCTACGGCGACGTGCTCTGCGACTTCAAGGTGGCTGATATCCCCGAGATTAGCCGAATGATCGTGCAGCGTACCTTCGAGCACTCGGCAGCCGGGGTAATCGTCCACGGCTTCCCCGGTGAGGACGCCTTGGAGGCCTGCGTTGACGCCGCGGAAGGTGAGGTCTTCGTGGTCGCCCTGATGAGCCATCCCGGAGCCGAGAGGTTTCTCATGCCCGTAGCCGAGGAGGTGGCAGCCATGGCGAGAGAGAAGGGGGCGGCGGGGATCGTTGCCGGAGCCACCAGGCCGCCCTCGATAGCCAGGCTGAGAGAGATAGTTGGGCCCCTGACGATCCTCTCGCCGGGAATCGGACCTCAGGGAGGGGATCCTCAGGAGGCCATCAGGCACGGGGCCGATTACCTGATCGTCGGTAGGAGGATCACGGGCGCGGTGGATCCGGCGAAGGCTGCGCAGCAGGTTCTGCGGGATATCCGACCGTCGGTGGGAAGCCTTTAAGCAGCCCCCACACTTTCCGAGCCGGAGGGGATGGAACGTCTAGGGAAAAGGTGCTCATACAGATTCCTCCTGACGAGATGCCCTCCTCATGGTACAACATCCTGCCAGACCTGCCTGAGCCCCTTCCTCCCCCCGTGGACCCTGAGGAGGGTGAGCCGCGGCTCAAGATGTTGAAGGAGGTCCTACTCAAGCATTGCCTCGAGCAGGAGGAATCGAGCGAGCGCTGGATCAAGATTCCAGAGGGGATCCTAGAACTCTACGAACAGGCGGGAAGGCCCAGGCCGCTCATAAGGGCGCGCAGGCTCGAGGAGAGGTTGAAGACTCCCGCCCGGCTTTACTACAAGGCAGAGTTCTACTCTCCCACCGGGAGCCACAAGGTAAACACAGCCCTGGCCCAGGCCTACTATGCACAGGAGGAGGGCTACGAGAGGCTTTCCACCGAGACCGGTGCGGGGCAATGGGGTACCGCCCTTGCATATGCAGCGAACCTTGCAGGGCTCGAATTGGTGATATACTGGGTTCGGGCAGTGCACGAATGGAAGCACGAGAGGCGCGGCTTCATGAAGACCTACAACGCCCTGGTGAGGGCCTCTCCCAGCAACCATACTGAGGTGGGGAGGTCGCTCCTCCAGGAAGACTCCAAGCACCCCGGTTCACTGGGGATCGCTGTCTCTGAGGGACTTGAGGAAGCCAGAAGGGACCCAGGAACCATCTACTGCCTCGGCTCCGTCCTGAACCACGTGCTAACGCACCAGACCATTATCGGCTTGGAGACGAAGATGCAGATGGAGATGGTGGACGACTATCCCGACGTCATGATATCCTGCCTGGGCGGTGGAAGTAATTTCGGCGGTTTCGTGCTGCCCTTCGTGGCCGATGCCCTGGGCGGCCGCAGAATCAGGTTCATAGCCACTCAGAGCGAGGCAGCCCCCAACCTCCAAGGGGAGTATAGGTACGATTACGCGGATCATGCCGAACTCACGCCCATGCTCAAGATGTACACCTTGGGCCACAAGAAGGAGATGAGGCCCATCCGGGCCGACGGTCTCAGGTATCACGGCGCGGCTCCCATCATCAGCCTGCTCCGGCACGAGGGGTACGTCGATACCATCGCGTATCCCGCCGACGAGAGGTACGTGTTCGAGCGGACCCAGACCTTCATAGGCGCGGAGGGGTTCCTGCCCGCCCCAGAGTCGGCCTACAGCGTGGCTGGGGCCATAGACGAGGCCCTCCGGTGCAAGGAGAGCGGTGAGGAGGAGGTCATCGCCTTCAACATCAGCGGCCATGGATTGCTTGACATCGAGGCCTACAGGGAGAAGCTGGGTTTCTAACCCCACTTATATGCAGTCCGCTATGGTGGATTGTGGAGCTCTCCCCTGAGACTGCAAGGGAACTGAGGAACTGGCTGGAAGAAGATCCTGTGGCCAACGCCCATCTGATCTACCGCGGATTCTACGCTCCTGAAGAGTCGGACGTTGTAGTCGACAACGCCTCCAGGCCGCGAGCCGTAGTCATCCACCAGAAAGACTGGAACAGGCTCACTCTGGCGGCTGAGGACGCCCCCAAGGCGGCGGCGCTTCTGGAGAGCCTGCCTCCGAAGGAGTACGGCTTTTCGTCCGTGGACCTGGAGCTGCTTCCAGCCCTAAGGGAGGTGGCAGACGTGGAGACGGTAGAGCCGGTATGGCTCTTCAAGATGGACAGGAGTGACTTCAGGCCCTACAAGGTCTGCGACACCGAGCCGGTCAGAGTAGAGCACTCCGGGCTGATCGCCGAGCAATGGGAGCCCGAGAGGAACGCCCAGGAGTACGTGAGGTCGAGAATAGAGCGCGGACCAAGCCAGGCAGTGTACGTGAACGGTGATATCGTGGCCTGGGACATGACTCACTTCGAGACGGACAAGGTGGTCATGTTGGGCTTTCTCCACGTCATGGAGTCGTACAGAGGCAGGGGGTACGCCAAGACGGTGTGCACCGCCATGTGCGAGGGCGTTTTTGACCAGGGGAAGACGCCCGCATGCCAGGTCTTCGAGGACAACGAGCCCTCACTGAGATTGACCGAGAGGATGGGGTTCAGGAAGGTCAAGAGACAAGCCTGGGGGAGGGTAGCCATACCACGAAGCATGAGGCAAACGAAATCCTTTTATCGCAAGGGGCGTATGCGGCCCCGAAGGGAAAGGGGTGCGCTCGAGGCTACTCGATAGGCTCAAGTCCATTCTAAGGCTCGCTCCAGGGCCGTGGAGGCCACGGTATGATCTCCTGAGGAATGAGGATATCAGGGCGGAGCTCAAGCCCCACCCCCTCTCCTTCCTCGACCACCACTCGCCCTTCATCTTCCTCTTCGCGGTGGGCATGAGCCTTGGCTATCTGTTCAACGCGGTCACGGGCTGGGCTTCCTTCGAGGACTTCCTGGGGTACGAACTGGGAATTGTAGCGGTGAGGATGATGATCTGGGCCATGGCCCTGATCGCCTTCGGCATATTCGTTTCGGTCCTGATGATTCGATGGACGATTCTTCTCACCTTCGTAACCGTGATCGTGGGCGCCATACTCCTGACCGTTCAGGCGCCCCAGGCGGGCTCCAACCCGTTCTTCTTACCCCTCTACTCCGTGGGCATAACCTTGATCGGCATGGCCTTGGTGGACCTCTACAGGAGGACCCACACCTATGTGATTACCGACCTGCGCCTCATCCTGAAGGCCGGGATTCTCACGAGGAGCGAGAGGACGGTGAGATTCGAGAACGTCACGGACCTCGAGACCAAGCAGGGAGTCCTCGGAAGGATATTCGGCTTCGGAACCATCGTGCCTGTTACCGCCTCCGGCCTTGGAACCGGAGCCGAGGAGGCCTTCGCTGGCGGCGCGGCTGGGGCCGCAACCCAGGAGGGGCAAGCGGGAGGAGGCCTCTTTGCCGGGGGAGGCCGAGGGGTGACTGTCGCCAGGGCCCGAAGCTATGGAGAGCTCCGAGGCATTCATCCCTTTCGACGAGTCAAGATGCTGATTCATCAGCTGCTACAGGAACATTCCATGGTCTACTACGCCAAGGAGCAGAGGGACCTTCTCGAGGACATGAGAGACATGATGGCGGCCCGCGAGGAGCCAGACTACTACTATGCCGAGCCGTGAGCCGGCGGGCAACTCTACAGCAGGACGGCGTTGAAGGCAACTGCCAGCAGGGTTACGATCAGAAACACGCCCGAGAACTTGAAGGATGGCCAGGCGGCCCTGGGATCGCGCAGAATGCCGGAGGTCAGGTAGAGTAGGACGAGGGCCGCTAAGAGGGCGGGCAGGAGGGCGGCTATGCTCACGACATCTAGGACGTAGAAGAAGAGAACATAGACCGGCAGCACCACGTTCGACATCACTATCGTCCTAGAGGCGGTCTCCTCGCTCACGACGACCGGCAGCATGGGTATCCCCGCCTTCTCGTAGTCCTTCCTGTTTCTCAAGCTCAGGGCCCAGAAGTGACCGGGCGTCCAAAGGAACACCAGGAAGGCGATAAAGAGGGCTGGCAGCGTGATGGAGTTGACTGCTGCCGCGGAGCCTGCCAGGGCAGGGCACGAACCCGCGAGGCCACCCACGACGATGTTCCACGCGCTCCGTCGCTTGAGGAGCATCGTGTAGATTACGACGTAGATGAAGGCCCCCAGGAAGATGAAGAGGGCCGTCAGCGGGTTGATAAACAGGTAACTGATAGCCACCCCACCAGCTGCAAGGGCCAGACCGAAGGCCAGGGCTCTCTGTGGCCTCAGCCTGCCCGTCGGTAGGGGCCTGTGCCTCGTCCTGACCATGAGGCCATCGAGGTCCCGGTCCAGGTAGTGGTTCAACGCCGACGAACCGGCAGAGCTGAGGGTTCCTGAGAAGAGGAGGAGGCTGATGATGCTGAGTGAGAAGCTTGACGGAGATGAAGCGACGTAGGAAGCCACCGCCACCAGCAAGAGCAAGAGGATTATCCTTGGCTTCGTAAGTTCCATGTACGTCGATGTGGACTCTCCAGCAGCCACTCTCAAGCCGATGGACGGTTTTCGAGTTAAGGTTTGCGTCCTTCCGACGCCTCACCGGCCAGTCCCGTATGAAGCTCCTGGCCGGGCATCAAGGTCATGTCACCTCTCACGTAGAAGAGGACGACCTCCGAATCGTCAGGGGTTATGAGATGAAGAGGGTCTTCCGCCGACCCCTTCATGTTCAGTTCCGCCTCTCCTTGATGAGCCTCCTTGATGATGTACTCCATCGGGGTGGCAGTGTAGAGGTCTACGTCTGATCCCTGGCCGTCAGGGCTAGGAATCCTCTTTAGATTTATTATGGGCATGTCGAAGAAGGAGAGAAGGACATCGGCCGAAACTTCCGATTCCAGGTCTACACTTCCGACCAGTCGGAGAATCTCATGCCCTCTGCGGAGGGCAGCTTCAACGAAGCCATCCTCCAAGCTCAGTGATATGTCCGCCAGCTTCTTCGGGAAACCCCAGACCTCCCTGCCTTGGGCGAGGGCTACGTCCGTTGTCACGTAAATGAAAGCGACGTAGAGCCCCACGTGGTCACCGCTTCTCACTTGCAGGAATTCGATGTTCTCCCGGTAGGGCCCTATGGTAGTCTTCGGGTAGCGAGCCACCACCGCGGCAGCCAAGGGCAGTGGACCTGGTTCCAGCCCTGCGGGGAGAAGGGACTCCACTCGATCTTCCGCCAGCTCGTAGGTAGCCACGAGGAGCTCGGCGTCGGTATACTCGACAGGAGGCATGGGGTACAGAGGGCCCAGGTGAGGAGTCGAGGCTGTCATCTCATCCCTTCCACACACCCGAGGCCTTCATGAGGTCGTAGGCTATCTCCAGCCTGTTTATCTGATTGGTCCCCTCGTAGATCTGGGTGAGCTTGGCGTCCCTCATGAGCTTCTCAACCCCCATCTCCCTCATGTAACCGTAGCCTCCCATGATCTGGACGGCATCCGTCGTCACCTTCATGGCCACGTCCGAGGCAAACACCTTCGCCATCGACGACTCCTTCAAAGGTATAGGCAACTGATTCTCCGCCAAGTAGCACGCCTTCCAGACGAGCAGTCGAGAGGCCTCGATCTCGGTGGCCATGTTCGCCAACATCTCCTGCACGAGCTGATGCTCGATGAGGAGCCTGCCGCCCTGACGCCTCGTGCCGGCGTACTCCAGGGCCCTTTCGTAAGCTGCCCTCGCAATCCCGACAGCGATGGCGCCAGTTGGCCCTCTCGATGCCGCTAAGGTCTGTTTGTTGAGGGTCCACCCTTCGCCGAGACCTCCCACGATGTTCTCCTCCGGGACCCTCAAGTCCTCGAAGTACAGCTCCGCCGTGGGCGACATCCGTTGGCCCATCTTGTCCAGGCTCCGGGCAACGTGGAAACCCTCTGAATCGGTGGGAACGGCGAAACAGGTCCAGCTTTCGATCCCTCTCTTCGGATCCGTCGCCGCGAAGACGCACACCAGGTCGGCGATGTTGCCGTTGCTGATGAAGACCTTCTTCCCGCTCAGGATATACTCGTCTCCCTCTTTGCGAGCAAAGGTGGAGAGACGAGCGCTCCCGGACCCCACGTCGTCCTCTACATCGGACCCAGCGTCAGGTTCCGTGATGGCGTAGGCGAAGATATAGGGCCTTCCGGAATCGATCGACTCGATCGCCGGGGCGAAGAACCGCTCCCAAGCCTCAGGTTCGGAAGACAGGAAGATGGGGGCCTGACCCAAGGCGTTAGCTCCAATGATGGTGGCAAACCCGGCGTCGGCAACGGCTAGTTCCTCGACTATGACCGCGGCCCCGAGCTCCTGTAGGCCCCCACCCCCAAGCTCCTCTGGTATGAGGAAGCTCAGAAGTCCGAGTTTCGCGGCCCCTTGAACTAGGTTCCAGGGGACGAAGTCGGGGGGTTTGCTATCGTATTCCAGGGAGTGGGGACTCACCTCGTCCTGCGCAAACTGCCTCACTTCCTTCTTCAGAATCTCTAACTCCTCAGGTAGCTCAAACAGCGCTATCCCCCGGGCCCGAAGGCCTCGTGAAGAGATATAGCTTGGGCATGGCCGTCTCCGAGCCCAGTGTTTATGAACTGGATGCGGTGAGTACCGGTAGTTGAAGCGGCGGCCATCACACGGCACGTAGTAATTACTAAGGTACTACTTCGACACGCCCATCCACACCCTCCCGTCTCCTCCTTCCCAGGCGGTGCTTGAGATATCGCCTAGGAGGAAGAGAAGTGAAGAAAGGCAACGGAAAGGCCGACGCCGGGCTCAGGCAGGAGGGTGCGATATGAGCTCGGTCAAGAGGCTTGCGGCATTCCTGAAGGAATTCCTGAAGGGGATGGCAACGCCCCCTGTCTTCGGGCTGCCTGAGTGGATGAGTCCCGTGGAGGAAGGGAGATAGGGCCGCGATAGGCATAACCACCTCGTACGTGGTGGCCTTGGTCATGGCGCACTTAACAGGGCTGCTTATTCGGGCGGGCAGCCCTACTTCCACTTTTTTTGGATATTGACTTCGCTACCACACTTAGGCGGTGTGCTGACAGTAGGTATTCAGTGCGACTCGATTGGGGTATCCGCACCATCATTCTGTATTCAAACGTAACCGAATTGCGCGGTGAGGCACCTTTCTCAGATCATCGCATTCCGGGTGGTGCAGGGTAATTGGGCGCTCTCGGAAGTCCCGCAATCGTTCAATCTGAGAAGGGAGGCGAGGCGAAAGCAGTAAGCCACCTCGCCCTCCCCTGGAGCTCTCATCGCGCTTCGATAGATGGGCTCCATCCGATGAGAAAGTCCAGGGATTTCCCAATGGCCGTATCCGAGGTCTCGGGTCTCCGCGGCTTCGTTGAGTGAGTCGGAGTCTCGAACCCGCGGGGCCATGCTGCCTGCCCTTTGGAGCCCCATTGACTCATAATCCGGGGCCAGCGAGTAAGAATCGTTCGGAACGTCCTCCATTAGTCAGAACATCGCCTGTTCATTCTCCATCCCAGCGAGGTTCTCCTCCGGAGACGGTGGGCCCTGGAACGCTCCCTGGCGATAGCGCCTCCAGTTGTAACCCTCCTGGCGGCACATGGAAACCGCGAGCCTTAAGCCAACTGCCCCTGGCGCTCAAGGGGGCAAGTGCTGGCAGTGATAATCATCAAGCAAAGGATAAGAGGCCTCTGAGACGCAACCTTCCCTGCGGTTACTCTATGATGCGTCGCGTCACCATGAAGGTCAAGGTCTGTCTGGTCGGCGAGCCCGCGGTTGGCAAGACTAGCATCATACGAAGGTACGTGGAGGGACGGTTCGACGACGCCTACCTGGCCACGCTGCAGGCCAAGTTCTCGAAGAAGGAGACGACGCTGGACGTTGCCGAACGAGGGCTACAGGTGAAGATGGCCATGGTGTTATGGGATATCATGGGAGATAAGGGGCATCGCCAGCTTCTCAAAGAGGCCTACTTCTACGGGGCCCAGGGCATCCTGGCGGTGTGCGACGTCACCCGTCGCACCACCCTCGACGACCTGCACGCTTGGTGGGACGCCGTGACGGAAACCGTGGGAAAGATCCCCTGGGTGCTCGTGGTTAACAAGATGGACCTGACGGGACACCTCGCTTTCGGGGAGGCAAAGGTGCGAGGCCTTACGGAACGCCTTGGCGCCCCCTTCTTCTTCACGAGCGCCAAGACGGGGAAGGGAATAGAGGACGCTTTCGCTTCCTTGGGTAGAAGGATATTTGATGACCGGGAACGGATGTAGGCGCATATGCCGATCATGAAGGTCCAGGACATGTGGTCTGGGTGTCTACTGTGATGAGAGAGCATCGGGTTCAATTCGATGGCGGGGGGTGTCGAAGCTGAATCACGCCTGGTGGTCGCTGCGCTCCTCATCGGCCCGTTTACGTCGATAACCAATCGCTGGTTAACGAAAGGTGATCATAGCCCGACGAACGGTTCGGAAGATGACAGCCAGGTGATTCCATAGGCCAGCGCGAAGTAGACTACGAGTGGATGGCGCTTCAACGCTTCCAGTATGTCCGAGGTCAACTTGTTTTCGACCCACCAGTGTCCCTGTGGTTAGGGAGGGGGGCCATACCCAGGAGTGCCCTTAGCTCTTTCGGAGAGGGTGAACCAGGTCATCGAATAAGCGACAGCGGGACGGCCGTATGGCCCCTTACAGTCCGAGAGAAGCTTTCGCCTCTCTACGACTTGGAAGTGCCCCCGGGCGGATTCGGCGCTGGCCTGGCTGGCACGCTCCCAGGAGTGGTCTCCTTCACGAACTCCTTGTCTTCCCACATGTCATAGGCGATGGCCACCGCGGCGGCCTGTGTGATGATCGCGAACGCGGTGAACACGTGGAGGAACAAGATCACCCCTCCCACGGTCACGCCGAAGAGAATCGTCCACTCTGCGCCGACGCGAAAGATGAGGAGGAGTCCAAGCACGGCCATCCCGATGGAGAGCTGGAGGGTGGACCTCGCAATCCGTTTCACTCGAGCGGGCACGGCGGTCCCCCGC
>JABAOD010006683.1_pt3 | contig 16060 bp, 14 predicted proteins | sample 7062151 | NCBI WGS metagenome assembly JABAOD01 (sample SAMN14538626, study PRJNA623070) | marine sediment metagenome | biome: marine biome [ENVO:00000428]; feature: marine pelagic biome [ENVO:01000023]; material: deep marine sediment [ENVO:00002113] | place: India: Gulf of Khambhat ... | reverse complement strand
TCAAGACCAATGCCATGGCCCATGCCATAGGAGATACCACGGGTTTTGTCAAAGCAATCATCGACCGGGAGACGAGGAAGGTTCTTGGTGTCCATATTCTTGGACCTCACGCGACGGATTTGCTCTCAGAAGCGGTGACCTTGGTCAAGATGGGGATGACTGTGGAAGAAGTCAAAGAGGTCGTGCATCCCCATCCGACCCTTTCTGAGACAATAAGAGAAGCTGTGCTGGCGTCCGTCGACCAGGCGGTCCATGGGTGAGTCCTGTGGTTGTTATCCCTGCGTGGAGAGGTAATGCCTCTCAGGAAAAGCCGTTACTCATCCAGGATGATTTAAATCTGCGAGAAGAAAGGGGGTGATACAGGAGCCACATAAAAAACAAGAAGCGAAATACAGGAGGTGGTGGATAATCCGGAATTTGGAAAACAAGGTAGGCACTTGGCTTTAGTCTCATGTCGGCTTCGTGGAGCAACGTTTTTCGTGCTTTAGTTTGAAAATGAACTGACAGAGTAACTCAAAAGGAGGGTAGAGAAATGAAACGAAAATTAATCCGTGTCATGAGCCTGGTTTTCTTGTTTTGTGCCACCCTTTATCCTCTGGCAATTGCGGCGGATCTCGAGGTTAAGGATTTGAAACTACACTTCCAGCCGAATGCCATTTTTGCCTTGCACAGTGTTGCCATTGAGAAAGGGTGGTTTCAGGAAGCCGGCTTCAAAACAGTTGAAAAGAAATCCTTCACTGCAGGCGCCTTGGCTGGCCAGGCTTTGATTGCCGGCGAGATTCACTTCTGGACACCTGGGAACTGGCCAGTAATCAGCATGCGCCACAACGGTGTGCCCGTTGTTATTGTTGGAACGCTCAATGCGGCTCCTGCAGAATGGTTGATGGTTCGAGATGATGCGGGGGTTGAGAAACCGGAAGATCTGTACAAAATTAAGATCGCGACCCTGGTAGGTTCCACTTGCAGTGGCGTGATACAGAATATGGCTGATCAGTACGGTTTGGACCCGAAGAAACTGCAGATAACCAACCTGGCTCCTCCCGAGCAGCTAACTTCTCTGCTAGCAAATGAGGTTCAAGCGATTATGGTATGGCCCCCCTTCAGCATTAAAGCCCGAAAAGTCGCGACATACCGGTTCAACAGCCTGGATTTTTCTAACACTCTGATGCCCGTCGTGTATTCTGAGGACTTCATTCGCAAGAACCCGAACGCCGCCAAGGCTGTCCTGAATGTATTGCTAAGGGCTCAAGTCTGGGTCAGAGACCCTGCCAACAAAAATGAAGCAATAAGTATACACGCGAAAGTATCAGAGCAACCTGCCGGCGTCATTGAAGAGGCATGGGATGCCTTTTGGAATCCAAAATATCCACACGGTATGGTTGACCAGAGATTCGTCGATGCCTTTAAGAATTATACTGAATTCCAAGCAAGTCAGGGACGGATAAAAGACCCTAAGAGTGTGCTCACCTATCTCTACACAGATTTCTTGGAAGAGGTAAAGCCTGAGTTCTTACAAGGTATCAAAGGAGAATGGAAACCGTAGTTTCCTATGGATAATGATTGGTTGTGTGGAATAATGGGTCCCAAATAGGAAAAGAGATGCCCTATTCTTTGTTACATATAGATTGAATAGCATATTGGCTCCAGTGATGGAGAATGGGGCATCTCAAAATTGTTTGGAGCAGAAACCGAATCCTTTAAAAGAATTGATTGACTTTCCCCAGAATCTTCAGGTCCGCTAACGAGACGTGGGCCGTTCGGGAATAGGGCCACAAGAGACTACCTGTTTGATTCGAGAACGTATTCTTACCTTATCAAGTAGTGACCTCGCATTGCGACTCTTTTCAACAAAATAGGTTTCACCGGTTTTTTGTTGAAAGGGGAAAGAAAATGAACACTGGTTGTAGCGGCCAAAAGGTGGAAATCAATCATGTGACAATGGATTTCAAGAGCGAAATCCCGGAGCAAGGGCTCGCCCTCTCTGATGTGACCTTTTCAGTCGAGACCAACCAATTCGTGACCATTGTCGGTCGGAGTGGTTGTGGTAAAACGACGCTACTCAACATTGTCGCTGGACTTTTGGACGCCACGGAAGGGGAAGTTTTGATCAACGGAAAGCCGGTAAATGGACCAGGGCTTGACCGGGGAATGGTATTTCAACACGGGGCACTTTTCCCGTGGTTGACCGCCCTCAAGAATATCGAATTTGGGCCTCGAAACATCGGGATGCCAAAAGAGAAGCGCCGCGCCTTGGCACACGACCTCATTGATCTCGTGAATTTGAAACAATTTGAAAGCAAGTATCCCAGAGAACTTTCCGGTGGCATGCAGCAGCGAGTTGCGATTGCTCGGGCGATGGCAATGGATCCTGAGATTTTACTCATGGATGAGCCGTTTGGTGCTCTCGATCAACTGACTCGAGAGACCATGCAAAGAGAACTCCTCCGCATTTGGGAGAGCCGGAAGAAAACGGTCCTCTTCGTGACTCACGGAATAATAGAGGCCATCTATCTTTCCGACAGGGTCATCGTTTTTAGTCCCCATCCAGGTACTGTCCGCAAGGAATTCGTCATCGACCTGCCGAGGCCGAGGCAGAAATCGGCGCCCGAATTCATGAAATATTATGAGGCCATTTATGAGGCGATCTACTAGCAGACGAGGCGGTCAGTCCTTTTTGGGTCTGCCTGAAATTGTGATCAAGACCATTGTACTCCTCCTCTTACTCGCTTCTTGGGAAGTCTTTTCCCACACTAGCTACCTAAAGGTCTACAAGTTCTCGAGACCATCGATGTTGATCGGAGCCCTTTGGGAGCTCATGACCGTCGGTTACCCGAAAGGTCTTACCGTGTGGCTGCACATAAAAGCGACGGTGTTGCGGATTCTCATGGGCTATTTTGTCGCCATCTGTATAGCGATCCCTACGGGTTTAATCGTTGGGAGGAGTTATCTCTTGAACCGAGCCATCAATCCGATTGTGACTTTTGCCCGCTCGATAGCTGTAATTAGCCTGTTGCCTCTGGCGATTGCCTGGTTTGGTATTGGCGAAACCTCGAGAGTCATCCTTGTTTGCTATGGATGCTTCTGGGTCATTCTGACCAACACCATAGAGGGGGTAAGGCAACTGGACGTTAATCATATTAATGCCGGTAGACTCCTTGGGGCCACAAACAGGCAAATATTCTTTCGGATAGCCCTTCCCGCCACATTGCCGCGCATTTTTGCTGGGATGAAAATTGCTCTGGGCGTTGCTTTTATGGTGATTGTCGCTGTGGAAATGATTGGCACGGTCAAGGGTCTGGGAGCCCTTATCATGCAGGCCAAAGATTACTACGACATTCCCATGACGATGGACGGCATGATTTTCATTGCTGTATTTGGTCTGCTGATATCCCTGGTTTTGGACTGGGTTGAACGCCTGTTGCTTCCCTGGGCAGCTGGTTTGGAGGAAGTGAAAAGATGAAACAAACCCTTCACCGGGGAGGCATTTGGCTATCTTGGACGGGTTTTACGACCCTTATCCTCGCCTGGTACCTGTTTACGTCTTTGGGATTTATCGATCCCGACATTTTTCCTGGTCCCTTGGCTGTTGTGGGAGCAACGTTGACAAACGTGGCCCTGCCGAGACTGTTCCAGCATATGGGGATCAGTCTACTACGGGTTGTGGTAGGCTTTACGGTGGGTGGCGTCGTGGCTGTTCTCCTCGGCATTATCTCCGGGTGGTACTCCCGGCTGGGTGGTGTATTGGCAACACCCATCGAGCTCACGCGACCCATTCCACCCCTGGCCTGGCTTCCGCTCGCTATTATGTGGCTTGGTCTCGGCGAGTTTTCGAAGATCTTTATCATATTCCTGGGCGCTTTTTTCCCAATGTTCACTAATACCTATAAAGGTATGCTGCGTATTGAACCCGAAATACTGAGAGCCGGTCAAATGCTTGGCCTTCAGGGTTTTCGCTTGTTACTCAAGGTGGCCATACCAGCAACGCTTCCGGATATTGCGACAGGGATGCGCGTGGGGTGGAGTTACAGTTTTGGGTGTATGGTGGTGGCAGAGATGCTGGCTGCGAAAAGTGGCCTTGGATACATGATCATGCACGCTCGCGAAATGGGTCAGATCGCCGTGATTATTTCCGGCGTGATGATCATCGGAATGATGAGTCTCCTTACCGACTACATCATACAGGGGATTGTTGTTAAGGGAAAACTCAAATGGCTCAGTGTCAGCACGGCTCTTTGAATGCTGTTGAAAAGGCATGCTCGAAGAGATGAAAAATCGAAAAGGGTATTCATATACCGGTGAGGTTATAGAATGAGCATAGTGAAGACCGCAAAAAAAGGAGTGACCTTTTATAATCGTGAAAAGTCAACGGAAGGGTATACGTTATTCAGTACGTATAATCATGATGTTTGGCTGATTGATATGGAAGGCTATATCGTAAACCGATGGCGCATGCCATACAGGCCGGGGGCCCACCAGTGGCTTCTGCCAAGCGGTAGTTTAGTCTTTGCAGGGACGGTTAAGACTCACGACGAATTGGGCCTTCCGATAGAGATGGCTGGAATCGGTGGTATTGTTCTAGAGGTAGATTGGAATTCGAATTTGATCTGGAAAGCTGAGGTCCCCTATCAAGCCCATGATATCTGCCCCATGGAAAATGGTCACGTTATGTACGCGGCATACCACCCCGATGGTATAGTGCCAGATGAAATCGCGGCTAAAGTGAAAGGAGGACGGCCAGGAACCGAGTTCAAAGGGAAAATATGGGGAGATGTGGTACGCGAAATCGACCGAGACGGGAAGATTGTATGGGAGTGGAAGGTGCATGAGCATCTCGACCCCGAAATCGACGCGATAGAACCACTCGATAACCGAAACACTTGGGGCTACATCAATTCACTCTGGATATGCCGCGATGGAAGTATCTTGATGAGCCTCCGTAGCTGTTGCGAGGGCATAAGGGTGGATTATAAAACCGGCAGCGTGATAGCGAGGTACGGAAAAGGCCAGGTTTTCCATCAGCACGATGTGAGAGAGCTTGATAACGGAAATATTCTGCTTTTTGATAACGGATGTCAACGCCATGAGTATAAGCCCAGCTATTCCCGAGTGGTGGAAATCGATCCCAGTACGGATGAAATTATATGGCAGTACAAGGCTCCTCTTCCGTCTGACTTTTACTCCTGCGTGTGCAGTGGGAGCGAGCGGTTACCTAATGGAAACACCGTGATATGTGAGTCGTGGCACGGGAGGATATTTGAAGTCACGTGCGATGGGGAACTGGTGTGGGAGTATGTCAGCCCCTTCGTGGGGTCGATCGTCGGGATGAATACGACCATGATGTGGCGAGCGCACCGTTACCCACCAGACTATCCCGGACTGAATGAGAAAGAGCTAGATCCCAAGAGATTTCCTTGGGAAAATCGAGTCTTCGGTCCTGGTTCCTTTAACAAGTATTTTACGTCGGCGATGTTTTAGTCGGCTTATTCCGGGGCGAATATTTGCGTAGGTAGAAAGGGCAAGATTCGATGAGCTTCGCACGTACGACTATCAAAGGGTTGGTTTTCTGCGACTCCAGGAGAGCGTACAGAGGTTTAACATTGTTCACCCCAGTTGAGGGAAAAGGAGTCTGGCTAATTGATATGTTCGGGGGGATAGTGAATCAATGGGAGATGGCGTATGAACCCGGGTGTTATGGGGAGCTACTGCCTAACGGGAACCTGCTTTACGCGGGCAGGCTAGACAATGGACCCCTCACAGACATAGAAGGAGCTGGCGGGATTCTATTGGAAGTGGATTGGGATGGTAAAACGGTGTGGGAATACAAGCATGAGTACCTCCATCATGCGTTCTATCGCATGAAGAATGGCAATACTTTGGTTCTAAAATGGGTGGAAGTGCCAAAGGAAACTGCAGAAGAGGTCAAGGGAGGTGATCCGGGAAGTGAGCGGAAAGGCGTAATGTGGGGGGAAGCGATTCTGGAGATCCGGCCAAATGGGAAGACAGTGTGGGAGTGGTTTGCCCATGAGCATTTCGGGCCCCAGGAGATTCAGCGCTGCCCAATATGTCCACGTGATACTTGGCTTCACGCCAATGCGTGTGTTGAACTGCCAGATGGGAATATTTTGGCGAGTTTCGCAAAGATCAACACGGTAGCCATCATAGACAAGAAGACGGGAGATATCAAGTGGCATTGGGGTTCGACAGGAGAGTTGGCCCATCAGCATTCACCGACGATGTTGGAAAATGGGAACGTACTGATATTTGACAACGGGTTTCATCCGAACGGGATGGCACAAAACTACTCCCGACTCCTGGAGGTAGACCCGAGCAGCAATGAGATGGTGTGGTCATACGATGGACCAAACGATGGGGATATGAAACAGCTTATCTACTCCTCCATGTACTCGAACTGCCAGAGACTACCGAATGGCAACACGTTAGGTTGTGAAGGAACAACAGGAAGGATATTTGAAGTAACGACTGGAGGTGATCTGGTATGGGAGTTTGTTAACTATTTGCCCCAGTGTGAAACCTCACCGATTAGATCAAGGTCCTATCCACTGTATTCAGCATACAGATACGGGATAGACTATCCTGGTCTGAGACGAGTCAAATGAAGGGGTCAAAACAGATGAATGTTGTCTTGCTAACCATAGACGCTCTTAGAAAGGACGCTCTGGGTTGTTATGGCAATCCTGATGGCTTCACTCCTTTCATTGATTCGATTCAGGACCACTGCATAAGGTTCACCAAAGCCCATTCCTCTGGACCTTACACTCGGGCAGCTTTCACCGGCATACTCACGTCCTCGTATTACCTCGATTGCGGGATGCAGGAGATACTATCGGAAAAGCGGGTGCTAATATCCGAGATCCTGAAGAAAGCTGGAATCGTGACGATCGGATTTCATTCAAACCCGCATCTCAGTGACGATTTTGGCTGGAATAGGGGATGGGATGTCTTCTATGATTCTATGAACGAAGACGTTGACGATATAGCTCCTTATATCAAAGGGGCAGAACTCAATAGAAAGATAGTTACATGGCTTTCTTCCTACATTGGAGCAGGAGAATACAAGCCATTCTTCCTGTGGCTGCACTATATGGATATTCATGAGCCATACGTTCCGGAGCGGAAATACATTGATGTCGTGGATTCGTCCATTGGTTTGGACGAAGAAGAGATGTTCAGGCTGTTTAATGACGCCGTATTGAAGCGTGACGTTTCAGACGAAGGTGTCGTGGAGATCTTGAAGAAGCTATATCATGCGCATGTTCGGGAAGTCGATGATGCCGTCAGCAAATTCTTCGGAATTTTGGAAGAAAAGGGTGTCTTGAGAGATTCGGTAATCATCATAACTTCGGACCACGGTGACGAGTTTGGTGAACACGGGGGGATTTCTCATGACGGAAAGATGCATTCAGAGTTGGTAGAGGTGCCGTTGATGATTTATGAGCCTGAAAGAGAGAAGGCTCTGGTGCGTGACACGTTGGTCACAACTCTCGATATACCTCCAACCATTGTCCATCTTTTCGGCCTCGAACCGGTTAGTGCATTTAAAGGATGTTCCCTTCTTCCCCTTGAAGAGTACCAGGAAAAAGGGGTTTTCGGTGAGGCTGTGGACAAGCATGGGAGTCTCGAGACAGGAGGTGAAAAGGAAGTCCATTACTATCGAGAGGGTGACCTCAAAATCATCTACCGAGAAAGAGATGACTCATGGGAACTGTTTGACCTGGAATCGGACCCAGAAGAGACCAGGAACATCGCTGAAACATCTCCCTTTGCTGAGGCCATGAAGGAAAAAGTAAGACCTAGGGTGAGAAGATATCAAGGATAAAGAGGTGACAGAATGGCTCTTGACAAAAAAATCAGCGAGAAAAGGAAGAGGCAGTGTGAGAAGCTATTTGAAATCTCGAAAGGAATCGTAAAACAGGCTCTTGATAGGTTTAAGCGTGAGGAACTTGGTATTACCTGGACAGGTGGAAAGGATAGCGGCTTAACCTTATGGATTGTTCGGAAGGTATGCCTTGAGCAAAACATCGATCTGCCCAAAACAATGATTATCGGCGAAGGGGATGAATTCAAGGAAATAGAAGAATTCGTTGAAAGAATCCGGAAGGAATGGAACGTCCCACTTGAGGTCTGCCGAAATGAGGATGTCTTGAAGGCCGCCAATTATAAGCTAAACGTCCCGGTGAAAGTGGAAGACTTGAACGAACGCAATCGGGCAGAATTGAAACGAATTGGGTTTGATGGAGAAGAATTTCCCTTTGAAGCTGAATCTTATGCAGGTAATCACCTGATGAAAACTGTCGTATTCAATGAATTCCTAGAAAGAAATAGAATCAAGGGGATCTTTCAGGGTCTTCGCTGGGACGAGCACCCTGCGAGATTTAATGACGATTATTTCGAGCATATAGAAGGAGGTCACCTCGTTCCGGAGCACACCAGGATTCGTCCCATTTTGCACTTTACTGAAAAGGACATCTGGGACACGTATGCGGCTTTCAAAATTCCGTATTGTCCCCTTTACGAACAGGGGTATCGTTCGTTGGGAGCCAAAACGACCTCTTTGAAGACTTCTGAGATTGCAGCATGGGAACAGGATCTTGAGAACACAGAAGAAAGGGGCGGCAGGCGGCGCGACAAAGAGAAGGCAATGGAGAGACTGAGGAAATTGGGCTATATGTAGGAAATTCGGCAGACGACAATATGGATTTCATACCCCAAGGGACCGAGGGACTTGGAGGTTTGGATGCACAGAATGATTGTTTTAGGAGTGGATGGTCTTAATCCTGATACCGTCAAGCAATGGTTGGACGATTTACCCGATCTTAAGAAAATGCAAAAGGAGGGTATTTGGGGTGATTTGGAGAGCACTCTGCCACCAGCAGCTCCACAGGCTTGGATAAGCTCACAATGTGGTCAAAACCCCGGAGCCTACGGCTTATGGGACTACACTTATCGGCATGATTTTTCTTATGCTGAGGCACGACTGGCTGATTCCAACGTCGTTGATGAAAGAGTTGATCGCTTACATAAGATGCTCCCAAGAATGGGACAGAAGGTCGCGTTGATTGGTGTCCCGGTCACCTGGCCTCCGCCAGAAATTCCTGCGGGGTACTGTATTAGCGATTTTGCCTTGACGAGCAAAGAGCCGGGTTTCACGTGGCCGAAATCCCTCGAGGAGGAAGTCCATGACTTGATTGGAGAGTACCTCTTTGAAGCCCGAGAAACGAGTTTCAGTCATAGACGGAGGGACACGCAGCGCGTCAAAAAGCGCATTTATGATATGGACCAACAGCGGTTTACGCTGGTGAAGCATTTCATTCATAAAAAGAAATGTGATTATGTCCTCGCAGTATTCGAGGGCCCAAAAGCCCTATGGAGGCTATTTTCCCAGGAGGGCGGACGCAGGAATGACTGGCTGCATGATTACTACAGATGGATTGATGCAAACCTTGGCCAAATCCGTAGTAGTTTGGATGATGACACAGCACTGCTCGTTTACAGCCCTTACAATATAGGGAGGAGCGAAGGCCAGATCAATCTCAATGAGTGGCTAATTCATCATGGTTATATGACGCTTCATGAATACCCAAAAAAGCCAACTGCATTTGAAAACATCGATGTGGACTGGAGCCAGACAAAGTGCTGGTCTTTGGGAAACTCGGGGAGGGTATTCGTTAACCTCAAGGGGAGAGAGCCGCGGGGCATTGTCGAATACGGTCAGTATGACAGTCTTTTGGATGAATTGAGACAAAGGCTAAGCCAGATTCATGATGAAAATGGCTCACCTCTACAGATCCAAACGTTCAAACGGGAGGAAATACATTCTGGCAAATACGAAGAATATGGACCGGATATGTTTGTACACATCAATAGACCCCAATGGAATACAAATGAGCTGGTAGGTTACGGATTTGGACTGACCTGGACGTCCGGTCAAGAGGAAGGCTTGGGCGGTCACTGGAACGGACTATATGGGTATTTCTGTATGTCTGGTGCTAAAGTGCCAGCACAAGGGGAACTCAAAGAGATCTCTGTGCTGAGTATACCTCCAACGATTATGGAGGTTTTGGGGCTGGAAATACCAGTGGATATGGAAAAACCCTCAATCCTGTACATGGCAAAACAGGAACAAAGCAAATCCAGGGCAAGCAGAAAGGAAAGGGTGCGCTCTAGATTAAAGGCTTTGGGCTATTGAACAAGCATGTTTCAGTCAAGCTGTAGTGGAGCTGAATTCTTAGGTTTCGTTACAACCGACGACTGACAACCGCCAATTCAGACCTGGATGATACAGGAGCTGCCCTTTGGGTTTTACAGTGGCCTCGTACGGAGAAGCCTTATGGGATCTGCTGCCAACAGGCGCAGTCCTTGGTGGTGCCCCGCTTAATTTCGCATACAGGGTAAACTCACTTGGAAACAGGGGCGTTATTATCAGCCGTCTTGGCGAGGACGAGTTTGGACGAAAAGCCCTTGAAAAGATTACCGCTCTTGGAATGGAGAAGACCTTCATCCAATGGGACGGAAAGCACCCGACAGGAAGCGTAGAGATTCGTTTTGACGACGCCAAGAACCCCGACTATACGATCATAGAAGACGTGGCATACGACCACATCGAGGTCCTGGATGGATTGGTGGATTTCATGGGAGCGTCAGACTGCCTGTGTTTTGGAACGCTTGCCCAACGCAATGAGACGTCACGAAAGACTTTATGGAGACTTCTGGATGCGTTTTCAGGAAGCTTTACGCTTCTAGATATTAATCTTAGAAGGAATTGTTATTCTAAGGAGACGATTACCTTTTCCCTCGAGCGGGCGAATGTCCTGAAGCTGAATGAAGAAGAACTGATGGTACTCGCCGAGGTTTCCGGATCCCAGGGAAGATCATTACCTGGAATTACTGAGTCCCTTGTCAAGAAGGCCAACCTAGAATACTGCGTCGTCACGCTGGGTCCGCAAGGTGCCTTCGCAGCCTCGAGGGATGGTGAGATGATCTACTCCCCGGCTTTTGAGGTGGACATGGTTGACCCGTGCGGAGCTGGCGACGGTTTTTCTGCTGGTTTTATCCATAGACTTCTCAACAGAGAGTCTTTAACAGAAGCATGTCGATTTGGTAATGCTCTGGGAGCCTTGGTAGCACAACAGCCAGGCGCCACACAGCCCATCACACATGAAGAGATAGTTGATTTTATGGTGCAAGGCAAGTCAGGCGCTGTTGATACGAGGCTTGAAGGCTTTCTTGTATGAAGGCTCTGAATGAGTTGGGAAAGGGGGCCCTGAGTAGGAATCAGGAGTCCTTCCGTCGGTAGAGGCCTACCGTTTGCGGTTCTTTGCGGGAACTGACCTCTGAAAACGACAACCAACCTGACCAGAATGGAGGGTGCTATGAAGAAGCTCAAGATAAGTATGGGGATTTGGGGGATCAACAATTTGCCTGACCGGTTTAATGTCAAGGGCTTTGGAGAGGAGATACCTATTCTTGACCGCATCAAGATCGTCGGCGAAACCGAGGGAATTGATGGTATCGAGCTTCACCTACCGACCGAAATCGACGCGTCAAACCAGAGGGACATTGAGCGAGTCCTTGACGATTATGGTTTAAAGATGGTCCAGCTCTGTGGCCACACATGGACAGAAAAGCAGTATAAGAATGGCGCCCTCGCGGATTTAGACCCGAAAATAAGAGCCAATGCGATTGCACGAGTCAAGGAAGCCCTTGATATGGGCGCACGTTTTGATGTTCCGATCAGTGTGCTTTGGCCGGCAACAGATGGCTCTGATTTTCCTCTCCAATCTGATTACCTAAGGCTCTACGATCTTTACGTAGATAGTGTTAAACAGATCCTGGAATACCTCCACGAGAACAATTATGGGACAAGGATCTGTCTCGAACCCAAACCCTTTGAACCGAGAGCGCATATTCTCTATGGAACCACTGGACAGGCGTTGTGTCTGGTCAATGAGGTAAACGATCCTTCCTTTGGCATAAACCTGGATATCGGCCACAGCTTGATAGGCAATGAAAATCTCGAAGACCAGGTCGCTCTGATATGTCGCTATGAAAAACTGTTCCATACCCACTTTGACGATAATGACCAGCAGGCTGACATAGACTTGCCACCAGGAACCGTTAATTTCATACGGCTCGTCTCAATTATGTATGTACTCGATCAGGTTGGTTTTGACGGTTGGTATGGTCTGGACCTCTTCCCTTACCGTGACGACCCGGTGAAGTTCATGAAGCTCTCTGTCGAGAATCTTAATCTGGCCCAATCGGTGGTCGAACTGATGAAGGAAAAAGGATCTGAAGAGCTTAGGTCACAGTCGGGCAGAGGTCCTGAAATGTCAACCTTGATTCGGGATTCTATACGAGAAGCAAGATAGGGGGGAAGATCATGAAAACAATAAAAGGTCCAGGAATATTCTTGGCACAATTCTTAAGAGATGAAGCGCCCTTTAATACCCTCGAGGGTATTGCTAAATGGGTTTCGGATCTCGGGTACAAAGGGATTCAAGTCCCGACCTGGGATGCCAGGGTTATCGATCTTGCAAAAGCCGCAGAGTCAAAGAACTACTGCGATGATTATCGGGGAACGCTTAAGGAGATCGGCATTGAAGTAATTGAGCTGGCTTCCTATCTTCAGGGACAAGTCTTGGCCATCCACCCGGCTTATGAGACCATGTTTCAGCCTTTCTTCCCAGAGGGTATGAACGCCAAAGAAAGAGTTGATTGGGCGACCGACCAACTCAAGAAGACCATCCTGGCGTCAGACAATATGGGCACGACGAATATCTCCGTCATGTCCGGTGGCTTTGCCTGGCACATGATCTATCCCTGGCCACAACGGCCGGAGGGCATCATCGACGAGGCTTTCAATGAGCTGGCCAAACGGTGGAAACCGCTTCTGGATATGGCAGGTGAGCAAGGGATAACCTTTGGCTATGAATTACATCCAGGCTCGGATATATACGATGGAGCGACGTATGAGATGTTCTTGGAAAAAACAGGGAATCATCCTTCGGCCTGTCTGACCTATGATCCCAGCCATTTTCTACTTCAGCAACTCGACTACCTTGAATTCATCAAACTCTATGGCGATCAAATCCGTGCTTTTCATGTCAAGGATGCGGAGTTCAGACCGGATGGCCGGATCGGCGTCTATGGTGGTTACCAATCCTGGGCCAAACGGGCAGGACGCTTTCGGTCTTTAGGGGATGGCCAGGTAGATTTCAAGAGGGTGTTTACCTCGCTCACTGAGGCAGCCTACGATGGATGGGCCATTCTCGAATGGGAATGCTGTGTAAAGAGCCCTGAACAGGGGGCAAAGGAAGGCGCACCGTTTATTGCAAACCACATCATCGAAGCGACCGAAGTGGCCTTTGATGACTTTGCGGGGGGTGAGACTGATCGAGCCAGAAACCGTAAGATCCTGGGATTAGATTGAAGCAGGACTTTGGGGGGGTAACAGTAATGAAATCATGGAAAAGAAAGTTAAAAATGGGAATGGTTGGAGGGGGTCAGGGGGCGTTTATCGGTGGGGTTCACCGCATGGCTGTCGCCCTCGACGGGCAGATCGAATTAGTCGCAGGATCTTTCTCGAGAGATCCAGACAACACGATGGGAACTGGCAAGGAGCTGTATCTTGACCCTCAAAGGTGTTACTCCTGGTATGAAGAGATGGCAGAGAGGGAATCCAAGCTGGGCGCTGATAAGCGAATTGATTTTGTCTCCATTGTCACCCAGAACGTTTCTCATTTCCATATTGCAAAGACCTTTCTGGAAGCCGGATTTCATGTTGTTTGTGACAAGCCAATGACCTTTTCCCTTGATGAGGCCAAAGAGTTGGTCAAGGTCGTCGAAAAAACGGGTCTTGTCTTTGGTTTGACCCATAACTATACGGGACATCCCCTGGTGCGGCATGCTCGGAACCTGTTTGCTTCGGGGGAGATGGGCACGGTTCGAAAAGTCATTGTCGAGTATCTTCAGGATTTCTTGACGTATCCCCATGAAAAGGAAGGGCAAAAACAAGCCGTTTGGCGAGTTGATCCCTCTCAGGCAGGTATCGGGGGAACCCTGGGGGATTGCGGCACTCACTGTGTCAATCTGCTTGAGTATATCACACAGGATCCCATCTCTCAGCTCTGTGCCGATAAGACCACCTTCCTGCCCGACAGGGTGCTTGACGAAGACGTGAACGTGCTTCTTCGGCTCAAGAACGGCGGCAAGGGCATCCTCACGGTTAGCCAGATCGCCACGGGTGAGGAGAACAATCTCAGGATTCGGATATACGCGTCAAAAGGGGCGATTCTCTGGCAACAGGAAAACCCGAACTATCTCGAAGTCTATCGTTATGGTGAGCCTCGGCAGATCCTGACACGCGGTAGCGGATATCTTTCAGAGGCTGCAAAGGAGTCTACCCGTGTTCCAACAGGCCATCCGGAGGGTTACCTTGAGGCCTTTGCAAATATCTATTGCGATGTAGTTGATGCTATTCGAAGACACATCGAAGGAAAACCGCTGAAGACCGAGAAATACAGATTTCCCACAGTCTATGATGGGTTAAGAGGCATGGAGTTCATTTATAGGGCAGTCGAATCATGTGACAAGGGATCCGTCTGGGTTCATCTTCAGTAGATTTCAAATGTGCTGGCCAGCATTTGGACTTACACCGGACTGAGGTTTAGACATGCTAGGATAACTCCCTGATCTCACATTTGGATTCTGAAAATCACATTCTTTGATCACCCATTCATTGTATGACCTTTCCTACAAAATCCTCCATTTCATCTGTCGCCTCTATGAAGGCATCCAAAGTGGCCTTCACGGCCGGATGTTCGATGAATTGAGGAGGCTCAAGTCCGTTCGGATCGTAGGCTTCACTGAAGTATTTGAATCCACACAACTTTTCGATCACCTTTTCAGGAACAGCTTCGTTAATTGCGTTTCTATCAAATTCGATCTCACGCGCTTCAATATCAACTGCGTTAATGAATTTTGGTCCGCACGTGAATACAGCGTCAGCCCCTGCGAGTTTTTCGAAATACCATACTCTGGTCTTGTCCCCAATGATAGGACCGGGTCTCATGGATCCGAGAAGCATTTTGCTCGGATAACCTCCCTCCTTAAGAAAGGTTATGGTCTTTTTGAGAATTGCTATTGTAGACCACTTGATCTCCTGATCCGTCAATTCAATGCCCAGCTTTTTTGATTCTTCCTTAAACCTTCCAAGTTCTTCATATCTGCCGACCATCATGGTAATGACCGATCTCCATCTGCTGAGATCGACGTCGTCCTTTCTCGCAACATCGAATCCCGCTTTGACCGCTTCTGCGACAGCCACGTACTGGGGAATGACCTCTCCGAGCGTTGCATTTGTGGAGATACCTTTCGACGTAAGCGTCTTTATGACGCTCAAGCCCTCCTCGGTTGCCGGTATCTTTATCATAATATTGGAGGCAATTGAGGATATTTCAACCGCCTGCGCTATCATGGCCTCTTCGTCTTTGTAGGTTCTTGGGTCCACCTGGGCTGAAAGAAATCCGTACTTGAATCCGGACTGCCGAAACAGGCCAAAGTACTTTTCCGCACCTCTCTTGATTGTCTCCTTGTAAAGGGCCCACCAAATCTCATGGGCTGTTGCTTCTGGGTTTATCCTTGCCTGTTCCAACACCCATTCCTTCCAGAATAAAGGGTCATTCTTGATTGCTGCTAAAGAAAGTGGAGGGTTCGTTGTGACCCCGCGAATCAGCTGTTCGATGGGTTTATCCTGCATATAATACCGGGATAACCACCCCCTTATTTCATCGGCTCGATTCTCTGGAGCTGCTTTGATGCAGTCCTCTTTCCAGCTATCATAGGTGAGCGGAGAGGCATCATACCATATTTCACTTGTTTCACACGTTTCATTCATCCTTTCCATGGGTGATTTAATCAGGATAGAACCCTCCTTTCAGGTTTCGGCCAAGATAGTCGATCTCTCCCTTTCTGTCAAGATAATACGAGAAATTACGGGATAATAGTTCTTCTCGAGATTTGGATAAAATGGGCTTATCTT
>JABAOD010007083.1_pt2 | contig 16071 bp, 21 predicted proteins | sample 7062151 | NCBI WGS metagenome assembly JABAOD01 (sample SAMN14538626, study PRJNA623070) | marine sediment metagenome | biome: marine biome [ENVO:00000428]; feature: marine pelagic biome [ENVO:01000023]; material: deep marine sediment [ENVO:00002113] | place: India: Gulf of Khambhat ... | reverse complement strand
CGCGCCGAGCACGACGTAGGAGAGCTGGCTGACGGTCGAATAGGCGAGACGGGCCTTGAGGTTGTCCTTGGTCATCGCGACGAGCGAGGCGATCAGCAGCGTCGCGGCAGCCACATACATCAGCCATTCGCTGGCCCCGGTGAGCGACAGGAACTCGATTCCGAAGACATAGATCACGACCTTGACGACGCAGAACACGCCGGCCTTGACCACGGCCACGGCATGCAGGAGCGCGCTGACCGGGGTCGGCGCGACCATCGCCGCCGGCAGCCAGCGATGGAACGGCATCAGCGCGGCCTTGCCGGTGCCGTAGGCGTAAAGCGCCAGCAGGATCGCCGTCATCGTTCCGTCGGCGCGGCCCGCCAGGATCCCGCCGAGCCGGAAGTCGAGGGTACCCGCAATCAGCCAGGTCCACAGAATGGCGACGAGTTGCAGGCCGATCGAGGTCGATATCAGGATGCCGAGATAGGTTCGCCCGGCCTTGACCGACTCCTCGTCGCCGTGATGCGTGACCAGAGGATAGGTCGACAGCGTCAGGACCTCGTAAAATACGAACAGCGTCAGCAAGTTGCCGGCAAACGCGACGCCCATCGTGCTGGACAGCGCAATCGCGAAACAGACATAGAAGCGGGTCTGGTTGTGCTCGTCATTGCCCCGCATGTAGCCGATCGAATAGACCGAGGTGACGATCCAGAGTCCCGATGCGATCAGTGCGAACAGCATGCCGAGCGGCTCGACCTCGAAGGCCAGCGGCACACCGGGCAGCGTCTGGATGAAAATTGCCGTCGGCCGCGCCCCGTCGGCGACGGCGGGAGCCAGGGTCAGCACGACCGCGAACAGGATGACCGCGGTGACGAGCGTCACCGTCTCGCGCAGGTTGGGCCACCGGCCCGAGATCGCGATCAGCACGGCGCCCGCGAGCGGTACCAGGACGGCGGCGATGATGGCCTCGGCCGGGCTCACGGCGCGCCTTCCAGAAGGGTCTGTGCCGCCTGCCCGGCGACGCGGGCGGTCAGCCCGGCATGGACCCCGAAATAGACGTTGGCGGCGACCAGGATCCAGGTCGGTAGCAACAGGCCGAGCGGCGCCTCCTCGCGGACGTCTTTGCCCGGCGGCGGGGGCCGGAAATAGGCCTGCTCGACGACCCGCCAGACGTAGATCACCGCAAGGAGCGACGAGATCACGATCAATGCCGCAACCGGCCACATGTTGCGCTCGAGGGCCGCGAGGACGAGGTACCATTTGCTGATGAAGCCGGCCGTGAGCGGCACGCCGATCAGGCTCAGCCCGCCGCCGACGAAGGCTGCCGCGGTCCACGGCATCCGCTTCGCGAGCCCCGCGAAGTCGTCGATGTGCACCGAGGAGATGCGGTAGTAGACGCAGCCCATCGCGAGGAACAGCGCGCCCTTCATCAGCGCGTGGTTGAACACGTGCAGGATCGAGGCGGTCAGTCCCTCGACGGTGACGAGGCTGATGCCCAGCACCATGTAGCCGATCTGCGCGATGCTCGAGTACGCGAGCATGCGTTTGACGTTCTCCTGGAAGATGGCGACGATCGAGGCCGTGAACATGGCCAGCACCGCCAGCACCGCCATTGGCGGGCCCATGGGCAGCACCGTGAACGAGAATTCGGCGCCGAAGACGGTAAAGAGGAAACGCAACAACGCATAGACCGCGACCTTGGTCGCCGTCGCGGCGAGGAAGGCCGTCACCGGCGACGGCGCGTAGGTGTAGGCGTTCGGCAGCCAGAGATGCAGCGGGAACAGCGCGAGCTTGAGCGACAGGCCGACGCTCAGGAACGCGAAGGCGACGCGCACGCCGCGGACGTCGTGCAGGGCCCCGAGGCGGTGTGCCAGATCGACCATGTTGAGCGTGCCGGTCGCCTGGTACAGCAGTCCGACACCGATCAGGTACAGGGTCGCACCGACGGTGCCGAGGATGAGGTACTGGTAGGCGGCATACAGTGCCCGCCGGTCCTGCCCGAGACTGATCAGGACATAGGACGACAGCGACGAGATCTCGAGAAACACGAACAGATTGAACGCATCGCCGGTGATGGTCACGCCGAGCAGGCCGGCCAGGCAGAGAAGAAAGGCGGTGTAGAACAGATAGGCCCGGTCGCGCCCGATTTCCCGTTCGACGCTCTGCGGCGCGAACAGCATCACGGTCGCCCCGATGCCGGCAACGATGAACAGCACGAACCCGTTCACGGGATCGACGCGGAACTCGATCCCCCAGGGCGGCGCCCATCCCCCCAGCGCATAGGAGATCGGCCCGCCGATGAGGGCCTCGGCCAGCAAGAAGCCGGCCAGCCCGAACGCGGCCCACGAGATCGCCAGCGCCGCCAGCCACGCCAGGCGCGCATTGCGGAGCAGCACGCACACCGGCGCCATCAGCAGCGGCAGGACCACCTGCAGGGCCGGGAAATGCAGCGCCAGCATCAGGCGTCCTCGCCCATTTCGCCGAGCTCTTCTTCTTCGACCGTACCGTAGGCCTCGTTGATGCGCACGACGAGGCTGAGGCCCAGCGCCGTGGTGGCGACGCCGACCACGATGGCCGTGAGGATCAGCACATGGGGCAGCGGGTTGGAGTAGGCGGTCGCGCCCTCGATGATGATCGGTGCCGTGCCCCCGGACACCTTGCCCATGCTGATGTAGAGGACGAAGACCGAGGTCTGGAAGATGTTCAGCCCGACGATCTTCTTCACCAGGTTGCCGCGGGCGATCACGATGTAGAACCCGCACATCATCAGGAAGAAGACGATCCAGTAATTGTAGAGGCCGAGAAGCTCCATCGGTGCTACCGTCCGCGTCCCGCGAAGCCGAAGAAGATGGCCATCATGACCGACGCCACGGTGATGCCGACCCCGACTTCGATGACCAGGATGCCGAGGTGCTGCCCGGCCACCGGGTCGGCGCTGAGCACCGAGTAGTCGAGGTAATTGCCGCCCCTGAACATGGACACCAGGCCGGTGCCGCCGTAGATCAGCGCCCCGAGTGCGATGCAGGTGCGCACCGCCCAGTCGGGCGCCACCTTGCGCGCCACGTCGACGCCGAACACCAGCGCGTAGAGGATGAAGGCGGCGGCGAAGATGACGCCGGCCTGGAAGCCGCCGCCCGGGCCGTAGTCGCCGTGGAACTGCACGTACAGCGCGAACAGCAGGATGAACGGGATCAGCAGCTTCGCGATCACCCGCAGGACCAGATGATGGGTCATGCACTGCCCTCCCCGCCGTCCGTTTCGTCCTTGGAGGGCCGCGCGGCCTTGGCCGCCGAGAACGCGAGCAATACGCCGATTCCGGCGGTGAAGATGACCATCACCTCGCCCAGCGTATCGAATCCGCGATAGCTCGCCAGCACCGCCGTTACGATGTTGGGTACGCCGGTCTCGCGCTGGCCCTCTGCAATGTAGCGGTCCGCGACGTGCTGGTGGATCGGCGCCGTCGGATCGCCGTAATGCGGCATGTCCAGGCTGCCAAAGATGAGCGCGGCCCAGGTGACCAGGGCAACAATGACGATGGCCGCCGAGTAGAGCGGGCTCCGTTTGTTCTCCTTCTCCTGACTGGTGGTCAGCGCCAACGCGCCGAGCGCCAGCACCGTCGAGATGCCGGCGCCGACCGCCGCCTCGGTGAACGCCACGTCGACCGCGTCCAGCACGACCAGGAGGGCGGCCGCCAGCAGGCTGTAGATGCCGCCCAGCATCACCACCGCGAACAGGTTCTGCATCCGCACGACCATGTATACGGTCATTGCCATGAAGGACAGCAGGACGATGTTGATCAGCTCGTCGATGGCCCGTCACTCCTGTCGATGGTTTCGCACGCCGTGCCATCACGGCGCTTCGGCTGGACCCCGCCGGACCACACCGCATTGGCCAGCGCATAGGTCGCCGTCGGGCTGGTGAACAGGATGAACAGCAGGATCAGCAGCAGCTTCACCGTGATCAGGCTGAAGCCCGCCTGAACCGCCATGCCGGCGATGAACAGACCTGCGCCCAGCGTGTCCGTCATACCGGCCGCGTGCATGCGGGCGTAGACGTCGGGCAGACGCAGCAGGCCGACCCCGCCGGTGACGACGAAGAACGAGCCGCCCAATATCATCAGCCAGCTGACCGTATTCAGCAGCATGGCTGTCATGAATCCCGCTCCCCGGCGCGGCCGAGGTCGCCGTAGCGGAAGAACTTCAGGACCGCGATGGTGCCGATGAAGTTGATCAACGCATAGAGCAGGGCGATGTCGAGGAAATCCGGCCGTCCCGTCAGGAAGCCGAGCACCGCGATCAGCAGCACGGTCTTGGTGCCGAACATGTTCACCGCCAGGATCCGGTCGTACAGGGTCGGCCCGATGAAGGCCCGCAGAAGGGCCAGCAGCATCGTGATCAGGATGGCGGCAGCGGCGGCGATGAACATCACGCCTCCGGCCGCAGTGGGGCGCGTGCGTTCACGCCCAGGGCTTCCAGCCGCGTCACGCGGCGGTCCATCTCGCCTTCGGCAAGGCTCTCGCCAACCTCGCGGGCGATCGCGTGCACGAGCACATGGCCGTCGGCCAACGACACGCTGACGGTGCCGGGCGTCAGGGTGATCGAGTTGGCGTAAATCACCTGGCCGAGTTCGCCGGGCTGGCTGGTCTTCAACAGGAACAGCGCCGGCGATATGGGCAGCGACGGCGACCAGACTCGTCTCGCCACGTCGATGTTGGCCTTGACGATCTCGATCGCAAGCCAGACCCAGTATCCCGGGAAATACCGCGTCAGATGGATCGGCAGACCTTCGTGATCGAGCACGTCCATGCGCAGCGCGATCGCCACCACGGCGATCACGGAGATCAGGCCGAACGAGAGGATAAGGGGGGTGTAGTGTCCCGACAGCAGCAGCCAGGCGAGCGCCAGGACACCTCCCAGTAAAAGTGCTCTCAGCAAGAATCCCCCTGGCGTGTGGCGTCCGATGCGTTCGCCTTGTCGCGGCGAATTGCCGGCGTTTTATAGTCAGCCCTCGCCCCGCGCGTCAATCGCCGACGGCCATGCCGCCGCGGTCTCGGGCAATCTTGCCGTGCCGGCCGTTGCCCATTAGTTTCGAGCCCGGTGCTGAACGGCACCGGGTGACGAAATCTGGAAGGGCCAAGATTATGCAGATGTCGGGCGAATACCAAATTCCGGCGCCGCGCCATGCGGTCTGGGACGCCCTGAACGATCCGGAGATCCTCAGGCAGTGCATTCCGGGTTGCGAGGAGCTCGTCAGGAACGGCGAGAACGCTTTCGACGCCAAGGTGGTCGCAAAGGTCGGCCCGGTTCGCGCGAAGTTCAACGGCTCCGTCGAGCTGTCCGAGATCGATCCGCCCAGGGGTTATAAGATCTCCGGACAGGGCCAGGGTGGCGCCGCCGGTTTCGCCAAGGGTGGCGCGACGGTGCAGCTCGCCGAAAACGGAGCCGAGACCGTTCTCAGCTACACCGTGGACGCCTCGGTCGGCGGCAAGCTCGCGCAGATCGGCAGCCGCTTGATCGACGCCACGGCCAAAAAGATGGCGGACGATTTTTTCACCCGGTTCGCCGAGCTGGTCGCCGGCCCGGCTACCGGAGAGACTGCGACGGTGCCGGCGCCAAAAGCCGCGGCGGCCGAGCCCCGAAAACTGCCTATCCACCTGTGGGTTGGCGGCCTCATCGCGATTGTGATAATACTCCTGCTCGTGTTCGCGAACCTGTAATTGGCTGCCAACGACACGGTGGATTGTGGACCATAGATGAGAGCTCGCGCCGACCGGCGTCGCATCGAAAAATACATTCCCAGGCTGTATGGCTATGCATTCAGCCTGTCGGGCGATGTCCATGACGCGCATGACCTCGTCCAGGAGACCGCTGTCAAGGTCCTGAAATCGGCGCGCGTGCCCGACGACGAACCCGCGTACCGCGCCTGGCTGTTCAAGATACTGCGAAACACCTGGCTCGATGTGGTGCGGCGGCGCAGTCGGCGGCTGGCGATCGTCGAAAACGACGCCGGCTACGAGTCGATCGGCACATCGGTCTGGACACACGACGATTCGCTGATCTCGTCGCTGACAGTGAAATTGTGCCTGACCAAACTCTCGCCAGCGCATCGAGAGGTGCTCGGGCTCGTGGATGTCTCTGGGTTCTCGTATGGCGAAGCCGCGCTGATCCTCGACGTACCGGTCGGCACAGTGACGAGCCGCGTGGCCCGGGCACGAAATGCCATGCTAGCGCATCTTGCGAGCGGCAACGTCCACCAGCTCCCAACGGACCGGCAGAGGCGGCAGGCTTGATGAGCGAACGACCGACGGAACAGGAGCTCAACGCCTATATCGACGGCGAACTCTCGCCGCAGGACGACGCTCGGATCGCCCGGGCGATCGCCCGCGATCCTGCGATCGCGGGCCAGGTGGCATCGCTTACGCGCCTGAAGTCGGCGCTCAGCGATCTCGCGGACGAGGCGCCGCGGACGGTACTGCTGCCCGATCCGCACCGGTCGATCCGCTGGCTCGGTATCGCGGCCTCCCTCGGGTTCCTCGTTGCGCTCGGCGTCGTCATGTTGACCCTCTTCACACCGTTCGGCGGGCAGGCCGACGGCTGGTACCAGGAAGCGATGACGGAACATGCACTCTGGGCGTCCGATCCGGCCCGTCCGGACGCGCGGGAGGTCGACGCTAACCTTTTCCTGGCGAACGTCGAGAGGTTCGGCCTGCCGGTGCAGACGCCCGACCTCGGAAGCGCCGGCCTTCGGCTGACCTATCTGCAGTATTTCCCGCCGACCGACACCGGAGGCGCGGCGTTGCATCTGGGCTACACGGGGCGACGCGGCTGCAAGGTGACGCTGTGGGTCGCCGCCGCGCCCGACGGCCTGGCAGCGGAGCTGCTCGAATCGCGGCGCGACGACTTGCGCGGATTCCGGTGGCGCTCGGGGGAGACCGCCTATGCACTGTTCGCGACGGGCATGGCGGAACGCCGCTTCACCGTGATCGCGACCAAGGTCTACGAGGCGACTCGGCAGCAACGCGGCTTCGATGAGGAAACCCGCATGGCGCTGAAGAGCGCGAGCACGCGCGTGCCGCCCTGTCGGGCCTGACCGGCGCGACCGGCACGCCGCGAACCCGGGTCGTTTCCCGCCCCCGCGCACCTGACAGGTACCCGGCGTCGACCCGGCAGACCATGCTTGACCTTGGCGGTTGCGCTGGCCACACTGCGGCTCACCACGAACCGGGCGGGGCGCCCACGCACCGGGCGACGGTGGGTAGAATTGGGAGAACCGACATCATGCCCGTCACCGTTTCCATGACGGTGAACGGCAAGGCTGTATCCGGGGAGGTCGAGCCCCGCACCTTGCTCGTTCAGTTCCTGCGCGATCACTTGCGGCTCACCGGCACGCATGTCGGTTGCGACACCAGCCAGTGCGGCGCCTGCGTCGTCCACGTCGACGACACCTCCGTGAAGAGCTGCACGATGCTGGCCGTCCAGGCGGAAGGGGCCAGGGTCATCACGATCGAGGGCCTGGCGCAGGGGGACCGTTTGCACCCCATGCAGGAGGCGTTCCGGGAAAACCACGGGCTGCAGTGCGGGTTCTGCACGCCCGGCATGGTGATGAGCGCGATCGAACTCGTCCGCGGTCGTCCGGACATCAGCGAAGACGAAATCCGCAAGGGCATTGACGGAAATCTCTGCCGCTGCACCGGCTACCACAACATCGTCAAGTCGATCAAAGCCGGCGCGCAAGCGATGAATGGCTGAGGAAGGCGAGCCGATGTACGAATTTGAGTACCGTCGCCCCGCCTCGCTCGCCGAGGCGCTCGAAGCGCTCCGGGCGGCACCCGACGGAATGCCTCTGGCCGGCGGCCAGACCCTGCTGCCGACGCTCAAGCAGCGCCTGGCCAGTCCAAGCGACCTGATCGACCTGGCCGGCATCGACGAATTGCGGGGCATCGCGCGGGACGACGACGCGGTCGTGATCGGTGCCATGATGCGTCATGCCGATGTCGCGTCATCGCCCGACGTGCGGGAGATGATTCCGGCGCTGGCCGACCTCGCGGCGGATATCGGCGACCGCCAGGTGCGCAATCGCGGCACCCTCGGCGGCTCGATCGCCAACAACGATCCGGCCGCCGATTACCCGGCCGCCTGCCTCGCCCTCGGAGCGACCGTCAGGACAAATTCCCGCGAAATCGCATCGGATGATTTCTTCACCGGCCTGTTCGAGACCGCGCTGGCGGAGGACGAGCTTGTTACGGCCGTCCGATTCCCGGCGCCGGTGAAGGCGGCCTATACGAAGTTCAAGAATCCGGCCAGCCGCTATGCGATCGTCGGCGTCTTCGTGGCCCGGACCGCGGGCGGCGTGCGGCTCGCGGTGATCGGGGCGGGTGCGGGCGGGGTGTTCCGCATCCCCGCAATGGAGGCAGCCCTGGCCGCGGATTTCAACCCGTCGGCGATCGAGGGAATCGTCATCCCGCCGGATGACCTGAACAGCGACATCCACGCCAGCGCCGAATATCGCGCGCATCTGGTGGGTGTCATGGCACGGCGTGCCGTGGCGGCGTGCGGCTGACAGCGGCCGTCCACGGCGATGGACCACTACCACATCTGGTGCGATCTGAAGGACGGCGTCAAGGACACCGAGTTCGCCGACAACGTCCGCAGTTACCTCGACCACCTGAAGTCGGAGGGGCTGATCGCCGAGTGGCACCTGACGCGGCGCAAGCTCGGTCTCGGCAACCCGCGGCTGCCGGAATTCCACATCGTTCTCGAGACCGAGGATCTTGCTCAGCTCGACCGTGCCTTTGCCCACGTCGCGACCCGCAGCGGCCCGGTCGAAGGCCTGCACCACGCGGTGAACAGCCTGGTCGACGATGTAATCTTCGGACTCTACCGGGACTTCCCGGATCCCGTGCGCCAGCACGGCCAGGAGAAATTCTGAGCCCCTCTGCGCCCTATTTGTCCCCGGCGAAGAATGCGGAGCGGCCCAGCACATCGAGGTCTCGGCGAATCCAGCGCCCAGCCTCGACCGTATCGAAGAAGTCCTGCAGGCCGCGGTTGAAAAGGTCCGGTTCCTCAAGATTGATCGTATGGCCCGTCTTGGGCAGCACCCACAGCGCCGCGGTCGGTGCGGTGCGCTTCAGGTACAGGCTCGCGTCGAGGCACCAGTCGTCCTCGTCGCCGGACACAACCAGCAACGGCACGGCCATCTGCCGGAGTCTGTCCTCGAACTCCCAGAACGAGGGACGGCGGGCCTGGACGCCGCGCATGGTGAGTGCTGCGCCCCTCGCATCGTGCTGCTCGAGAATCTCGCGGAACCGGGCCCAGCCGCGCGGGTCCTTGTCGCGATACTGAATCCGCGACGGGCTTTGCGCATAGAACGCCGCAACCGCTTGTGAGCCGTCCGTCTCATAGCGCTCGGCCATGGCGCGCGCATCGGCGCGAAATTGCTCCGTGTTTTCTGCGATCGAGCCGTAGCCGCCGCCGGCGACGACGAGGGACAGGGCCGTTTCGGCATGGTCGAGCCCGAACTGCAGCGTCGCGTTGCCGCCCATGGAGAGGCCGACCACATGTGCCCGCTCGATGCCGCAATGGCGCATCACATGGGCGATGTCGTCGGTGGCGATCTGCTGCGAATAGGCGTCGGGATCATCGGGCACGTCGGACGGCGGATAGCCGCGCGCGTTGTAGGCGATGCAGCGATACCGGCGCGAAAAGTAACGCATCTGCGGCTCCCAACCGCGATGGTCGGTGGCGAATTCGTGGACGAAGACGATCGGCGTGCCGCTGCCGGCCTCCTCGTAATAGAGCCTCACCCCGTCGGCGTCCGCATATGGCATTCCGCCCCTCCCTGCTTGCGATGGTCCGTGATAGCACGAAGCGGGGAACCGGGGCACGCATGCTCGTCATTGCGAGGAGGCGAAGCCGACGCGGCGATCCAGAGTCGTCAACGCATTCTGGATTGCCGCGGCGCATGGCGCCTCGCAATGACTCTGTTATGCGCTAATGGCTCGTGCCCTCGTCGCGGGAGATCTTGTTCCAGACGTTGTACTTGCCGACCGGCTTGACGAAGGGGATGCGCTTGACCTCCGCCAGCGTTGCCATGTCGTAGACGATGACGGCGCCGTCCCGGTCCCAGATGCTGAGCAGCGCATAGCGGCCGTCCTTCGTGTATTCGACGTGGGCCGCAACCTTGCCGGGCGCGGGCCGCAACGTCTTGACGATCTTAAGGCTGCGCTTGTCGATGATGTGGACGGCATCCCGGTTCGGGCCGAAGAACACGTCGACCCAGGCATAGGGGCTGTTGGCGTGGCTGCGCATGAAAAAGCCGGGGCCGAGCGTGTCGATAACCTTGACCACCTGCCAGCTCTTCATGTCGATGACGCTGACCTTGCCTTCCTTCAGGTGTGGCGTCGCCAGCATCCGCCGCCCCTCATAGTCGAAGGTGATGCCGGAGCCGAGATGCGGCATGCCGGGCAGCGGCACCTCTGCGATCTCGCGGCCGACATCCATGTGCACGACGACCGCCCTGCCGCCGTCGCGCGCGGCGCCGAAGACATGGCGATAGGCCTGGTCGAAGAAGAAATCGTCGAGCGGCCCGGACAGCTCGATGCGGCGAACCGGAAACCGGTCGACCATCAGGGCCTCCTCGTGCCCCTTCTCGTAGCTGTGCCCGAACCCGGCGAAGCGGCCGGGCGGCCTGTCCTCCCAGGACACCTCCCACATCTCCGGCACGTCCTTCAATGCGACGATGAAGCTGCTGCGCGGATTCGCGGCATAGACCGCGCTGACTCGCGACGATGTGCCTTGCAGGCCCTTTGCGGGGATGACCCGCAGCGGCGTCAGATCCGCGGCGTCCAGTAGCACCAGGTCGTGCGGCAGGTAGTTGGCCACGGCAACGAACCGGCCGTCGCCGGAGACCGCGATGTTGCGGGTGTTGATGCCGGCCCGCACCTCGGCCACCAGACGCAGGCTGTGCAGGTCGTATTTCGCGACCCAGCCGTCGCGCGAGCCGAGATAGGTGAACCTTCCGTCGGGCGAGAACTTGGCCCCGCCGTGCAGCGCGTACCGGCTGGGGAACCGGGTCAGCGGCTCGAAGCGGTCGCCGTCGAGGATGGTCACGTGATGGTCGCCGGCCTCGACGACGACGAACAGGTTCATCGGATCGGCCCCGTGCACCGGGGTCTCGGGCAGCGCGTCGGGATCCACGTGTCGTATGCGACTGGCCAGCATTTCGGCCATGTCCCATCGCGGAAGCTCCGGCAGCGGGCTGTAGATCAGCGCCACCAGTGACTCGATCTCGTCCGCATCGAGGACCTCGGCGAACGCCGGCATCTGGGTGGCCGGCAAGCCAGTGGCAATCGCGTCCCGCGCCGCCGACTTGCGGAGCCGGCTCAGGGTCTCCGGCAACAGGGCCGGTCCCATCCCGCCCAGGCGATCGGCGCCGTGGCAGGCCGCGCAGTGCTCGGCGTACAGTTTCTCGGCCTCGCCTTCCGCCGCGGCAGCCGCCGAGAGGGGCCCGGCCAGCAACGCCGACAGCAGGCTAGCGCAGAGCAGCCGACTCATCGGTCGTCTCCGGGCAGGGCAATTCGACCGCGCGCCGGCGCCCCGTAACGCCGATCTCCGCGTCGGTCAGGTAGCAGGCCGGGTCCTCCTGCCACGGGTCGCCGGTCAGCTGCTGGGCGCGCACCCGCGTGTTGCCGCCGCAGATGGCGAAGTGCCGACACGCGCCGCAGCGGCCCTTGATCCGGCGCGGGCGCGCCTTCAACCCGGCCATCACCGGGTCGGACACATCGGTCCAGATCTCCGAGAACGGTCGCTCCTTGACGTTTCCGAGATCGTAGTGCCACCACATCGTGTCGGGATGGACGGTGCCGAGATTGTCGATATTGGCGACGTTGACACCGGATGCGTTGCCGCCCCATGCCTCCAGCTTTTCACGAATATGCCCAGCGTGTTCGGGGAAGTTCCTTTCAACCCACATGAGGAACCAGACGCCGTCCGCGTCGTTGTTGCCGGTCACGAATTCCTTGTGCTCGCCGCGCTCGACATAGCCCCAGCAACGGTCGATCAGCGTGTCCATGGCGCGCCGCGTCGTCCGATGATAGGCGTCGTCGCCGCGGTAGCGGTTGCCGCGGCCGGCATAGACCAGGTGCGAGAGATAGAACTTGTCGATTCCCTCGCGATCCACGAGGTCGAGGAGGCCGTCCAGCGACCCGACATTGGATTCGGTCATCGTGTAGCGCACGCCGACCTTGATGCCCCGGTCGCGGCACAGGCGCAGTCCGCGCAACGACGCCTCGAAGGCGCCGTCCTGGCGGCGGAACCGGTCGTGCACCACGCCGATGCCGTCGAGGCTGATGCCGACATAGTCGTATCCGATGTCCGCGATCCGGTCGGCCATGTCGGCATCGATCAGGGTGCCGTTGGTCGACAGCGCCACATAGAACCCCATCGCCTTGGCGCGCCGGGAAATCTCGAAGATGTCGGGCCGGAGCAGCGGCTCGCCGCCGGACAGGATCAGAACCGGGATGCGGAACCCCTTGAGATCGTCCATCACCGTGAAGACCTGGTCCGTGGTCAGCTCGCCGGGGAAGTCGGTGTCGGCCGACAGGGAATAGCAGTGCCGGCAGTTCAGGTTGCAGCGCCGGATCAGGTTCCAGATCACCACCGGGCCCGGCGGCGCGACTCGCCGGACCGGCGTCGGATTGCGGATTTCCTGCATGAACTGGCTGAGACGGAACATCTCTCTCTCCTACCCTGCGATCCGCAGGCCGGTCTTCTTCAGGATCTTGGTGCTGTACAGCACGTCGTGGCCACGGCTCCACGCGCCGAGAACGGCTGCGATCCGCATGACCTTGTCTTCCACCTCGCTGCGGCCACGGCCGTGGACCATGGCGAACAGATTGTACGGCCAGTCGGGCGGGCGGCGCGGCCGGCGGTAGCAGTGGCTCACGAACTCGAGCCCGCCGACCATTTGCCCGGCCTCGTCGACATGGTCGTCCGCGACGTCCCAGACCGACATGCCGTTCGCCGTCCAGCCCAGCGCGTAGTGGTTCGGCACCGCGCCGATGCGGCGGATGGCGCCGATTTCCAGCATGCGGATCATGCGCCGCATGACCTCCTCGGGCGGCAGGCCGAGCTGCGCCGCCACCGCGTGGTACGGTTGTGCCGTCAGGGGAAGCCCGGCCTGGGTTGCGGCGACAATGCGCCGGTCGATCGGATCGAGCGCCGCGTCGACCGAGGCTGTCAACGGTGCACTCATGTCGGCAGCCTCAGTTCCAGGAAATATTCGTGTTCCTTGGGCAGGTCCAGAACGGCCAGTCCGGTGCGTTCGCGGATCCTGTCCAGGGTCTCGCCGATGCTTTCCGACCTCTCGGTGGCGACGACGAACCACATGTTGAAGCGGTGGTCACGACGGTAGTTGTGCGCCACCTCGGGAAACCCGTTCACGATCTCCGCCACGGCGTCGAACCGTTCCTCGGGGACGCTCATCGCGGCAAGGGTGAACGCCCCGCCAAGCCGCGTGGCATCGTACAACGGCCCGAACCGCGTCAGCATCCCTGCGTCCAGGAGCCGCGCCAACCGGTCGATAACCTCGCCCTCGCTCATGCCGAGCGATTGCGCCACCGCGGCATAGGGGCGCGCGCACACCGGAAACCCGCCGTGCAGCGCGTCGATCAGCCTGCAATCCCGGGCATCCATGTCACATGGTCTCCGTTGCCAGGCCGTCGGCGTATCGCGCGCCCCGTTGCTTGAAGCGCCGTGTGCTGAACAGCACGGCGCGCGGGCAATCGCCGGCACCGACAGCGACCGCGGCGTCCTCGATTTGTCGTTCGACGGCCTCCCGGTCGCGCCCATGGATCATGCAGAACAGGTTGTAGGGCCAGGCCGGCGGGCGCCGCGGCCGTCGGTAGCACAACGTCACGTAGGGCAGCGTCGCCAGCCGCGCCCCGATCGTTGCCACGGCATCGTCCGGGACGTCCCAGACCACCATCCCGTTGGCGCGATAGCCGAGGTCGCGATGCGACAGCACGAGCCCGAACCGCCGGATCACACCGCGCTCGAGGAGCCGTCGCAGCCCGGCGATGACCTCGGCCTCGGTCAGGCCGAGGCGGCGGCCGACGGCGGCATACGGCCGCGGGTCGAGCGGCAGCCCGTCCTGCACCGCGGCGATCAGCTCGCGATCCTTCTGCGTCACGTCCATTGCAGCGGAAACCCCAGATCGATGTGGAAGGCCTGCTCCAGCGGCAGGTCGATCACGTCGAGGCCGGTCCGCGCGGCGATTTCGTCCAGCACGGCGGCCACCCGCTGCGCCGCCGGCGCGCAGACGACGAACCACAGGTTGATGCGGTGCTCGCGCTCGTAATTGTGGTTCACCTCGTCGAACTCGCTGACCAGCGCCGCGACCTCGTCGAGCCGGTCCGCCGGCACGACCATCGCCGCCAGCGTGCTGGCGCCGGCACGATGCGGCGCGAACACGGGGCCGATCCGCGTGATCAGCCCGGCCCCGATCATGCGGGACAGAAGATCGAGCACGGTCTCCTCGTCGCAGCCGAGCCGTTCGGCTACCGCCTTGTACGGCCGCGGCACAAGAGGGAAATCCCGCTGGAAGTCGTCCAGCAGATCCTTTTCCAGCATGCCGAACTGCGACACGTTCATAGCTACAGCCCCGTCCTGTGCGCCCGCGCCGTCAGAAAGATCCCGCTCGGCTTGTCGACCGTGAGTTCGGCGACCGGCCGCAACGTCGCGGTGTCGTAGACCACCACCTTGTCCTCGTCGCGGACCGACACCCAGACATGCTCGCCGCGCGGCGTGAACTCCAGATGCAGCACCGCCTTGCCCGGCCGCAACGTGGCCACGACCTCACGACTGACAAGGTCGACCACCTGCACGACGTCGTTGCGCGGATGCGCGAAATTGACCCAGACTTGCCGCCCGTCCGGCCGCGCAACCGCGAACACCGGCTGTCCGTGTACCGAAATGCGGCCCGCCTCGCGCCAGGTGTTCATGTCGAGCAGCAGCAGCTCGTAGCGTCCGACGGCCGGCAGCACCGCGAGATCCCCGGCTACCGCCCAGCCCTCGAGATGGGGCATCTTGTACACCGGCAGGGGTTCCTCGCCGCGACCGTAACCGTCAAGGATCCGCCGCATGCCGTCCCCCAGGTTCCACAAATCGAGCAGCGCCAGCCCATCCTCGCCGAACAGCCCGGCGATGTAGTAGCGGCCGTCGCCGGTGATCAGCGCGTCATACGGCAACTGGCCAACATCGGTGAACTTGATCAGTTGCGGCGCGGCGGGTTGCGACATGTCGGCGATCCACGTCTCGCCCGCATCGTACAGCGAGAACACGAACCGGTTGCCCGGCGCATCGACCAGGCCGATCACCTTCGAAGTCGATCCGTCGGCGCCGATGGCCGGGATATCGGCCACCTGCTCCAGGGTCGCCGCGTCGAACACGCGTACGCCGCCAGGCTCGTAGTTGGCCACCGCGACCAGGCGGCCGTCCTGCGAGATGGCCCCGCCGACGCTGTTGCCCCCCTGCACGACGCGCTTGACGATGCGGCCGCGCAGCATGTCGACCTTGGTCAGACCGCCGTCCCGGCCGAACACGAAGGCATAGCGTTCGTCGCGCGAGTAGACGACCGACGCGTGCGACGTATCGCCCAGCCCCGGCACACGCGCGAGGATCGTCGACCCGGTGGTCTCGATCACGGCGAGGCGGCCGGCGGCCCGCTCGATGACCACGCCGAGGTCGCCGGTTGCGCGCGGCGCCGGCGCGCAGCCGGCCAGCCAGGCGGCGGCGAGGCCGATCACACTGATCAGGAGGGCGGCGCGGGCCGGATTACCTGTCATAGGCGACCTCCCCGGCGCGCAGCCGCCCGACCAGCCACCGCACCTCCGCATCGCTGATCTCGATGTCCCACGGGGGCATCGGCGTTCCCGGACGTCCGTTGAGGATCGCGTCGATCAGGGCGTCGTCCGGTGTCTCGGCGATATCCGCCGGCCGCAGGGGCGGGCCAAGGCCGCCCTTCAGGCGCAACCCGTGGCACGATCCGCAGTCCTGCTCCAACAGATAGAGCAGCTCGTTCTGGCGGGCGCGG
>JABAOD010019008.1_pt4 | contig 16085 bp, 22 predicted proteins | sample 7062151 | NCBI WGS metagenome assembly JABAOD01 (sample SAMN14538626, study PRJNA623070) | marine sediment metagenome | biome: marine biome [ENVO:00000428]; feature: marine pelagic biome [ENVO:01000023]; material: deep marine sediment [ENVO:00002113] | place: India: Gulf of Khambhat ... | reverse complement strand
TCAGACAATTTAAACATTTTTCGTAGTGGTTCGCTCTGTAAAAATAGATCTAAATCATTCAACTCTTCTGGTGCAAAAAAACCTATCTCTTCAGCTTCTTCACTTGGTTTAAAGTCAAAGTTTTCCATTTCAATCTGATAAGCCAATACTAAAGAGTAGTACCAATCCATATCACGCCAGCCTTCAAATTTTGCAGTCCAAGTATAAGTAGGAGTTTTCGCTACACTGATTACATTTAAGCCCAGCTCTTCCTCCACTTCCCTTTCTAGACCCCCTCTAATCACTTCACCAAAATCAAGTCCACCACCCGGCAGCTCCCACTGACCACTTAAACTCTCTGACTCTTTCACCAGCAATAATTTCCCGTCTACAACACATAGTCCCTTAACTGAAACACGATGGAAACAATCTGGAAAATTTTCTGAACTCAACTTATCCATACTACAAACTAAAGAATGAGCCAACATAAAACGCCACAATGGCAGCCACCCCTCCTATTAACACAACTTCAAAAAGAGACTTAGCGAGACCTGTACCAACTACTTTCCACTTTAGTAAGCCAAGCATCACTAAAGCGGCAAAAGTACCCATTACAGAATATTCAAACGCTGCCACTGGGGAACCTTCACCAGTAAGCATGAACGGCAACAGAGGGATGGCACCGAATAATAGAAATGAGACAAAAGTTGCCAACCCCGTTAGAAAAGGATTATCGCCGGTTGGATCAGGCATTTCCAGCTCGTGATTCATCATAAAATCAACCCAATATGTATCGTTCTTCTTGTATAAATCAGCCATCGTAATTGCGTCCACCTCAGAGTAGCCCTTTTGCATCAAAATAGTAATCGTTTCCTGATATTCCAGTTCTGTGTTATTCCTCACTTCAAACAAACTCTTCCTTCTGACGAGCTGATTTATATAAATCCTGATCCGACCGAACAGAGAGGAAGTTACCCAACCCCATCGATACACCGTCAGCAAATAAATTAGCTAAACCAAACAAAAGCACCACCATAAATGAAAGCTGAGTTGTGGCTTCATTACTTATAGCCGCCCCAGAAAATCCAGCCACCACCGCAAAAGTGGTAATGATCCCGTCTATACCGCCGTAGATTACTTCTTTAAAATAGTCCGCAAATGGTGATTGTTGATGTTCATGCTCTAAGTGTTCAGACAATACCCGATTACGATCCTCAATAGTGTTATGCATTCTAAGTAGTATACCAAACCACTTTCTATATAGTTCCAGTTACTCAACTAGCGATGCAGAACTTTATCAGTAACATCCTTCACTTTATCTGTGAGGTCATGCGTCTTTTCAGAAGCCTTATCCTTTATCTCATGACTCTTATCTAAAGCGTTCAAGCCGTAGGCTGCACTAACGTCGGCATTCATCTTCCAGCGTAGCAAAGTACCTTTTATAAAGCCGTACTTTTTTTCTTTTAAAGTCTGGTAGTAAGAGAACTTTTTGTAACCCCAACGGTTACCCTCTAAACTAGCCACGTGATTGAGTCCTGCCTCAATCCGGAAGCCTTGCTTGTATTCTGCTGGTACCTGCTCCCAAATTGAGCGCGTCATAGCTCGCTCACCAGAATTAATCGCGAACAGTTTAACCACTTTTTGCATGACGTTGTTCCTGATACCAATATACATATCGTAATCACCTTTTGCAGCACCGGATCGATAATTGCTGTAGCAATCTCAGGAGAAAAATCTCGTAAGTCGGCATCACAGAAGAAAATTATCTCCGCTTTTGCATGATCAACCCCTTTCTGCATGCTATATGCTTTGCCATGATTGGTGCCATTTAATAAAAGTTTTACCTCTCCATACTGACTAACCACCTCACAGGTATTATCACTTGAACCATCATCAACCACTATTATTTCATCAATAATTTCAGTCTTAACCAGCACATCTAAAACCCGAGTGATGTTTTCAGACTCGTTATAAGCTGGAACAATTGCTGCCACTGTCTGACTATTTTTCATAAGCTGTTTATATTTTCACTATAGCAAAAACCTTGAATATGCCAAGTAGAAATTACATTTGACTAATCGTCAAGTTGTTAGGATTAATAAGAGGCATATACTAAATATAACTATGCATACTTTAAGACAGTAGAGGAATCTACTACGTATGCCACTTACTCGTCAGACTATTCAGAAAGGCACAAACCTATTTCCTGGGGTCGACTATTGTTATTTGCATAGCCTTATTAGCTAAGTAAGTTCCAAAAATTAATATGCACTTTACTAACCGAACCGATGCCGGTCTCCGGTTAGCGAAAGCTCTTTTGTTGTACAAAGGTAGTAACGCAGTAGTTTATGCTCTACCTCGTAGCGGTGTACCTATTGGCATCACTATTGCTGAAGAACTGCAACTCCCTTTTGACTTGGTAGTAGCCAGCCGTATCACCAACCCTGACGTACCTAACCGTTCTATTGGTGCGATCACTAACACTGGTGACATTGTCTATGATGAAAAAAAGATGAACAGAATCGATGCAAACTGGCTGAACTGGTCAGTACTATTCGCGCAGAGAGATGTCGAGAGAAAAAAACATCTCACTGACGGTCGAGTACACATTTCACCTCGCCACCGCACAGCCATTATAGTTGATAGCGGTGCTGCTAGCGGCATGGCAATGCGTGCAGTACTTCGCACTATCAGAGCTGAGCAACCCTACAAAATTATTGTTGCGTTACCAGTAGCCGATCACGAAGCAATTAAAATGCTCCGTCACAAAGCTGACATCATCATCACACTTGATGACCAAGACCTATCCAACAAATCAGTTGCCAGCTTCTATGACCACTTTCGTCGTCTCACTGACCAAGAGGTCTCCCACATGATCAAACAACATGATGCTTTCGCACGAATCACCGGCAGTCAAACCTAAAATAATTTTCACTATAAAGACTAGGCTTGAATTCATACCTAAGTGGTTTTAATGCTGCCAAATTTTGACCTTTCGATATAAACAAAGACCCGTGTAAACACGAGTCAGTTTCCCGACGCGCGCCCAAGGGGCGCGCGTCGGTTTTTATTGCCCCCTCCCCACTTTAAGCAGCTCGGGCCATTTGGGTACAGGCGGCATTCAGCTTTTTCCAGACCTCCAAGAACTGCAGGCGAATACCACACAGCGTGGCAATTTCAGACGCGTTTTGAACCCCCATCCTTCCGAGCTTATGAGCCAGCCAGAGGCTGCCGATCGTATCACGCTGCCAAGTGAAACCCGAGATCGAAACCCGATCATCAGCCATGGTGCGGATGGCACCTGGATATGGTTTTTGGGAGATGTCACCCTGATGCACTTCCCAACTGGCCAGCAGATTTTCATCTGCTTCAAGTGCGTCATTTTTAGCGGTAGCATTTTCTTCATAGGACAGAAACTTGTCCTCAGGAGCTTCGCCGGAACGACAATGCAGCAAAACTTCATTGAAGGTGCTACGCAGATCAAGCACTGCCCCAGCCCGACCATCTTCATCGGCGTGCTCCTCGGTCATCACCGGCACAACAACCGTTGCAAAGAGACGTTCAGCTTCAATAATCTGCTCTGGTGTCAGAGCTTCAAAATCTAACATTTAGGAATCCTTCCTGTTTTTTGTTTCGTATACGGACCCAAGTCCAGATCAGCAGTGTACAAGAATTTCTACAAAAAGCCACATCTGTTAAACTTTGAGTGATTATGGAACTAGACTACAAAACAATACTTGGAGCCTTGGCAGCAATAGTAGCTGTAGTAAATTACCTACCCTACTTAATTGGTGCCATTCGCAAAACTCTTCAGCCGCACGCTTTCTCTTGGATCATCTGGACCCTGATGACCAGCATTACTTTCGTGGCTCAAATCACAGATCAAGCTGGACCGGGTGCCTGGGCGACCGGAGCAACAGCCATTACTCTTTTTCTAGTGGCAATTTTTGCTGTCAGAAACAGAAGTTACAACATCACTCTCTCCGACAAATTAAGTTTTATCGGAGCTCTGGCCGCCATTCCAGTTTGGCTAGTGACAGGTAATCCTTTATGGGCGGTTGTAATTGTTGTTGCTATTGAAACTCTAGGCTTCTTCCCCACTTACCGTAAAGCCTTCAGCAAACCTTTTAAGGACTCGATTTTAGCTTTTTCTTTAACTATTCTTAAATACAGCCTAGCCTTAGCAGCTTTAGAAAATTACACTCTAACCACCACTCTATTCCCAATTGCTTTAATCATCCTCAGTGTTGGACTGGTAGTTGAATTAGTCTGGCGCCGAAGTGTAGTTAAGAAGCAAATGTAGTTGTTACCTACCTTTTTTCATGATTAAATACATCAGCAGTTAAAGACCGAACTGCTTATGTTTAGGCAAACTAAGGAGAAAAACCATGGGTTGGTTTACTCGCGATACTGACTCGGACAAAGCTTCGAGTACAGAAAACACTAACAACGCCTCCTATAAGGAGGGGTACGATATGGGAAAGGGTGGCGATCTCATCTCTGACATTGCTCAAGAACTGGGCTTCAATGCTCCAGGAACCGCCAACAGCAACTCTTTCAACAATGGATACGAAGCTGGTGTAAAAGATCGCTAACTAATCTTTTTGGCCGCAAAGGCCAGAAATTGTATGCGCTAGGATTGGACAGTACCTAGCGCGTTTTTTTATTTACATACTGTGATCCTACGATAATAATCCCGACGTTCAATAAGTTATTTTTTACTATGCTCCAAAAATATAGCAAAAGCTTTTCGATTCCCACAGGGAATGATCCTGACGGTCACTAAGTTATTTCATTTCGCTTCACTCATAAAATAACTTGAGCCGCGGGACATAGCTCACTAGTTCGTAAACTCACATTGCTCCGCTGGTTCGATTCCCACGAAAGCAAAGAAATTTGCTTTCTCTCAGATCACACAATACAAAAGAGCACTCTTGACGAGTGCTCTTTTGTATTGTGTGATCCCACGGGGAATCGAACCCCGATTTCCAGGATGAAAACCTGGCGTCCTAGCCGTTAGACGATGGGACCGGACGAAATCTACGATTTTGTTCGGTTCCATCGTCGTAGGCGATGTGGACTGAACTGTCTGGGAGACAGTTCAGTTGAGTGCAATATCAGCTCAAAAGTTAACTTTAAGCGTATTGCAGATACCAGAGTATCCGAACGTGGCCAGAATAATACCAAAAAAAATAAAAAAAGCTAGTCATTTAGACCAGCTTCCCTCTTAATAACTCTCGAGGTAGAATCGAGTTATAAACATGCCAAAAAAGACTACTTTCAAATTGGAAACAAAACTGTGGATTTATCCTGGTCATGCCGCCTGGCATTTTCTCACTATTCCAAAAATTGAGTCTTCGGCTATAAAGGAATCTTTTGGAGCCAATGCTCGAGGCTGGGGCTCATTACCGGCTGAAGTTAAGGTTGGTCAAACTAATTGGCGAACCTCTATTTTCCCAGATCGTAAAGCTGGAACCTACCTACTCCCCATCAAGGCCGCTGTACGTAAAACCGAAGGCTTGTTTTCAGGCGAAGCTGTTAAGTACACAGTCAAAATCAAAATATAGACAAACTAAACAATCCACCCTACTATACTGACATGGATACACAACAAGCTAATGACAACCGTACAGTTTACGAATTTATCACTAATAACCCATGCGGAACCATCGCCACTCACGGAGATGAGGGTCGCATCAACCTAGCCAATGTTTTTGCCTACGTTGATAATAATTTCTTCCTATACATAGTGACACGACCTGACCACCGTAAAAGTCTAAACATCAAAGAACATCCTCAGACATCACTTATCTTCACTGACCAAAATGATGTTACTCAAGTAGAAGTGATCGGTGTTGGTAAGCCAGTTGATGAAACTGAATCTGTAGCTGAACTACTGCCAAATATCCAGGAAGTTTTAACTAGACACAAGTCAGCCTACTGGGTACCTCCAGTCTCACAAATTGAAGGCGAAAACTACGCAGTGGTAAAGATCGTTCCAGAAAGCATCACCTATCGTTCATACGCTAAGGACGGCACTGAGCCCGCTCTAAAAGAAATCTCAGTTCTGTTGGAAGGTTCACTTTAATCACTCTCAACCATATACCGTAGTATAATAATGGTATATGAGAAACTTTCTTGCGCTCCAAACCATTATTTTAGCTGGAGGAACTTTATACACCTGGTCTAAACTGGTGGTGCAAATTGATAATTTCCTGATGTCCTACGGAAGCCTTTTACGCTTCCAGAACTGTATCATCCCCAACCCGCTAGTAACAGCTTGTTTTTACGGCTCTATTGCTATGCTGGTGGCTTTTGTGTGGTCAGCCCGCATTACCTACCGCTACAATGAGCAATCACAGAAGTGGCTCCGCTACCTGCTCTACTTCGGCACAGTTTTTGCAACTGCTGTCTTAGGTTTTGAGTTCCTGCAATTCTACGATCGGTTGAGCGTTGAGATTAATGCCATCGGCTGTACTCCAGGCGTCCATCCGCTTCGTACACCATGTTTTATTGGTCTACTTTTCTTCTTGACCGCCAGCATCAATGCCACTGTTTTGCACTACAAATTTAAAACTAACAGACTAGATTCAGACCAAGCTTAGACATGAAATTAATCTCCTTAAACGTTGAAGGTGAACGCCATTACAGCACTGTCTTGGAATTTCTAGATAAAGAACAACCATACGTAATCTGTCTGCAGGAAGCAGCTGAAAATTATATGTCGTTACTGAAAGACATAGGTTATACATGCGAATTTCTACCTCGAGTAAGAAAAAAACAAGAAGGTAACGAATTTATAGATGGTTCAATAATCGCCACCAAACAACCACAAACGGCTGAGCCTTATTATTACTATGAGCCGCAAAAAGAGCTAGCATTTGAGCAATTTGACGAACAGTCTGAACGCCTAAAATGCAAGCAAGGAGTACTACTGTCCTCGCTACAGATAGACAATGTCGATTTTCATATTGCTACCACCCACTTCACCTGGACACCTCAGGGTGAAAAACCAAACCAGGCCCAAATAGAAGACATGACAGCTATGTTACAAATCACTTCTGAACTTCCACCACACATCCTGTGCGGAGATTTCAACATACCTCGCGATCACAGCCCGTTATACAAACAGTTATTAACTCAATACTCTGACAACATACCCACGGAATACACCAGTAGTTTAGATAAAAATCTCCACCAACTAGGAGATGACCCGACCCTCACGCACCTCTTTACTGACTTCATGGTCGACTACGTTTTCTCACAAAAACCATACAAAGTCAGTGACGTGCGACTAGAATTTGGCGTTAGTGATCACGCTGCTGTAGTGGCAGAAATCAATAAGTCATAAGCAAGGGCGCCCCACGGGGCGCCCTTTTGATCTTCAACTCACTCAATCCAAACCGATCTTGCGCTCGACAGCAATCACCACTGGGAGTTTATTACTCTTCATGGCTAACCACTTAATCAATTTGAGTAGAGCTGGTCTTTGTACGAAGTCAGGCAACAAGTTGATCCAGTTCTCCGCCTCAATCAATTCTTCCGTAGAAGGCAGGACATCGACAAGTTGGTACGGCTTCGGTTTTGGTTTCGTGTAGTAAGGATGCATATCAACCTCATCTTTGAAACCTCCCAGAAAACAAATTACTCCACTGTTACACTTTTGGCAAGGTTGCGCGGACGGTCAACGTTCAATTCTTTATAAATACCAATATAGTATGACAGTAAGTGCAGCGGCACCGTAGTTACAATTGGCTGCAGAATTGGGTGTACTTTCGGTAGATAAATCACATCGTCAGCCACATTAGCGATGTTTGTATCACCCTCGGTCGCAAAAGCTAACACCGGCGCCTTACGAGCCTTCACTTCCTCAATATTGGAAATCATCTTTTCGTAAACGTCATCCTGAGGAGCAATTGCAATTACAGGGAAATTTTCTTCCAACATGGCAATCGGACCATGTTTTAGTTCCCCACCAGCGTAAGATTCAGCGTGGATGTAGGCTACTTCTTTTAGCTTCAATGAACCTTCAGACGCAATCGGACGGTGAAATTTTCGACCAATAAAAATAGCATCCCGGTAGTCAGCATACTTCTCAGCAATCGCTTTAATTTGATCAACGTTCTCTAGTACTTTTTCTAACACCTCAGGCAAAGTCTCTAAACCTTCCGCAATTTCCTGACCCTCTTCTTGAGACATACCCTTTTCACGACCAATTAGTAAGGTCAGCAGCACCAGAACTGTGAGCTGTGAAATAAAAGCCTTAGTCGACGCTACAGCAATTTCCGGACCAGCATGATTATAAACACCAGCATCAGTCTCACGAGCAATAGTCGATCCAACAGCATTAACCACTCCTAGACTCAGCAACCCCATTTCTTTTGCTGTACGAATAGAGGCTAGAGTATCAGCCGTTTCTCCTGACTGAGAGATTGCCAACACCGCACTCTTCTTGTCTGGATGATTGGTTTTATAACGGTACTCACTAGCTAACTCCACTTCCACTGGCAAACCAGCGTACTCCTCCAGAATATATCGCCCCACCTGGCCAGCGTAAAAAGCTGAACCACAACCAACAATCTGCAACCGATTGAGTGAAGTAAGGTCTTTCAAGACTGATTCTAAGCCACCTAACTTAGCACGACCTTTTTCTTTAAGAAGACGCCCCCTGATAGTATTACGGATCACCTCAGGAGCTTCATTAATCTCCTTCAGCATAAAATGGTCATAGCCCTGCTTCTGCACTGCTTCCATATCCCACTCTACTTTCTCAGGCGCTTTGTCTTGTTTCTCTCCACTAGTAGTAAGCACCTCATAGCTATCTTTAGTAATAACCGCAATCTCTCCATCGTCCAGGAAAACCACATCCTTAGTATGCGCCAACAAAGCCGAAGGATCGGAAGCAACAAAGTTACCATCACTACCCACCCCAAGCACAATCGGGCTACCCATCCGAGCAACTACTATCTCACCCGGATTCTTATCGCTCATCACAGCAATACCATAGGTACCACGCACCCGCTGCAAAGCTTCTTGCACCGCCTGTCGCAAATCACCGGTGTAAAGTGAGCCCACTAGTTTAGCCAAGACCTCAGTGTCAGTATCAGTTTCAAAAGTGATGCTTTGCATCATTAAGCCTTCCTTAATCTCACGAAAGTTTTCAATAATACCGTTATGGACTAACCAAACACTCTCAGACATGTCTTTGTGAGGATGGGCATTCTTCATCGTTGGTTCACCATGGGTCGCCCACCTAGTATGAGCAATACCGGAAGAACCATTAATGTCTTCGGTAATAGCCTCCGCCAAATTAGCAATCGGACCAACCGCCTTAACGGAACCATAACCAGGCACATAAATACCAGCTGAGTCATAGCCTCGATACTCAAGAGTTCGTAAACCATCTAACAAAATAGGTTCAGCAGTTCTAGTTCCAACGTATCCAAAAATTCCACACATATAGGTTTTATTAAATTACTTAAAGATTGTAACCTAGATCTCTATATAAACAAATATAGCATATCTGCTATATAATACTCACTATCCCCCACAATGGTTTTACATAAAAAAACCGCGGGCGCGCTCTGCAATAAATCAGAGTCGTGCACGCCCGCGGTAAATAATGCCATCGGCAAGGGTCAGCCGATCAATTTGTTGATAACCTTCTGTTCCAGCCGAATACGATCGCCCAGCACTTCATCTGAATACCGAGGTTTTGTTTCGGCCACCTTACGCATCGTAGCTCCAACCATATCTAACACACCTGCAAAAGATTCAAGATCTTGAGCCACTGCGTTAGATAGACCTTTACTCAGGTTCTTCTCGGTCATATCCAACAAGCCAGTTTTATGAAGGTAATTAAACCAATCAATCAACTGTGCTCGTATCCCGACTGGCATTTTTGACGCTTCAGAAGCTGATTCTTCAATAGAACCTACACTTGCCCGACCACCATATGGATTGACTTCTGGCTCTTCGCCAGTTCGAACAAACTTTTCTGAAACTGTTGCCTTCCAGCCTTTGCGAGAACAAAAGTTGAGGTACGCATGTTGCAAACGATACCTTCTTTCATTGATGGTAGCATTAGGAGACAAAGGTTTTTTATCGCCCAACTCCTTCAGCCTACCTTCAATATCCAGGTCTTCATCGAACCGAAACTTTCTGCCCAAAGCAAGGGATCCAAGCGCCCCAGCAAAACCATTTGCCATGCGATCACGACGTTTTAGCTCAGGAGATACACGTTCACGAATCTTAGGACACAAGAAAGTAAGGAAGATCCGATCGGTCACCCACTTACGAGTTCTGCCGTCTCTTCTCATGAGCTCTGATACTTTTTTACCTCTTTCATAATCGCGGCGCAACCGATATCCGATCTCTAACTCAGTCAAATTTTGCCTATGATCATTGAGAACCTCAGCATCTGCGTCAAACGCAGCTTCATCTGCATATATTCTGACCTCGACTGGAACTGCATCCACCTTAGCTGCGATGGATGATCTACGGCGGCGATGACCACTAACGATCAGGAACGGCAGATGTTCATCGCCAGGTTCGAAAGCTGCCCACGGGGCAAACTTAACCGGAGTAATAATAATCTTCTCTCGAACACCCTGACTGGCAATGCTAGCCACCAACTCATCCAGCTTCACAGGATCAATATAGGTCCTCGGCTGATTCGCATAAGGAGCTAAGAGATTTGGATCCAAATAGCCCGTTTTACCATCTACCATCCAACTGTCATCAATGACGGCCGGAACTTTCACTGATTCACCACCTGGCAGAATAACTTCATGTAGCATGCTGACCTCCCATCAATGCATAATATTTGTCATCATTTTTATTACCAATGTACTAGTTACTAAGATGACCTTAGCGAGTTGAGCAAAATATGTAAAGTTGACACTACATAATTATTAAGGAGAAATTAAGGAGAAATACGAAAAGACGGCGGCCTTTGGCCGCCGTCTTTTATAGTTCTCTACAATCAAGATTAGTTAAATTGCTGTAGATGCGAGGAAAAGCAAGATTTGGGAATAGCTTAAAATTGAGATGGATACAAGACAAGTAATGAAAAAAGACCCGACTGGGACGGATGCTCCAGGGAGGGTCATTTTTCATTACTTAACGCAGTAGACGCTCAATTTTAAGCTATTCCTGCAGGAAGCCACCGGCTTGATGTTTCCACAATCGCTCATAAGTCCCACCAGCCTTAGTCAGCTCTTCGTGTGAACCATCTTCCACAATCTGACCATTCTCTAGCACTAAGATACGATCCATTTCTCGCAGAGTAGACAATCGATGAGCAATTGCCACTACCGTCTTACCTTCCATCAAGGCTTGTAACGCCTTCTGAATTTCCACCTCACTCTCAGAATCCAAAGCCGAAGTAGCTTCGTCAAGAATAAGAATCGGAGCATCCTTAAGCATGGCTCGAGCAATCGCAATCCGTTGCTTCTGACCACCAGACAGTTTCACACCTCGCTCCCCTACCAAAGTATCGTAACCCTCTGGCAACTCTGCAATGAAGTCGTGCGCCTGGGCTTTTTTAGCCACTTCAATAATCTCATCATCGCTGGCGCCTGACTTACCATAAGCAATGTTTTCACGAATAGTCCGATGGAATAACAATGGCTCTTGCGGCACCACTGCCATCGCTTCACGTAAGGAATCCTGAGTCACATGTGCAATGTTTTGACCATCAATTTCAATGACTCCTGACTGAATATCATGCTGACGCAATAGTAGAGACACAAAAGTAGTCTTACCAGCACCAGACGGACCAACCAGACCAACTCTTTGCCCAGAATTTATATTAAGATTGAAGTTATCGAAGACTCGGTTTTGACCGTAGTCAAAAACAACATCATTCCAACTTACTTCACCTGTTTCCGTTTTTAACTCAGTGGCGTTATTTGCGTCTTTAATCTCATGATCAATCAAAATACCCTCTAAACCTTCCTGGGTCTCACCATAATAACGCATTAATCTATTGAAGATCTCTCCAATCGAAAGCATCGAGTACGAAGCCGTAAAGCTGGCCATCATCACCAAGATGACATTACCGGGAGTTGCCACCTCTTCTTTTAGAAATGTATAAGTAGCCCACAATACCGCACTAGTCATAATCAAAGCCAGCACATTGTTAATTGTGTTTATATGCTGAGCAAAATGCCACTGCTTAATATCTTTATTACCCCGATCTTCGATATAGTCATAGATACGCTTTTCTTCCTCAGCAAAATTGGCGTACTGACGTACAGCCTGCACATTGGTCAATGTATCAATTACCTGACCACGCAAAAGTGTTGTCGCCGCAGAAAATCTCTCCACCATCGGTCGTCTAATCTGCACCAAAAAATAATTGATGAAGACTGTAATCACAATTACCACAAAGAAACCGAGTGTTAACCAAGGACTGACAAGAGCCAACAAAGTTCCAGATACAATAATTCCCGTACCATGACGCGAGACATCGAACAGTACGCTGAGTAACATCTCACTACTTCCGTCTGACGCATGAGCGATCTTGTTCGAAACTGATCCAGAAAAATTATCAGTAAAATAAGTATGAGAATGAGCCGCTGTATGTCGATACAGAATTTTCCCAGCCAATTTATTTTGTCGTATCACGAAAGTAGCTCCCGCATAACCAGCTGTTCGCCAGCCAATATAAATAGTTACCAATAAACCAATGAATATGAAAATCCATTGATAAACCACCTCAATCTGAGCCGCCAAGTTATTAGCTGCTAACAACGTGTCAACAAAAGTACTAATCAGGAAAGACTGCATTGATCCAGCGGTTTGAGCCACTACTACACCGAGCACAGCTAAAATACCCAGCCACAAACTAGGCTTGGCTGTGAACCAAGTAAAAGCAATTGGTTTGTTAGGAATCAAACCGGTATAAGCCGCTTTAGCAGCGGTTGTGTTTGTTTCTTTTTTCATGATTAAAGCTCTAAGTAAGATCCAAAAAAATCATAATTCGAATCAGGAGTATTTGGAGCAGTTGTATTTTAGACGTACGGAAACAGGTTTTCTTTCAGACTAGGCGGGCAAAGCTCGCCCAGCTTTTATTCTAACACCGAGCGAATATCAGCTTCTGAAATCTCTCCTTCACGGAAGATTTGCACCTCACTTCCAGTCACTTTTACTACAGTAGAAGCCAAACCTTTACGAGCCCCATCATCATGGATCTCATCAATCAAATTAGCTTTTTCACCAAACTGCTGCAGAATCTCTCCTGGCGTTGGCAAAGTAGGCGCTCCACTCACATTAGCGCTCGTACAAGTCAAAGGGACTCCATACTCATCCATAAAGGCGGAGATAATTTTCTCTGCCATCGGATCTGGTGAAATACGGAAACCGATCGTACCATCTGAGGCTAAACTTTCTTTAGGAACGCTATCTCTAGCATCTAAAATCAGAGTCAGTGATCCAGGTAAAAATCGTTCTACGATTTTTGCCGCCGCTTCAGTCACTACTCCATACTGACTTATATCCTCGATATTCCGTACTAACCAACTAGGTGGCTTATCGTCTCCTCTCCCCTTAAGTTTTTGTAGACTATCTACCGCCTCTTTATCTAGAGCGTTCACCCCTAAGGCATAAAGCGTTTCTGTCGGATACAAAATTATCATTAATTTATATATAGCATAAAAAAAGGCAGGTGCGCTAGCGCACCTGCCTTTTTTTAATAAACTTAAACAGTTTTTTCTGCTTCCGCTGGAGCTTCATTCGCTTCAACTTCAGTTTCAGTTGCTGTTTCTGTAGCCACTTCTTCAGCCGAAGTGCTGTCTGTTGCCGGAGCTACTGGAGCAGCTTCAGCTTCGTTCTTCTTGAACAGGCCAAGTAATTTACTGAACATAACCAAATAATTATTTACAATGCCCCGGATTATACCTTAATCAACCACCTTACTGTGAGTTGATGTGCACAGAAAACGTTGTATATAACTTGTTTATTTGAACCTAAGAAAGTATCATGTATAAATGAAGTCTAAATGGTCCCATTTAAAACCAGAAGCAATCAAACTAAGAAAGCAAGGTAAATCGCTAGCATATGTTCACAACCAATTAAACATCCCCAAATCAACTCTGAGCTACTGGTTTAAGGGCATTGAGTTAACAACAAGGCAAAAAGCACAACTCCATAAAAACTGGCAAAATGCATTAGTAAAAGCACGCAAGGAAGCAGTGAAGTGGCACAACACTCAAAAGCAAGAACGTTTGAAGTTGGCCAAAACTGAAGCAAAAGAAACGTTAAGTAACATTGACACCAACAATAAACATATATTGGAACTAACCTTAGCAGTTCTATACTTAGCTGAAGGATCTAAGAAAAATGTTGAAACTGCCCTCGGTAGCTCTGACCCCAACACATTACGATTCTTTATAAAAGGACTAGAAACAATATATAATTTTGACATAGAAAAAATTCGCTGTGAACTATATCTAAGATCTGATCAGAAACCAGAAGAGATGCGGCGGTACTGGGCAAAAGAACTATCACTACCAATCAAGAATTTCAAACAAGTAAATGTTGACAAAAGGAGTGAAGGAAAAGAAACTTACAGTGATTACAAAGGTGTTTGCAGCCTTAGATGCGGAAATGTGGCCATCAGAAGACGTTTAGTCTACCTAGCTGAGGAATATTTTGCTATAATCGGCAACCAATAGAACAGCGCGTATAGCTCAGCTGGTTAGAGTGTCCGCTTGACATGCGGGAGGTCCCAAGTTCAAATCTTGGTACGCGCACATATAAGTTTAAGTAACAGTTGTTATGGAGAACGAAACATTGAAAGACGTAGTGATTATTTACCATGGCAATTGCCGCGACGGTTTTGGTGCCGCTTACGCTGCCTGGAAAAAATATGGTGACAACGCATCATATATTCCTCACCGAGATCATAAAAATCCTCCAGCCGGACTAACTGATAAAGAAATCTACATCGTAGACTTCAGCTTTGATCGTGAGACATTACAAAAGTTATTGGATACCAACAAGTCAGTCTTGGTGATGGACCATCACCAAACCCGCAAAGCTGATGTGGAGAGTTTTCCAGAAAATATCTTCGACAACGACCATTCAGGTGCCTACCTAGCTTGGAAATACTTCCATCCTGAAACAGATGTGCCTGAACTTCTCCTACAAGTTGAGGATCATGACTTATGGAAATTCCAAATGATGGACAACCGTGAGTACAACACTGCCATCGGTCTTTACCCTATGACANNACCGTGAGTACAACACTGCCATCGGTCTTTACCCAATGACTTTTGAATCTTGGGATTTAATGATCGAATCTCTAAAAGACGATAAAGAACGGTTACAATTCATCGCTAAGGGAAATCTGGTAGCACGCTTTGAAGATAAGTTAGTAAATAACATTCTGAAGTACAAAGAACGAGTCCTTTTTGAAGGACACGAAATCTGGGTTATTAATGCAGAACGAACTTATCGTTCAATTTTAGGCAACCGATTAGCTGGACTGAATCTACAAGAAGAGCAAACTCCAATCGGAATTGTTTATTATAGATACGATGGTCACGTGCACGTATCCATGCGTAGCCATGGTGACACCGATGTAGCGACTATTGCTCAAAAATACGGTGGTGGTGGTCATAAAAACGCCGCCAACTTCCGAGTCGAAAACTTCAGCGACTTACCATTTGAATTCGTTGAAAATTAGGTTATTGTAGCCAGATGAAAATTCTATCCATTGAAACTTCTGCCGATGAAAGCGCTGTTAGCATTGTCTCAGTAGAAGGTCAGTTTCCAGAAGCAAAGTACGAAATCTTGGGCAACAGCCTACGTTCCCAAGTTGAAATGCATGCTGAATATGGAGGAATCTTCCCTGCTATGGCCAAGCGCGAGCACGCTAAAGCTTTAACCCCCCTACTAGAAGTTGCTCTAGAAGAAGCGGAGCTACTGGAGAAGAGTGAAGACGAACTGACCCAAGAACAGGTTGAGGAACTGAGTGAACTTCTCTATCGAGAACCAGACATGACCGAAGTACTAACCAACTTCTTAAACACTCATGAAAAACCCGAGATCGACCTTATCGCAGTCACTTCAGGACCAGGTTTAGAACCAGCCCTTTGGGT
>JABAOD010001113.1_pt1 | contig 16105 bp, 9 predicted proteins | sample 7062151 | NCBI WGS metagenome assembly JABAOD01 (sample SAMN14538626, study PRJNA623070) | marine sediment metagenome | biome: marine biome [ENVO:00000428]; feature: marine pelagic biome [ENVO:01000023]; material: deep marine sediment [ENVO:00002113] | place: India: Gulf of Khambhat ... | reverse complement strand
ACGTAGGCGTGCCACAGGATGGTGCGGGCCTCAGAGGGCGCGATCCGCCGCAACACGGTCGGATAGCTCTCGCTGGTGGCGACCACCGACTCCCACTCCGTGTCGCTCAACCCCAGAGCGTCGAGGCGCCGCCGCAGGTCGGCGAACGTGTCGGAGGCGGGGACCCGGGCACGCGGGTTCTGGTCCACCTCGACGAAGGTGCCGGTGCCCTCGCCGGCATCCCACAGGTCGAACAGATGGGCGCGCCGTCGCTTGCCGATGGTGTTGTACATCACCTCCTGGGTCCTCCCCAGCAGGCTGGCCTCGGTCACCATCCGGCTCGCCCGTGCCGCCCGGCCGCCCAGCGGACGCCACTCCCAGCCCGCCGAGGCGTTGGAGACGATCACCTCATCGACTTCTGAGATCAGGTCGCCCACGGTGCTGCCCCCGGCCAGCGGGGCCGTCCAGCGTGCCCGCCGGCCGGTCATGCCGACGAACCACTGCTCGGCCATGTTGTCGTACACCCCACCGTCGAGCAGCACCATCGATGGTGCAGCCGGCGGCGCCCCACCGGTAGCCGGATCGAAGAACGCCAGACTCGCGGTGTCGATGCGGCGGGCGGCGAAGGCCCCCGGGAGGGCTGCCGATGCCTGCACCGCCCGGGCCAGCGGCACGTCGGCGGTCTGGGTCGACGCCCCGAAGGCGTAGCTGTAGACGAAGCGGCTGCTGAAGTAGGCGTGGAGCCCCGACTGCATCTCCGTGGCGCAGAGGACGTGGTGGGTGGCTGCGGGATCCACAGCCCTCCCCAGGTCGGCCAGGCTCGCTCCCCGGAAGTGGACAGAGTCGAGGGCCTTCTCGGCCACCCGGCTGCGCCGCTCGAACCAGTAGAGCGCCAGCACGGTGAGGGCCAGCGCGATGGCGACCATCACCGGGAACCATCGTTCTAGCCCCAGCCGCCACTCGGTCCCTGCTGCCGCCGCCACCACGGGGCCCAACCCGAGCCCCACCCCGAGCACACCGACCAGGGTCACACAGCGGTTCCACGCCTTGGCATAGCGGCGTGCAAACACCGCCAGCAACGCGAATACCGCCGCTACGCCGATGCCCGGCCACCCCAGCGGAGCCTGCTGTGCCGGTCCGCAGGCACACAGCCCGATGAGGTCGAGGACCGCCCGGATGACCTGGGTGACCATGATGCCCACCACCAGCAGCCAAGCGGCCGCGGCGGCCGCGGCCAGCGCCAGCGCAGAACAGAGGTACCGGTTGGTGGCCGACCCGTAGAAGAACAGGCCGTCTGTCGTGATGTGGGTCACCAGCGGCTGCACCTCTCGCCGGAACTCGGCCGGATTCGTCGACCGGAACCCGACCCGGTGCCCGACGACGCCGTTGGTGATCGATCCTCCCGACACCGACGACACCACCGTCACGTCGGCGTTCATCTCGCTGTCGACCAGGTACAGCAGCGTGCCCAGGCCCCACAGCGACGCCCGGTGGCCCCCTCCGGAAATGGCGACGCCGAGGCGACGGCCTGGGTCGGTCACCCTCACCTCCTCGATCATCCGCTGTCGGGCCGGGTGGTCCAGCGCCTTGCTCTGGCGAAGTCGACCGCTTCACCGCTGCGATCGCCGAGCCGCCACATCGTCACGTTGCGGTTGTTGCTGCCGGTGAAGGCGACCGAACCGAGCGGCCTGCCGTCCGTGTCCTCCTGGGCGGTGTAGAACACGCCCCGCACGTGGTCCTCGGACGGATCGTGCGGACGCCCGGACTGCGCAAGCGGCTTCTTCGCCTCCCGCAGGATGTGCTGGTTGAGCTCGTGGGGGAAACCGTGGCGGCTATTGGTGCTGCACGACACCAGCAGCCACGTGGGCCGCATCCGGTTGACCAGCTCGTAGCTCACGCCCTTCTTGGAGCCGTGGTGCGACACCTTGAGCACGTCGGCGCGCAGAAAGTCGCGGTTGCGGGTGGCCGCCCCGATCGCCTTGGCGATCTCGCTCTGCGACTTGACGAGCTGGGGGAAGTCGACGAGGGCATGGGACCAGCTGTCCGTCTGCGTGTCGGCGCCGAGCATGAGGCTGAACTGCGTGGACTCGTTGATTCCTTCGAGCAGCTCCCAACCGGATTCGGTCAGCCTGCTTCGACCCGCCGGGGTGGCGACCCGCAGCGCAATCGAGGCGTTGTTGACCTCCACGCCGTAGGTGTCGTACCGGTTGCGGAGGTTGATCGACGGCGTGAGTACCGTGATCTCGGTATCCCCGATAAAGCGGCGTAGTCCGGAGGCGGGCTGCGCGTAGACGATGTGGGTGTGCTGGTGGAGTTGCTCCATCACGGCGTGATAGGTGGCGCTGGGATGGAAGTAGCCGGGATCCCAGAACTCGGCGACCCTGTCCCCGAAGGTCTCCAGTAGGAGGGGCACCCCGGCGATGTGGTCGCCGTGCGGATGGGTGGCCACGATCAGGTCGATCCGGTCCACCGCAGGCACCTTGCCGTTGGAGGCCGCCGGCAGCGCTTCCAGAAACCGCGTCAGTTTGGAGGGGGTGCCGGCATCGACCACCACGATGGGACGGCGCGTCTGCGTCGTCTCCGTGCCCTGCGCGTCGATCACCGTCTCCTCGACCGCAGGCAACACCAGCACCTGGGCGTCGGCGTCGCCCACATTGAGGCAGAAGTAAATGAGATGGTCGTCGTCGACCGATCCCCAGAAGTCGCCGGCGACCAACCCGTCGCGGGGAGCTCGAGGAACAACCATCTACAGCCTCGCGAATGCCTGGCCGACGTTGGTGACCGGCTCGGGGGGCGGAGGCGGCGACTCCTCCAGCTGTTCTGCTTCTGCCTCAGGCTTGCGGGGCGCCGCCACGGCGTACATGGCCGCTTGAGCCTTGCCGCGGGCCCACTGGGTGACGTCTTCCACGGCCTCCCACTTGGTGGGAGTCGCCACGCTGCGGGCGGTCACCCGGAAGGTGTCACCGATCCGCAGCGGGCGCTCCGAAGCCGAGCCCGCGCGGTGGCCGGCCACCACCCGGTGGAGGATGGCCGCGGTGACGGTGCGGCGGGCACCGGCGGCCAGATCGAAGGCGAGGTGTCCCCTCTCGGAGAGGCCGGGCCAGGGCCACGCCTCGTAGGTGACCCTTTCGTCGACGATCTCGTCGATTACGACATACCACTTCCGAGTCCGCTCCCGGGGCCGCGGGGCAGTGTCCGCCATCCGTTGCGGAACCTCGTATTGGAACGTGGGCGCGTACTCGGGAGGCGGCGCCTTCTTCTTGGGTAGACGACCTCCGTGCTTGTCCCGCAGGGCGGCGACGTCGCGGAGAGGGTCCCGTCTTTGCTGGCGGTATTCCACACCGACCCCCTGGTCTCGGCTGACTGCCCTCAACCTATCAACCACGCGAGCGGCGGGTCGCTCCGGTGGGGGGAATTGACGCGCACTCCCAAGCGGGACCTTGGGCTGGCTCGGAGGGCCGTCAATCGCCCGCGAAGCGACCTCCCTCGTCGGGAAGCGTTGGGAAGGGAGTGTGTCCGTCGAGCGTTGTACCCGTGTAGAGGGTAGGAAACCGCGTCCCGGAAGCCCGGCGGCTGGAGCCCCAACTGGCGGCTCGCCGCCGCAGGCGCCGGGGGCGTTCTGTCAGGAGTGATTCGATGAAGAGCAGTTTCTCTCTGGGCACCATCGCCGGAGTGGCGGTGGGGGTGAACTGGAGCGTGCTGGTGATCGCCGGCCTGGTGACCGTGAGCCTTGCCGGCGGCCTCTTGCCGATGGCGGCGCCGGATTACCCGCCCGCCGCTTACCTCGCCGGTGGTCTGATAGGTGCATTGGGATTGCTGGCCGCCATCCTCGCCCACGAGCTGGGCCATGCGGTAGTGGCGCGGCGCAACGGTGTGCAGGTCGACCGCATCACTCTCTGGCTGTTCGGCGGCGTCGCCCAGCTAGAGGGGGAGATGTCCAGCCCGAGTGTGGAGCTGAAGGTGGCCGGGGTGGGCCCAGCGATCAGCCTGGTGTTGGGAGCGGCGCTGCTGGCGCCGGGACTGATCGTCTCCGGCCTGGCCGGAGCGGTGCTCGCCTGGCTGGGAGCGATCAATCTGCTCCTCGCAGTGTTCAATCTCATTCCGGGCGCACCGCTCGACGGGGGCCGGCTCCTCCATGCCTGGCTGTGGCGTCGCCATGGTGACCGCGCTCGAGCCACGGCCACCGCCACCAAGGCGGGGCGAGTGGTGGGTGTCGGCCTCATCGGCTTGGGGGGCTATCAGTTCCTCGTGGGCTCGGTAGGCGGGCTGTGGACCGCCTTGATCGGCTGGGTGTTGCTGCGGGCGGCCGCCGCCGAAGGCCAGTACGCCCGGCTGCAACAGGATCTGGCCGGCTACACGGTCCGCGAGGTGATGTCCCCCGCGGACGTGGTGCTGCCGGACTGGCTGTCGGTGGCGGCCTTCATCGACCGCCACGTCGTGCCCGGCCGGCAGCTCTACTTGCTCGGTGATGCCGACGGCAACCTGACCGGGGTGGTCACACTGGAGGCGCTGGCGGCGGTTCCTCCAGCCGCCCGCGCGACCACCTCACTGCGCCGGCTGAGCCGGCCCGCTGCGGAGTTGCCTGCCGTGCAGGCGGGGGATCGCGCCGCCACGCTGCTGCGACGGATGAAGAACGCACCGCTGGCCCTGGTCCGCGAGCACGACCGCGTCGTGGGCACGATCACCGCTTCCCAGCTCGCCTCCGCCGCCACAACCGCGCGTCTGCTGGCAGGCCTCAGCAGCCATTGACGGCTGCCCACTGAGAAGCGCCGGGCCGCAAGATGCAATGGGCCCGGCGCGGTCAAGCGGCGGCTTGCTTGCGACGGCGACGCCGCCACAGGAACCCGACCAGCTCCCACACCGCCACCCCGAAGACCGCGCCACCAAGCAGCAGCACGATGCGGCGCGTCTCGAAGTTCCACCACAGGAACTCCACGTCGACCGGCTCGGCGTTTTGGATGGCGAAGATCAAGAAGATGCCGATGAGCAGTCCCGCCAGCGAGGCCCGCACGATGCGCCCGTAGTCGCGCCGCGAGGGCGGCGGCGGGGCCGGGGTGCTCTCGTCGGGGGCTGTCATGACGCCGTCATAGTCGCCCGGCGGCCGGCAAAAGGCAACCGGCTCCTGCCCCTGCCACCCCCAAAAGGACCTTGGGGTGGGCGCGGGGTGGGATCCTGCACACCCTGAGTGAGGTCGCGAAAAGTTGGCGTTGCCGCTCCTGGGGTTTTTTGGTATGCAGGAGGGCAGGAGAGGGGACGTGGGACTCGACCGTGGAGTCCGGGGGGATGTTCCATCGTGAGACCTCAGCCCGGGGTATGCGGAGCCGGCGATAGGCCGAGCACGGGACCGGCTTCGGGAATTCATCTTGGCTACCCCTGCGACGTGCTGGCACGGTCGCGCGTCCCTTCGTCGCCTGCAGTCCCGCAGGCCTGACGGAGGGGGGACTATGAAACGAAGATCGATAAGGACCGGCACGCTCTACGTGACCCTGATCACGGTGCTGGCCTCGCTCGGGTTCGGCTACATGTTGTGGTCGAGCAGCCTGTTCATCAGAGGCGAGATCAACACCGGGGCGGTGAGGGCCGAGTTTGTCAGCGCGTTCACCGACGACGACGGCAGGGTCGACGATGCGGGCCGCGATTCCGGGGACACCGGAAACTGCCCGATCCAGGCCGGGGGCAACTCGAGTTGCGACCCGGCGGCGAGCGGACCCGACCCCAAGCCGAGATGGGACAAGGACGTGGCGATCTGCACCGCGGCGGTACTGGCCGACGGGACCGGGCTCGTCACCAAGAAGAACGTCTATCCCGGCTACTTCTGCACCTCCTGGTTCGGCGTGCACAACAGCGGCTCGGTCCCAGTGCGGATCGCCAAGGCCACGGTGAACGGAGTCGGGGTAGTACCCAGCGTTCCGACACCGTTCGACTTGAACGCCGACGGGATCGACGACGTGGCCATCCACCTGACCGGCATCGATCAGTGCCAGCAGATCGACCCCAGCCAGCGGGTGCTGATGGACATCGACCAAGAGATCCTGCAAGGGGCGCCCCAGGGGTCCGACCTGGCCTATCAGGTGGAGGTCATCCTGCAGCAGTGGAACGAGGACTGCGCCCCGACCGCGCTGCCCGGCTTGACGGTGACGCAGGTGGGCCTCTCGCCGGCGCAGGCGTCGGCGGTGGCGGCCGGTTTCGGGCTGACCGCCGACCAGCTGGTGGTGGAAGACGGGGTGGCGACCTTCGTCGACCCGGCGGCCTTGCAGGCGCTGCCAATGGTGCCGCTCACGGGCGACTTCCCCAACGAGGACAATCTCCCGGTTAGGGCCGAGGGTTTCGACTTCGCCGCGATCGCCCAGATCGTTCCGCTCGATCCCAAGGTGGCGGTGGAGCGCACCTCGGCGGCACTCGCCGAAGCCGGCGCCCTGCCCGAAGGGACCCGGGCCATCGTCGAGCACACCATGTTCGAAGCGGTGGACACGGGCGGGAAGATGGTGGCCGAGGCCGCCATCGACACCCAGGTGTACTACGGGTTCACGGCGGCCGGGATCCCGATCCTGGGTCCCGGCGCCCAGATCAGGGCGGCCTACAGCCCTGAGGGCAAGGTGACCGCGCTGCTGCACTCCGCGTATCAGCTGGGTTCGGGACCGGCGACACCGGTGATACCGCCTTCGGAGGCGGCCAGCCAGTGCGCCGCGCTATACCCGAAGGGGGCCAATATCCGGCCCAGCCTGGTGTACTACGCTCCGCCGCTGGGGCTGGGAGCGCAGACCATCCTGCCCCACTACGACTGCGGGGGCACGGTACCTGCGGGAGTGCAAACTGCGGTCGCATTGCAGAAGCTGATCCCGGCGGTGTCCGATCCGGCGCTGGTGCCCAGCGTCCAACTGCAAGCCAGCGCCGAGGGCGGCCTGGTGTCGGCTGCGGCGCTGGTGTCGGGTGGAAACCCGCCTTACACCTATAGCTGGTCGTCGTCGTCCACCGACTTGAGCGGGATCGCCGAAACCGCCGACAGCATCCAGTACAAGGTGATGACCAAGAATCCCGACATCGGGCTGGCCACGGAGACGGTGCGGGTCGAGGTGACCGATGCCAACGGCATCATCGCCGGTGCCAGCGAGACCTTGCAGATCTCGCCGGCGCCCGGTGCCGCCGGCGGCGATATCGGGATCCTGGTGGGTGGAGTCGTCGACTTCGGGATCGAGCGGGCGGTCTCGGACCTGTGTGCCGACAACGTCAACCGCTACTCGAACCGGATGGACGACGAGGCCTTCAAGCGGTTCCACTGGACCGGGCTCAACGCCTGGGAGCGGGACTTCAAGGGCAGCTCCGACCACAACGCCTACGTGGACAACGTCGACGAGACGTTCTACTGCGGTCACGGTTGGGGGGGAGGTTTCACCTTCGAGTCCAACCACGACGACGGCTCCATCGTGCCCGCCGACCCGCTCGTCACGGCCGGTGGCGACTGGGGCGACTTGGACCTGGAGTGGCTGGCGCTGCTCTCGTGTCAGGTGCTCACGGCCGAGCACAACGGGCAGCGGTGGTGGCAGCGGTGGGGTCCGCCCTTCGACGGGCTGCACCTGTTGCTTGGCTTCCAGACCAACGCCTACGACGACCCGGACTTCGCCGAACGCTTCGCCGATTACCAGCTGGGACGCGAGTTCCTCGGAGGTTTGATCACCTGGCCGGCGCTGCCGGTGCGCAGCGCTTGGTTCCAGGCGGCCGCCGAGGAACAGCCCGGCGGGGTGGAAGCGGTGGTCATGGGCGTGATCGGCAGGAACGGCATGTCCAACTACAACGACTACTTCTGGGGTCAGGGCCCCACCGGCCCCGACATTCGGGGTAGCGACATCGTCGGCTACTGGTGGCAGATGCGCACCACGCCGTAGGCCGTAGCGACCGGTGACGCCGGTCCCGTGCCCGGCGTCACCCCCAAGTGAGAGGCGGCGCTCCCGACGGGAGCGCCGCCTCTCGTCATAGCGCGCGCGGCCCGCCGCGGACGCGTTCTGTCGAGGTCGCGAAAAGTTGGCGTTGCCCCTGTTGGGGTTTGCTGATATGCAGGGTGGTAGGAGAGGGGACGTGGGACTCGACCGTCGAGTCCGGGGGGATGTCGATCATGAGACCGCGGTCCGGGGCGCGTGGCGTCGACGACACGCCGAGCACGGGACCGGCTCCGGGACTCGAGTCTGGGTACCCCCACAGCATGCCACCAAGGCGGCGCGTTCCTTCGTCTGCAGTTCGGTAGATCCGACAGAGGGGGGAAACATGAAACGAAGACCGGTTCGCACCGGCACGCTGTACGTCACCTTGATCACGGTGCTGGCCTCGCTCGGGTTCGGCTACATGTTGTGGTCAGACAGCTTGTTCATCAAGGGCCAGATCAACACCGGGGCGGTGAGGGCCGAGTTTGTCAGCGCGTTCACCGACGACGACGGCAGAGTCGACGACCCGGGGCGTGACTCTGGGGACACCGGTAACTGTCCCATCCAGGCCGGGGGCAACTCGAGTTGCGACCCGGCGGCAAGCGGACCCGACCCCAAGCCCAGATTCGACAGGGACGTGGCCATCTGCACCGCTGAGGTGCTGGCCGACGGGACCGGGCTGGTCACCAAGAAGAACGTCTATCCCGGCTACTTCTGCACCTCCTGGTTCGGCGTGCACAACAGCGGCTCGGTCCCAGTGCGGATCGCCAAGGCCACGGTGAACGGAGTCGGGGTAGTACCCAGCGTTCCGACACCGTTCGACTTGAACGCCGACGGGATCGACGACGTGGCCATCCACCTGACCGGCATCGATCAGTGCCAGCAGATCGACCCCAGCCAGCGGGTGCTGATGGACATCGACCAGCAGATCCTGCAAGGGGCGCCCCAGGGGTCCGACCTGGCCTATCAGGTGGAGGTCATCCTGCAGCAGTGGAACGAGGACTGCGCCCCGACCGCGCTGCCCGCGGTGGCGGTGACGCAGGTGGGCCTCTCGCCGGCCCAGGCGTCGGCGGTGGCGGCCGGTTTCGGGCTGACCGCCGACCAACTGGTGGTGGAGAACGGGGTGGCGACCTTCGTCGACCCGGCGGCCTTCCAGGCGGTGCCAATGGTGCCGCTCACGGTCCCGCCCGACCTGCCCAACGAGGACGATATGCCGGTGACCGCCGAGGGCTTCGACTTTACCGCGATCGCCGAGATCGTTCCCTTCGATCCCAAGCTGGCGGTGGAGCAGACCTCGGGAGCGCTGGCCGAGGCCGGCGCCCTGCCCGAGGGGGCCCGGCCCATCGTCGAGCACACCATGTTCGAAGCGGTGGACAGAACCGGGAACATGGTGGCCGAGGCCGCCATCGACACCCAGGTGTACTACGGCATGTCGCTCAGCGGGGTTCCCCTGCTGGGTCCCGGTGCCCAGATCAGGGCGGCCTACAGCCCGGAGGGCAAGGTGACCGCGCTGCTGCACTCGGCGTATCAGCTGGGTTCGGGACCGGCGACACCGGTGATTCCGCCTTCGGAGGCGGCCCAGCAGTGCGCCGCGCTGTACCCGGAAGGGGCCAACATCCGGCCCAGCCTGGTGTACTACGCTCCGCCGCTGGGGCTGGGTGCGCAAACCATACTGCCCCACTACGACTGCGGCGGCACCGTACCTGCGGGCGTGCAGACGGGGATCGCATTGCAGAAGATGATCCCTGCGGTGTCGGATCCGGCGCTGGTGCCCAGCGTCGAGCTGCAGGCCAATGCCAAGGAATCGGTCGTGACCGCAGCGGCTCTGGCGACGGGCGGGACTCCGCCCTATACCTATAGCTGGTCGTCGTCGTCCACGGATCTGAGCGGGATCGCCGAGACCGCCGAGGACATTGTCTACAACGTCGTCGGCAAGCCGGGCGGCGGTTCCACCGCCCCGCTTCCGGAGACGGTGCGGGTCGAGGTGACCGATGCCAACGGCATCATCGCCGGGGCCAGCCAGACGCTCCAAGTCTCGCCGGCGCCCGGTGGGGCCGGCGGCGAGATCGGGATCCTGGTGGGCGGAGTCATCGACTTCGGAATCGAGCGAGCGGTGTCCGACATGTGCGCCAACAACGTCAACCGCTACTCGAACCGGATGGACGACGAAGCCTTCAAACGGTTCCATTGGACCGGGCTCAGCGCCTGGGAGCGAGACTTCAAGGGCAGCGCCGACCACGACGCCTATGTGGACAACGTCGACGAGACGTTCTACTGCGGCCACGGTTGGTGCGGCGGCTTCACCTTCGAGTCCAACCAGGACGACGGCTCCATCGTGCCCGCCGATCCCCTCGTCACTCTCGGTGGCGACTGGGGCGACAAGGACCTGGAGTGGCTGGCACTGCTCTCCTGTCAGGTGCTAAAAGGCAACTGCCCTGGGGAAGGATCGTGGGGGCGGTGGGGCCCGGCCTTCGACCGGCTGCACCTGCTGCTCGGCTTCCAGACCAACGCCTACGACTGGCCGGACTTCGGCAAGCGCTTCGCCCAGTACCAGCTGGGACGGGAGTACTTGGGCGGCTTGATCACCATCACGCTGCCGGTGCGCAGCGCCTGGTTCCAGGCGGCCGCCGAAGAGCAACCTTCCGGGGTGCAGTCGGTGGTGATGGGCGTCTGGGGAGCCGCAGGCCTGGCCAACTACAACGACTACTTCTGGGGTCAGGGCCCCACCGGGCCCGACATCCCGGACAGCCAAATCCTGGGCTACTGGAGGCAAGTGAAGACGACGCCGTAGCTATAGCCGCCACGGAGCGGTACGTCGAGGCTGCGGGTCCCGTGCTCGGGCAGCGGAAGGCCGGGGATCTCTCCCCGGCCTTCCTGCTGTCTCTGTGTTCCCTCGGGCCTCCGCCGTCGGGTCGGGCTCACGGGGTGGGTACGTGCCTCACGTCGTCAACGAAGAAGCCGGTGGCGTTGCCATTGGCGTCGAAGAGGGCGACCCGCTCCTGGGTCATGACGAAGGCCTCGCCCGCAGCCGGCGGTTTGTTGGTGATGGTCGCCGCAATCCGCAGCGGGTCCTCGTTGTGGAGAACCAGGTCCGCGATCTCGATTTCGAAGAAGACGTCGAAGAAGCTCTCCGCCCGCCCGCTGGGGGCGAACGGCGGCAGGTCCAGCGTCCCCGTCTCGGTGTTGGTGGCCTCCTCGATCTCTCCCAGGGAAGCGCGGTCGGCTTGCAGGCGCACCTCCACCGGGCCGATCGGCGAGTCGCCGGTGAGGCTCATTGAGACGATCTCGGTTTGCACAGATTCCTGCCCGTCGCCGTCGGGATCCGCGAGCGAAGCTAGGTCGACGTGGACGGTCGTCGGGCCGGCGAGCTGCGCCGCAGTGATCGTTCCGTCCGGGAGCAGGATTCCGACGATGGCCGCCGAGTTGGGGAAGTCATCGACCTCCACGCACGCCTCGTTCCACTGCTGGAGGGTGTACTCGACCAGGTAGCTCAATGTGCTGCCTTGCGGGGCACCCTGGAGGATTTCCTGGTCGATGTCGATCAGCACCCGAGTGCCGGGATCGACCTGCTGGCATTCCTTGAACCCGGTGAGATGAATCGCCACGTCGTCTGCTCCGTCGCCGTCCAGGTCGAACGGCCTCGGGATGCTCGGCCGCACGGGGATCCCTTTCACCGTTGCCTTGGCGATGCGCACCGGCACCGACCCGGTGTTCATCACCTCGAACCAGGCGGTGCAGAAGTAGCCCGGATAAACGTTCTTCTTGGTGACGATGCCGGTGTCCGGCGCCACCACCGCGGCGTCACAGCGACCCACGTCTTTGTCCCAGCGCGGCTTGGGGTCGGGCCCGCTGGCCGCCGGGTCACAGCTCGTCTGGCTGCCCGGTGGCAGCGGACAGTCCCCGGTGTCGAGGCTGTCCAGCGCGACGGCGTCGACCCTATCGTCGTCGTCGGTGAAAGCCCGGACGAACTCGGCGCTCACCGCCCCGGTGTTGATCTCGCCTTTGATGAAGAGGCTCTGCGACCACAACGCGTAGCCGAAGCCGACGGTGGCCAGCACCGTCAACAGTGACATGTACAGCGCCCCGGTCCGCAGCGGCCGGCGCCTCGCTACCGGCCCGCCGTTGTGTCTTCCCATGACTTCCCCCCTGTGATCGTGTCTAACTGTCGAGGCAAGAGGCACGTGCTGAAGAAGACTGCCCGTAGGGAAACGGCAAGGTCATGAAATGGGCGGCACCAAGCGACCCCCCTCCGGGGCCCAGGACGGAAACCAGGAGTTCCCGCGATGCCACTGCCGATTCCCACCTCCCTCTGCCACTCTGCATATCAAACGTCCCGTGCCCAGGCAACGAAAACTTTTCGCGACCTGCTGGCGAGGCGCGGGGCGTGAAGCGCAGAGCTGTGCCGGGTCCGCAGTGCCCGGCAGCGAGAGACAGCCGGAACGAGACCACCGCGGCTAGAGGCGGTCGACGAGTTGACGGGCCCAGATGAAGACCCAGCCCGCTCTGGGAAACGCGAGCACCACCTCGCCGGCGAGCTGTTCCTGTTCGACCGGGAGAGGGTCCTCCACGCTGTTGCCGTCTCCCCTCGTGATGAACACGCGGCGCGGTCGCCCCTCCCAGATGTCGATCACTCGATGCAGGACGAACGTTTCCCCGAGGCGATAGCGGATGACGTCGCCCATCTCGATCTCCTCGGCGGCGACGTTCCTCGTCACCAGCAGGTGCCCCGGCTCGTACGTAGGACTCATGCTGGAACCGACCACCGGGGTGAACTGCACCCCCAGCATCCCAGAGACGAGGAACGCCACCGTGACCACCAGCACCGTGGTTCCCATCAGCGGCGGGGCGCGCCGCTCCTCCGCAGCCTCCTCCTCGGCCGGTGGGGACGGTTCGGTGCGGTGGGAGAGGATCATCAGCCCGATGATCGGTCCCATCGTGCCGACGAAGGCGATGGTGATCCATTCCAGATCGGGGAGCACGGGCGACAGCCATTCGAAGGCTGCCAGGATGCCCCGGTAGGCGACCGCCGGCCAGGGCCCGCCGGCGGAGACGAGAGCGGACGCCAGCACGCTCATGGCCAAGGCGGGCAGCAAGCTCTCACCTCCGAAGCGGAACAGCTCGTCGGGGCTGTCGAGGACCTGGTAGGCGGCGACGGGAATGGTCAGCAGGGCGAAGTAGACCGCGGTGAGGGCGACCGTCAGGGTGGGGCGGCGGGAGGCGCTGGTGACGATCACCGCCCGGCATATCTCGATGGCGACCAGGGCAGAGCCCACCAAGGCGAGGTTGCGCAGCAGGGTGCCGGCGTCGTGGCCGACGGGGGAAGTGCCGAACCCGGCCACCAGGCCGCCCAGGATCCCCACTGCGACCTGGAAGCTGCCGATCGCCAGAGCCAGGACCACCAGGCTGAACGACTGCTCGGTCACCGGGGCCAGCCACCGGCGCCACACCAGGAGGGCGATGACGCCGGTGACTCCCCACAGCAGCGGTTGGATCACGTACACGCTCGTCGCGGCGGGGAGGTGCGGCACGGCACCGAAGTGAATCCCCAGGTAGGTGAGCGCGGGGAGCGCGGCCACCGTGCTCCATGCCGGCCGCGGCACTACGACTTCGGGCTGGAAGCGATGCCTGCCCACATAGCGAGGGGGCCGGACGATCAGCGCCAGCGCCGAGCCGGGCCGCACGTTGAGTCCCCACAGCCGCACCGGCTCACCTCCCTGCCGAGGATGACGAGTCGGCTAGACGCGGCCGCGCCGGGCCTTCATCACGGGTGAAGTCGTCGCTCCCTCGCTGCCAGGCCATGTGCCCTCCCTGCAGCGTCCAGTACCCACTCCGTCGCTCGGCGCGAGCGCCGGCTTCAAAGGCTACCCGGTCCGGGCGGACGACCGTGGGGGAACCGAGGGCCGGACACGCGACTCAGACGCCGCCGGAGTCGACCGGTGCGCTAGCCTCCCAGCGGTCAGGGCCTGCCCGGGGGGGCAGGCCCTGACACCTGATCGCCGCCGCGGCTGCTCAGCCGCAGGGCACCTCGAGCCAGATGCTTCCCGTCTCGAAGCTGTACTGCTTGTCGTCGACGAGGAACTTGAGCACCGCCCCCGAGTTGTACTCGTAGCGGCCGCATGAGCTGTAGCTCTGGTGACCTCCCGGGTTGAGGTCGGTCATGGCCCGCAGCACCAGGTTGGCCGTGTGGCCGGGGGCGAGCGTGCCGACGTTCCAAGCCAGGAACTCTTTGACCGACTTGCCCTTGGTGGTCAAAGTGGCCGTGCCCATCGAAGGTGTGGCGGCAGTGACGTCGATCTCCGCGCCCCACCGGTCCTTGACGGTGGTGTTCATCCAGTTCATGGACGACGGGTTGTGGACCTGGATCACCTCCAGGAACCACACCGGCTCGCCCACCTCGATGATGCCGTCACGGTCCTCGTCGAGGTACTTGACCTTCTTGCACACCTGGTGATCCTCGGAGCAGGCCATCCCCAGCGTGTTCAACAACTCTCCCGGCACCGATTGGTAGCCGTGGAAGATGTAGGTCTGGATGTTGTCGACCGTGCCGAAGACACTGTCGAGATTCAGGTCGAGGACGATGTCCTCCCCGTCGTCCCAGTTGGTCACCCCGTTGGTGTTGAAGTACTTCAGCACCGGATCGGGTCCCGGGCATCCGGTGAACGAGGTCCCGGTCTCGAGGTCCACGTCCACCTGCTGTCCGTCGAAGAAGCTCCCGTCGAGATCGAGCACAATCGGATCGAAGAATATCGGGTTCTGGTCGTGAAACGCATTCCGGTTGGCACCGGGGTACGCCACACCCTCGACGTGCAGATCGTCACCGAAGGTCCAGGTGCAGGAACCGTCGTTGTCGAACCAGTCGAGGCCTTCGGTACCCTGGACGGGAGGAACGTCGGGCCACGACGTCAGCGGGTCGCCGATCGTCACCTCGACGAAGGCGGGTACTCCACGAGCGGGACTCAGCGTGCCGTCGGCGTCGATGATGGGCTCGGGAACCAGCAGCCCCCAGGTGTGGGCCCATCCCGCCGGGCCGCCACCCTCTCCCTCAGACTTCACCACTACGTCCCTCCGCTCCCAGGTGCAGAAGCTGAACGTCCCGGTCTGGCCGGGCATGATGCCCAGGCCGGGCAGCGGGGCGTCCCACTCCACGCCGAAGGGCGGGAACTGGCCGCTGAAGGTGTTCTGCAACCAGGGTCCCCCAATCGCCGGTGACTGCTGGTTGTACAACTCCGGTACCGGCCCCGGGAACAGGATCTGGAAGCCGCTGAAGCCGTTGGTCGCCCCCGGATGAGGGTCGTAGGAGAGGTTGTCCACTACGTACGCCCACGTCATGTCGTGCGGGTTGAAGACCCCCGCTTCGTCGACGCAGCCCTCGTAGACCCGCTCCATCATCATCACTTGGCCCCCGCTGGCCGGATCGGTCCATAGGAAGTCGTGGGAGGCCAGCAGCACAGGTCCGCCTTGGTGGAAAGCGCTGCCGGCGTACATCCCGGCGGCGACGAGAGCCATCACGGCGATCTGAATGATGCGTTTTCTCATGCAATCCCCCCTTTCGCCCGCCACTCGGTGGCGGGCGACGTGGTTCGGTTGCCACGTTGCTCAGGAGATAGGCCTCACCTCCCGGTGGGAAGGCGGACGAACGCAGCGCGGGTTGGGGCCGGCTGTGGCAGGTAGCCCCCGGGCGCGCCCCGGCCAGTGCTTCAGTGCCGGTTTCCCCCCGTCTGCGCTCACGCGACCTCCCCCTCGTTGGACCCCGTGGGCGTCCCCAATGACATATCACACTCAGCGCCCGCTGACAAGGGTCGCGGAAGGTCAGCTCTTCGCGGTCCGGCAGCGGGCTTGGTGCAATACCCGGCGGCGGAGTCTGCGGCAGCCTCCCTGGGTAGGGTTGGTGCGGTCGAGGAGAGGGACACCTGATGAGCCCGAACGCGGCGCCCTGGACCTTTCGCGTCGAGGACGTGGTCAAGGTCTACAACGGCAAGGTGCGGGCCAACGACGGCATCACCCTGCACGTGGAGCCGGGCGAGGTGTACGGGCTACTCGGTCCGAACGGCGCCGGCAAGACAACCCTGGTGAAGCAGACCATCGGCCTCCTCAAGCCCGACTCGGGCCGCATCACCCTGGGCGAATACGACCTCGTTGTCGACCCGGACGCCGCTCGCCAGCTCTGCTCCTACCTGCCCCAGGCGCAGATGCCCATCAACTCTTTCCGG
>JABAOD010037116.1_pt4 | contig 16107 bp, 18 predicted proteins | sample 7062151 | NCBI WGS metagenome assembly JABAOD01 (sample SAMN14538626, study PRJNA623070) | marine sediment metagenome | biome: marine biome [ENVO:00000428]; feature: marine pelagic biome [ENVO:01000023]; material: deep marine sediment [ENVO:00002113] | place: India: Gulf of Khambhat ... | reverse complement strand
TATGGGCTCTTTTTTGTAAGCTCGTACTTTGTTTTACTTGTACTTTTTGTGTAGAGCTGTGTGCGAGAGTTCGATACTTCTTATCGTTCTCTCGCTGCAGCTCTTCACTTTAGCTTACGTTAGGGTGGGATGTTATGTTCTTTTGTTAGGTTGTGGAGGTAATTACAACCTGAGAAAGTTTTTACTTTCTCCAATGTGCATTTGTTGAATGATCTCTTTAAGGGAGTCATCCATGTCTCTTACCGGAGGTTACTCTGGTGAGAGATCTGGATGTCTCTGCTCGCCCTCTCTGGGCCTGCGTATATACTATGTCTTTTATAATAATATGTAAAGGACACCATCTGTGAATAACTATGCAAAACAAAATTTACGTGTCCTTTATAAAGGACACGTAAATTTTAATTTTGATTTAAGTCTTATATATAAGCATATTTTTAGAGTAGAAATTTATGTGTTTGACAACACTGAGAATCATGTTGTTATAAGTAATGCACTTGTGTGATCTAAGGCATGATTTGTGGAGCGATTTGGCTGCGATTGAGTGAGTAAAATTTATAAATTAATTTATGAATTTTGAGCGAAAGAACACAGCAAGAAATTAGAAAAGTATATTTCTAATTTCTGACAATCCACAAATATGTGTCTATAGACTTATGTCTATAGACACAGGGCAATGATCAGACCCTAATACATCAGGGTGAATCTTGGCAGTTTTTAAAAGTGGCAACAGGTGAGGGGAGAGCATAACGTAGTCGATCCGCCAACCAACATTTCGTTCGCGAGCTCCACCCCAATGACTCCACCAAGTGTAGAGATCAGGAATGTTGGGATTAAGATGTCGCAAAGTATCAACAAAACCAGCTTTGATCATAGCGTCAAAACCAGCTCGCTCTGCTTCAGTGAAGCCTTTTTTGCCCATATTAGGTTTTGGTCGGGCCAAATCTATTTCAGCATGAGCGACATTGAAGTCACCACAGTAAATAACCGGTTTTTCGTCCTCTAAGCGCTGCATATACTCTAAATAAGCTGGATCCCAGTGTTGACGCATAGGAATACGACTCAAATCGTCCTTAGCATTTGGGGTATAGACGGTAGATACGTAAAAATTCTCGAATTCTAGGGTAGTAACCCGTCCCTCTTTAGTGGTGTCACCATATGTATCATCCAGTTCATACTTATGTTTAATGTCTTCTGGTAGCCCAAATATGGTGTTTTCTGGCGGTATTTTGGTGAAAATAGCTGTGCCAGAATAACCTTTTCGCTCTGCACCATGCCAAAATTGCTCATATTGGGGATATTTTTCGGCAAAAGCTTCAGAAATAAGTCCATCATGCACTTTAGTTTCCTGAATACAAAAAATGTCAGGGTCATGCTTGGCAAAAAAGGGTTCTAAAACCTCCTTTTTCTCCACCGCCCGGATACCATTAACATTCCACGAGTAGATTTTCATCCTGAACCTTACTTTTAAGCTGCTTTTTGGGTTGCAGCATATAAATTTTGATAATTATTCGACACAAACATCCAACTCATACTTCTATTAACTTGAAACAGCTTTGGCAACTGCTCAAAAGTAAGGACGGAATTCATAGTTGGAGTATACCCCGCACTAACTTTTTAGACAAAAGTTAGTGCGGGGTATACCAATTGTTTGACTTTACTCGCAAATTTGCGATAGTAGCGACAGCAAAACAGTACAAATCGTCCCCTTAGGGACCCGTATCCCAAGGAGGGGAGAAAATGACACAGAAATTGCAAAGACGCGCCAAAATTGGCATTATCGGCGGCGGCCAACTAGGCATGATGTTGGCGCAAGCGGCTCAGAATATGGGCCTGCAGCCAGTGATCTACTGCCAGAGCCCCTATGAACCGGCCGCCCAGATCGTGCCGCAAGAAAATTGCTTCTTGGGTACCTGGAATGACTGGGGAGCTATCGAAGCTTTTGCCAATAGCGGCATCCGCTGGGTTCTCTGCGAATGGGAGAACGTTCCAGTGGAAGTAGTAGAATTTGTCGGTCGGTTTGTTGAGGTCAACAACCTACCGCAGATTTTGGCCACTGGTCGCAGCCGCTGGGCGGAAAAAACCATGGCTAAAGAGCTGGATATTCCAACTGCAGAATGGATGCCGTTCTATAATGACGAGAGGATGCCTGACCAGGCACAGGTTAATCTGACAGGACCCCTTATACTCAAAACCAACAATGGCGGCTACGACGGCAAGGGGCAATGAGGTTTTGAATCTTTGGATGAACTCTATAACCGTCCGATCTTTATGATGGATAAGTGCAAAGAATTCATCCTCGAAGAGAAGGTTGACATCGACTACGAGATCTCGGTCTTCGTCACTCGAAACCGACAAGGTGGAGTTGTCAGCTCACCAGCTGTGCGCAACTGCCACACCGACCGCTACGGTGGCGGGATTTTGCACTACAGTCTCTGGTCACCCAACACCGTACCAGAACACATGGAGCAAAAGGCACAGCAACAAGCCGAGCTTATCGCCACACACCTAGGCCTGATCGACGGCATGTGCGTTGAATTCTTCGTTACCAAAAACGGCCAGCTGTTGCTGAACGAAATCGCACCACGAGTACACAACAGCTTCCATGGCTCGAGACATGCAGCCAGCTGCAGCCAATTCACTCAATCGGTGCTGGCTNNGAAATGCAATTCGGACGACCATGGGTAATGTTTAACCTGATCGGCAATCAAATCGAACTTATCCAAACCTTCTCAAGCAACGGATGGCACGTTGATGACTACGGCAAAGTCACTCACAGCAAAGGTCGTAAGGTGGGTCATGTTACCAAAATTGTCGAAGATGAAGATGAGCTGACTGAAGCCATTAAATTCGGTCTTCGCCAGACAACATAAAAACGCCAAGCCGCCCCGGCATTGTAGGGGCGGCATTTTCTTTTTAAGTAACCTCAAATATATCTGGACTTTTTGTGGTTTTCGATTAATCTATGTGCAAACCAATGGAGGGTTTGACATGAAGGATTATGTCACAGATAACAACCTCACGGTTGAGAGAACCAGTTCTTTTAGTTTAGGAAAAATCCTGATCGGCAAGGCGGCGCTTTATAAAATGCTGCAAGCTGTAAAGGAAGTGCCTGAACAAATATTACCTGGTGACATTACCCGCATTACTATCTACGGTTGCTACTCACCTAATCGAGCCGGCTACCACAAAGATCAACGTTTTGTGGCTAACTGCTGGAGAAAAGGAGACAAAAATATCTACTGTTTAATTCTTTTCTGTTACAACCAGTACCAAGGTTGGTACGCAGTTGTAGTGCCACTTGTAAAACAAAGATAACTCAGCCGGAAGCAAAGAACGAGGGAGGCTCGTCATTTGCAACCGGCCTTTCTTATTTAAAAAGAGCCCGTTAAAACGGACCCCTTAATCTCTTTTATGATATTTGGCCACTTAGGCAACATGTCGACTCACATTAAGCATGTCAATCGTATCGACCATGCAACCAGCGAGCCATCACCTCCCATTGCACATCGTGTTCCACTTTGTTAACACGACGCTGCAACACTTCAGGAGTATCACCTCTGTGTACCGGCACCTCAGTGAAGTCCAACACCCGACCCTCATCGAGACCGTCGGTTACTTCATGAATGGTAACGCCGGTAGTTTTACAGCCAGCCTGCAACACAGCTTTGTGTGGCGCCAGACCATACATGCCCTTACCGGCAAACGGCCGCTTGCCGTTGATCAAATGGGTAGGGGCCGGATGGATATTGATAGCTTCGCCTGGACGAAAACCTTCGATACGAACATTGCAGCCAGAAAGCATCACCGGTAAACGTGCGCCAAACCGGCTGGTTAACTCGCACATGTCGTCAGCCAGCCAATTGCCACCGGGATTTCTGACCCAAGTCCGGCAAGGTACATCGAGACTATTGGCGCGATCGATAGCACCACAACCTGGCTTAGTCACCACCAAAGCAGTCACTTTGTAGGGACAGCCGATAGCAGCTGAGGCCGATTCGTTTTCCACCAACTTTTCAAAACCGGAACCGCTGCCGCTAGCGACAACCACCACTGGTTTGGTAGGAACTATTTTCATTGGTTTTTACCTCCATTTTTTGATCCAATGTCATGAAATAAAATACCTTAAAAATCAGAAAAAGCTAGGAAATTCAAAAGCTGACAAACTTAAATTAACAATGTAAAAAGAGAGGGAAGTAAACATACATATATATGTAAGGTTAGGGAAGTGGTATAACAATCAAATTTACTTTCTTATCTTCAGTGATGCTATGTTGATTCTGTAGTTATAAACAAGATATACAAATTAATGCACAGTTAATCCTCAATTTTATTCAGGTTGCACGACACTCATTGATGTATTTTAAGTTTAAATTAATTATTAAATATCTTAAAAAGCGGGGCGGCCTAGGGCCGCCCCGCTTTTTTTGCGCTAAAACAAAATCAGGCATACAATAGTTGCACTGAGCCTGGATGTGTGTGATCTCTAGGTGTGCCAATTGACCCCATTAATAAAATAGTCGAAAAACTTAAACCACAGGTTTTGATCACGACCTGAAAAATTTAATGAAAAACCTACTTATTATCATCGCTGCCATTGTACTTCTGGGTGGGGCATCAATTTATTTTCTAAGCGATAAAACATCTTATGAAGCAGACCTAGAAATGACCGAAACTGAAACAGGGGAAGCTGCTACCCAGCCAGACGTAGACACGGCTGAAGCTCCAGCTGCGACCGAAACCGACGATAGACCAGACCAAGAAATCATTGGTACCTCAGTCAATGGTAACAACATTACCGCTTACCACTTCGGTGAAGGAGAGAAGGAGGTTTTATTTGTAGGAGGTATTCACGGCGGATACTCATTTAACACAAGCTTAGTAGCCTTCGAACTAATTGATTACCTTGAAGCAAACGAAAACACACTACCGAGCGACATCACTGTCACAGTAGTGCCAATTATGAACCCAGACGGACTACAGTCAGTAACTGGAAAACTAGGTCGCTTCAGCGCTGCTGATGTGAGCGCGACTGAAAGCCAGCAAATTGCTGGACGCTTTAACACTAACGATGTTGATCTAAACCGTAACTTCGATTGTGACTGGAGCAAGACTAGCTCTTGGAGAAATGAAACAGTTAGCGGTGGCTCTGCACCAGAATCAGAAACTGAAGCTAAAGCAATTTCTAACTACCTAGCAAACAACCCAATCGCTGGAGCAGTCGTATGGTTTGCGGCTGAAGGTAAAGTATACCCATCAGCTTGTGAAGCTAGTCCAAGTCAAGCATCAGTTGAGCTGGCTGCCAACTTTGCTACCGCTGCCGGCTATGGAACTGCAGCTGAGTTTGATGCTTACACCATCAACGGAGACATGGTGAACTGGATGGCAAAAGAAGACATTCCAGCCATCAGCGTACTGCTAAGTGATCACGAAAATGCTGAATGGGATAAAAACAAAGCTGGAGCTGAGGCAGTTATTGATTACATCAGCACTCTGTAATGACAGGCAGAAAAACTATCCTTAGTCTCATTGCTGTAACGATTCTGATTTTGTCTGCAACAGCTGTTTTTACCACACTGCAAAAATCACCTGAACCAGAACCGATACAATCTGAACCGGAACCAGTGGTTGAAGTAGAGGATGAGCAACCATTCACCACCAATATCATTGGCCAATCTGTGGCTGGTCGTGACATTTCAGTAACCACCTTCGGCAATGGACCAAAAAATATCTTGTTTGTTGGCGGGATTCACGGTGGCTATGAATGGAATAGTTCATTGCTGGCATACAGAATGATCGAACACTTAACCGCTAAGCCATACCTGGTGCCAGACGATATTTCAGTCAGCATTATTCCTGACTTAAATCCCGATGGCACAACCTCAGTGACAGGCGTAGAAGGTAAGTTCTCAATAGAAAACATTACCGATCCTGACACACGAGTAGCAGAAGGTCGCTTTAACCAAAATGGTATCGACTTAAACCGAAACTTTGATTGCAAATGGGCACCGGAAAGTACCTGGAGAGGTAACGTAGTCAGTGCTGGTAGTGAAGCTTTTTCAGAACCAGAAGCCCAAGCTTTACGTGGTTTTGTAAACAACGTACAGCCTGTAGCGGTTGTGTTTTGGCACTCACAAGCTGGAAACGTTTATGCCAGTGAATGTGAAGAGGGTGTACTACCAGACACTTTGGTGCTGATGGAACTCTACGCTGAAGCAGGGGACTATGGGCAGGTACCAGTTTTTGACGCATATCCAATCACTGGTGACGCGGAAGGTTGGTTAGCCTCAATTGGTATCCCGGCCGTAACGGTTGAACTAGATACCTACAACTCGATCGAGTGGGAAAGAAACTTAAATGGTTTCCTAGCCACAGTGGGTCACTACACAGAAACAGAATACTTTGGATTGTAGTTTCAAATAACAAAAACAGGGCGGCCACAGGGCGGCCTGTTTTTGTTTACATCCATAAAATTTTCCTCTATATTGAATCAAACTTGTTCCTTCACCCTAAAAAGGACCGGTGCCATGACCAAGAAAACATGCACCTGTACTTGGTGCAACACAATTTTCAACCACACCCCAATGACATTAGGAGTTAACGGGGAAGTGGAGCTGCTAGATTTCTGTTCACACAAATGCCGCATGCAGTGGTACAAATTAGACAGAGAAACTGACCCTAGAAGAACCGTCGCTGAATAAGGCCGCCCTTAACGGACGGCCTTTTCTGATTTATTTCACTTGCACTGAAACGTATTGGCGATGTAGAGAGTCTCTCTTCCACATGAACCCCTCAATGAAATAATGAACGAACCCGAGCAGTATCAGGAGTAAACTAATATGTTCCCAGCTAGCTAAGCCATACCTAATAGCCGCCGCAAAAACAACCGCCAAAGTTGGCGTAGCAATTACTAAAGGCAAATGACTCTTGTTAAAGAAATAATACAAAAAGTTAGATTGGAATTGTGCATTTCGATTCACATCATGGGTCACGTAAAAAATAAAAGCAGTCACATCATGTACAAAGCGAGCAATAAAAATTGCTAAAAAAGGATAACCTAAAACTATCGTAAAATAAGCTGTGAAAATAACCAAAGCAGTTAATGTCACATATTTACCGCCATCACTAAAGAAGCCGACTGTTGACAAATAAAATAATGTAAAGATAAGGTAAATAGCAGCTGTAATTGACATCAATTCAAGATTGATAAAAGAACTGAGGTTTAAATCCAATAACGCCAAGCTAACAAAAGTGAAGCCGTAGGCGTAAGCGAAGATGCCTGACCAACTCCACAACTTGTGTAGAAAGCTAACTTTCTTAACAAATAAGATTGCTATACCTGTCTGTTGTTTTATCGTATGGTAAGCCGTGTAAGCTATATAAATAAGAAACGCGACACTAAAATCCAACCAAAATAATGACACCACCACGATTGAAATTGGCAATAACCAAACTAATTTTTTAGCATAAAATTTTAAATAGTCGGTATCTGCGTAAGAAATAAAACTAGCCAACACATGAGGTGTTTCAAAAAAAAGTAAGTATAGAGCAAAAGATGTAGCTGTTAATTGCAGGTAAGGCTGCAACCAAAAATCGAAGAAAAGGAAGTCAAATGTCACCAACAAGAAAATAATCGGTATTATCAGATGAACAAAAAATAAAGACCGAGTTGTAATAATTCTCTGACTAGGAACGTTTTTTGTCATGGAATTTTTTATGAATTTCTTTGAGATGTTTATCAGTAACATGAGTGTACACCTGTGTAGTCCCGATGTGTGCATGACCTAAAAGCGCCTGTACTGATCGCAGGTCAGCTCCATTAGTCAATAAGTCGGTTGCGAAGCTGTGCCGAATAACGTGCGGTGAGACTTTGCGAGTGATACCAGCTTTAGCTGCGCAAGTTTTAAGCATACGTTGCACAGCACGCGGCGAAAGACGTAAGTCTTTCGCCGCTTTAGCATTTTTACCAAACTGAACAAAAAGCGCATCGTCCATATCTTTGCGACCTTTTAAATATTCTTTGATTGATCGTTTAGCTGCATCAGAAAGAAAAACTACTCTGATCTTGTCACCTTTACCCCGCACGGAAAACTCATCACGAGAAAGATCAACGTCATCAATCGACAAGGAGCATAGTTCAGATATACGCAACCCGGTTGAAAACAATAGCTCAAGAATTGCCCTATCACGTAAACCCTGAATAGTAGACGTGTCTGGCGCTTTAAGTAAACGATCAAGCTCTTGTGGAGTAATTAAATCCAATGACCGCTCAGGCACTTTAGCTAACTCTATCCGTTCTGGGTTAAGCGACTCGATTCCACGTTTGCGTAAATATTTTAGAAAAGCTCGCAGCGCAATTAAATAATAATTCTGTGTCTTACGCTTCATAGGCTCCATACGACCACCCACCTTAGTCCCTGGCTGACGATTTAAATAAAGACGAAATTCCCGAACCATATCTTCAGTTAACTTACTTGGATTGTCCGTTTTAGCAAAAGCAAAAAACTTTTCTAAATAGCGATCATAATTTTCCACGGTTTTTAAACTACGACCACGCTCAATTTCTAGATACTCTAAGAATTGTCTTTTTAACTCTGAAAGCTTCATATATGTAAGTATAACAGGGAAGAGTCGCACAATCATTTAGAGAAGCCAGATGAGCTTGAAATTTAAGAATATTTGTGCTATAGTCATGACAACCTTCGCAGGTTAAACGTTAGAGCTCTTACTTTTCTCGTTCACTTTATAGTGATCTGTATCTAGAGATGGTGAGAGATTTTTTGACTCAAATATGCTTAGCAAACAAAAAAAGGCAAACGCCATTAAAGACGTCAAGCGTCATGATAATGACACTGGCTCACCTGAAACTCAGGTAGCTATTTTGACTCGTCAAATTGATGAGCTTGCGAAACACCTTAAGAAAAACAAAAAGGATTTCCACTCTCGTCGCGGACTACTACAAATGGTAGCCAACCGTCGTAAGCACCTTAAGTACTTACAACGAAAAGATGAGGAGGCCTACACAGCTTTAATTAAAAAGCTCGGTCTAAAGAAATAAGTTTTGGGAAAGTGGCCGGCGCGTAAGTGCCGGCCTTTTCTTTTTAAAAAACCGTAGTATGATATTTTTGTCGCTTTTACAATTATTTTTTATATGTGTGCGACATGAGTTTTAACTCATTTTATTTTTTAATACTTAAAATCTTGTGACATTTCATTTTGGATGAGATGCGCCGTCAAAATTGAGAAGTGAATGAAACGTACTACCGCTATACGGTAGATGAGCATTGGAAATTTTGACAAGCAGATCGCCAAAATTAACTGTCGCTATAAATATATGTCTGTTATAAAACATCCAGAACAAAGGGTAGCGATCATTATTGATACGCAAAATCTTTATCATTCAGCAAAAAATTTATACAAAGCAAAAGTAAACTTTGCCAATGTAGTGAAGGCTGCTTTAGGAGACAGAAAGCTCATCCGGGCAGTTGCTTACGTAGTTCACACCGAAAGTGGCGAGGAGCAACCTTTCTTTGAAGCCCTAGAAAAAGTTGGCATTGAAATCAAAACCAAAGATCTACAAATATTTTTTGGCGGAGCTAAAAAAGCCGACTGGGATGTTGGGATGGCAGTTGATGCCATCAAGATGGCACACAAAGTTGACGCCGTGATATTAGCAACCGGCGACGGCGACTTTATTCCGTGTGTTGAATATGTAAAAAGTTTAGGCTGCCAAGTTGAAGGGATCACTTTTGGTCGCAGTGCCTCAGGACGCTTCAAGGAAGTAGTTGATGACTTCACCGACTTAGATGAAGATCCGTCAAATTTCTTGCTTGGCTACCGACCACCACGTAAAAAAGCACGGAAGAAAACTGCTACCAAAAAAACTTCACCGTTGCAAAAAACAATTAAGAAAGTGGTGGGAACAGACACCGATGATTTATAATATTTATAATGAGATTTCCAAAAATATTTAAAGAACCTGACTCGCTACCTGAAAAATCTGTACCACCTAGTTTTGAAGAGGTAGATAAACAGGCAGAACGTGACTTTTCAAACACAAAAAACCTGGCTGAAGTTTGGGATGTCTTAGCAAAACAAAATGGGATTGTCAGTGAATCTGGAAAAAATTATTCCATGAATGAACTCGAGACTATTCTTACGAAAGTTGCTCAAGAACCAACACACATACAGAGCGTGACCAAAACAGAAGGACTGCGATCTAATGTAGCTAGAATAGTAATGAAGAATTGCAAAACAATTGATGAGCTGTGGTTTGTCATGAAAGAAATTGACACAATAAAAGTTTTTGGAAATGGAGAAATGTCAGGAGAACAAGCCGTCGAAGAAATAAATCGTATCCTGAGCGGAAATCTTAATCAAAATGAAGAGGCAGTATTAACTGATCCACAAACAGGTAAGTTACGATCACCACTATTACTTTTAACCAGAGAAAATGAATTGAGGGGAACAGTCGATAAATTACACCAACTCAATAACTAATTAACAAGCGGCGACCCTTAGGGTCGCCGCTTGTTTTGCTGTCTCAGTCTGATAAGCTGAACTTGTTAAAAGTCAGGTCATCAAGTAGGCAGGTTAATAACGCAGCGAGCGTTCTAATCTGAAACTTGATGATCTAAATAAAAATTAAATAAATGAAAAAACAATCTTTCGAGTGTGAGATCGCTGGCAAAAAATTAATTGCCGAGTTTACCGATCTGACCGAACAAGCCAGCGGCTCAGTCATTTTACGCATGGGTGAAACTGCTATCTTGGTGACAGCAGTTATGAGCGGACGGGAAAGTAACATGCCTTACTTCCCGTTGTCAGTAGAGTTTGAAGAAAAGTTTTACGCAGCTGGTCAGATTCTTGGCAGCCGCTTCATCCGTCGCGAAGGACGACCAAGTGAAGAAGCCGTACTTTCAGCGCGAGTGATTGATCGAACTATTCGACCGCTGTTTGACCAAAGCATGCGCCGAGATATTCAAATTGTAGTGACTGTTTTAGCTATGGGTGATGATGACCCAGACGTACTTGGTGTCATCGGCGCATCTCTCGCCCTTTCCGTTTCAAACATTCCATGGGCCGGGCCAGTTGGTGCGGTACGCATTGGTCGCCATAAAGAAAATGGAGAGATCATAATTAACCCGTCCTATCATGAACGTGAAGAAGGTAACTTATCTTTTGAGGTTCTCTCTTGTGGTAAAGACGGAAACGTCAACATGATTGAAACAGCCGCTTACGAAGTAGCAGAAGACGATATTGTTTCAGTCTTAGAAGCCAGCACTAAAGTACATCAAAAGCTTGAAGCTTGGCAAAAAGAAATTGTAGCTGCTGTTGGTAAAGAAAAATTTGACTACCAAGCACCCACCACCGCCGAAGAAATTGTTTCACTCTTTGAAACAAACTTTAAACAACGTCTGAGTGAGGTGATGTTTTCCGCTCGAGCAGGAAAAGATCACCTGCATGAATTAAAGGATGAATTTTTGGCAGCTGTGGAAGAATTGGAAGAAGTTGATGGTTCCACTGCTGGTGCGTTTTACGAAGATGAAGTTGACAAAGAAATTCACCGCGGTGCAATCGAAGATAATCAGCGTCCCGATGGTCGAGATTTCGATACTGTCCGTAACCTGTACGCACAAGCCGGTCGTGTATCACCTGTGTTACACGGTTCAGGTATTTTCTACCGGGGTGGAACCCACATTTTTACCGCTTTAACTTTAGCTGGACCAGACTCAGCTCAGTTGGTGGACACAATCGAAGAACGCGAAACCAAAAAGCGTTACATGCACCACTACAACTTCCCACCATTCTCTGTGGGAGAAAGCGGTCGAGTTGGAGGTTTCAACCGTCGTATGATTGGTCATGGATCATTAGCTGAAAAAGCTGTCTTCCCAGTCATCCCAGACCAGAAAGATTTCCCTTACACGATCCGCTTAGTTAGTGAAACAATGGCCAGTAATGGATCTAGCTCCATGGGTTCTGTCTGTGGTTCCACACTAGCATTGATGGATGGCGGCGTGCCAATCAAACGTCCAGTAGCCGGAATCGCTTCTGGTCTAATGATGGAAGGTGATGAATATCGATTGCTAACAGATATTCAGGGGCCAGAAGATGAACACGGTGATATGGACTTTAAAGTGGCTGGTACGCGACAAGGTGTAACAGCTATTCAAATGGATGTGAAGGTTGAAGGTATTCCAGTTAAGATTTTGGCTGAAGCTTTAGAAAAAGCTAAACAGGCACGTTTCACAATTCTTGATGTAATGGAAAATGAAATCAGCGAAGCTCGTGAAAACATTTCACCGCGAGCACCCGAGATAGTGGTATTGAATATTTTGCCTGACCAGATTGGTTTAGTAATCGGTTCGGGTGGCAAAACCATTAACGAGATTAAAGAGAATACAGGAGTCGAAGAAATCAGCATCGAGGATGACGGTACGGTATACATCACAGGACGAGATGGGACTGCTAAAGTTGCGGCCGAAAAAATTTCAGCCATGACTAGAGTTTACGAAGTTGGAGAAAAGGTTAACGTAACAGTGACTAAGATTGCTGACTTCGGCGCCTTTGCAAAACTCGACGATGTAAATGAAGGACTGATTCATATTTCTGAAATTGCTCCTTTCCGAATCGAAAAAATGGATGGGTTAATGGAAGTTGGTGAATCTATTGATGTTGTTGTTAGCAAAGTTGAAGACGGAAAAATTGGATTGTCTATCAAACAGGTAGACCCGGACTTTGCCAACCGTAAAGGTATTGAACCACCAGAACGAAAATAGGCACATATGTTTACACAGTGGCGCAGACCGAAGGTCTGCGCCACTGTTGTTTAACAGCCTTATAATGAAAATCAAAACGTGCGATACTAGTCACAATGTCCACTGACAATGAGAAATTTACTCTACTAAAAATTCGCACCTTCGCTGACGATGTTAAACGCGCCCGTGGCGAAGTGGTACCTGAAAGAGAAGATAACAAAACAAAAGAAACGGAAAAGAAACCAGACCCGAAGCCAGAAAAAGATAACCGCACCATTGGTGAACAAATCAACAAATTAAAACCGATCCCGTCAAAAGTGGGGGAAAGAAATGTTGCTGACTTTCTACAACAAAAAGTATCGGTTGATGTTTCCAACAAAACCCCGAAAATTGCACCGACAAAAAAAACTCCGCCACCGCCGCCAGCTAAACCCTCCATCAAAAAAGAAGTAGCTGAGATTAGTCAGAAAAATACCACCAAAAAAGAAACTGCTGACGTGGCTGTTAAAAATAACGATTTGGTTAGCACACAAGTCGTGCGAGAGAAACGTAAAAGGAAAGGTATCTGGGACATTATCTCTAAAGCTTTTTATGATCTTCTGCATCCAATCAAAAAAGCTCGAAGCCAAAACGACGAAGGTGCTATCCAGTCTGCAGCTAATCGTGCTGACACTATTGAGAAGGCAGTCAGGGAAGGTAAGCAAAGCCCAGCCGATGATCATGCAGCAGTGGCTGAACGACTTAGTCAGATTGATCACCAGACCAGCAGTCACTCAATCAACATTAAAGACAAAAGAGAAAGTCAGTCTCAATGGACATACACTGACGAAGAAGATGAAATGACTGATATTTCAAAACCTATCGCACCTGCAACTGCTCCAATTAGCGGTTACGGTGATCGTACATACGAAGAAAGTATGAACGCCCCCATTCCACAACAAGCAGCTGAAACTGTACCAACCAGCGGCTACGGTGATCGAAATTACGAAGAAGACAATCGACCAGTTGCAGCTGACGGGGCAACACCTGAAGACAATCAAGCTGACAGCGGTTATAAAAACAGAAATAGTAACCAACCCCTTACACTAGAAAGTGAGGTTAGTGACACACCGCCAACAGCACCGACAACAGTAACCCCTGCACCTAGAACCTTTGCTCCGTCACCTGACAACAGCGTATCGACTGGTCGTCGATTACTATTCTTAGTGATAATGATTATCTTACTGGGAGCACTAGGAGCAGGTGGCTACTTTGGTTATCAGTATTACCAAAAGAACCAAAACCCCGTTATAGAGCAAGTCAGCACTTCTGACGTACCAAGTGATAATGTTATCTTCTATCCAGATAAATCTACTTTGATTAATGAACTGGCAATCTTAAACAACGAATCACCTAAAGCGATCACTATTAATTTTAGCGACCAAACTGGAGTACCAGTTAGCAAAGAGATAGTAGCTCAAACTTTAGTCTACTCATTGGATACTCAAGATTTGGTCAACCAAATTGAATGGGCTGACTTTGGCTACACTGCCAACGGTGAGCCGTTCATACTACTTGGCAGCACTGACTTTGACCGCTTGTTCGCTGCCTTGCTAAATTGGGAAAATAATATTACTGAAGACTTGGGACCATGGCTCAACATTACTACTCAGCAACTATTCACTGATATCGGTTATGGTAGCAACAAACAGCAACATGCTCGCATTTTGCAAAACCTACAAGAGGAAACAGTGGCAGCCTACACATTCATAAACAACAACGAAGTGGTGATCTCAACTAACCTAGAGGCTGTAGCTAACGCAAAAGTCTTACTACAAAAGTAAGTTATACTGAATGGTAATGGAAATAAAAAATTACCTTGAAAAACTAACCGCCGAACTAAAAGAATTGGAGGTGGAATTAAAGAATTTAGGAGTGCAAAATCCAACCACTCCAGAAGATTGGATTCCAACCCCGAGTGAAAAAAGTGACGCTGAACCTGATCCGATTGACCTAGGTGATCGTAGTGAAGATTGGCAGGAAAGACGAGGAACTCTGGATCAATTAGAGACTCGTTTTAACAATCTCAAATTAGCGATTGAAAAAATAAACAGTGGTAGTTACGGTAAGTGTGAAATTTGCCAAAGCGATATTGAAGCCGACCGCCTAGAAGTAAATCCAGCCGCCCGCACCTGTAAGACACACATCGATGATGAGTCTAGTCTGATGCAGAATTAATATGGCCGTATCCCTCGTGCATACAGCTCAAGGATCAGTCACTGGCGGAACGCCAGTGACTATAGAAGCAGACCTCTCGCGAGGTCTGCATTCTTTTGCTATCGTTGGATTAGCTGGCAAGGCCGTTGAGGAAGCTAAAGATAGAGTTAGTGCAGCTATTAAAAACTCCGGCTTCCCATCACCAAAAAGTCAGAATCATAAAATTGTTGTATCACTTGCACCAGCTGACATTAAAAAGGAAGGGCCACTGTTTGACCTGCCGATTGCAATAGCTTATCTGGTTTCAGCTGAAGCTATTACAGGTGAACACCAGAACAGAATGTTTGTGGGTGAGCTAGCACTAGATGGTAAATTAAGACCCGTCAAAGGAGTCTTGCCAATTATTGAAACTGCCAAACAACATGGTTTTACTGAAGTGATCGTACCAAAAGAAAATGCAGCTGAAGCAGCCCTGGTAGATAATATTTCCATTTACGGAGCTGACTCACTCATTGATGTAGTTAGACATATTGACGAAACTAGGGAAGACTATTCACAACTTTCAATCACGCCAACCACTGAAATCCCAACTGTCTGGACTGATGGTCTTACAAAACTGGAAGACATTAAAGGTCAGGAAAGTGCTAAACGGGGACTGTTGATTGCAGCTGCTGGTCGGCACAATGTCATAATGGTAGGACCGCCTGGCACAGGGAAGACTATGCTAGCCAGAGCCTTTCAAGGTATCTTACCTCCACTTTCACGTGAAGAGGCTTTGGAAGTAACTGGCATTCACTCCTTGGNNAAGACATTAAAGGTCAGGAAAGTGCGAAGCGAGGGTTATTGATTGCGGCCGCTGGTCGACACAATGTCATCATGGTTGGACCACCTGGTACCGGAAAAACAATGTTAGCGCGTGCCTTCCAAGGAATATTGCCACCACTTTCCCGCGAAGAAGCTCTAGAGGTAACCGGAATCCATTCTTTAGCAGGTGAACTGCGCGGCACTGTAACGTCTGCTCCGCCATTTCGTCACCCACACCACACTGCTTCACATACTTCGCTAGTCGGTGGCGGTACTCACCCAAAACCTGGAGAGGTTACCCTAGCTCATAAAGGTGTCCTGTTTGTTGATGAGTTTCCTGAATTTGAACGAC
>JABAOD010002811.1_pt2 | contig 16116 bp, 13 predicted proteins | sample 7062151 | NCBI WGS metagenome assembly JABAOD01 (sample SAMN14538626, study PRJNA623070) | marine sediment metagenome | biome: marine biome [ENVO:00000428]; feature: marine pelagic biome [ENVO:01000023]; material: deep marine sediment [ENVO:00002113] | place: India: Gulf of Khambhat ... | reverse complement strand
TCGTCGGTGCTCAAGAGATCGACGTTCAGCCGTCGCCAGGGCGGAGAAGAGCAGCGTCACTCTCACGGGAGCCTCCTGACAACCGCCTTCACCAGCTCCACCAGCGCGTTGACGACCCGCCCGACGACTTCCCGACCCTTTTCAATCGCGCTGAACCTCTTCTCCCTGGCCGATTCGCGCGCAGCCGTGAGTTCGCTGGCCGTCGGCAACTGGCGTCCCTGCGCCTGGGCCTGTCGCCGCGCTTCCGCGGTGCCGGTCACATCCTGCGGTATACGCCCTCCCGCCGCTTCCGTACCACGCGGCGTGTGCACGTGGAACGAGGTTGCTTCGTGCCCGCGCTCAGCCAGGAAGCGCAGCACGCGATACGACACCTCGTTCGACAGGAAGCTTCCACCGGGGCCGCTCAGCACGACGGTTTGGAAGCTCTGTCGTCCCACACTGAAGATGAAGCCTGGGCTCTGGACGCCCCGTTCCATCGTCGTCAACACCTGCCGGAGCGCCGCCGCCTGGCTGATCTCCACCACGGCAGTACCCTGCAGCGGAAGCCCGAGAGCGCGTAGTGCCCGGTCCGCCTCTTCTTTGCTGCTGAACTGGAACCGAATGTCTTCGCCGATGGACGGGCCCTGGCCCTCAGGCAGTCCTGCGCTGGCCTCCTGCACGATCGCCGGCACGCCGGGTCCCGTCTCGATGATGGCGGGACCGATCCGCTCGCTGCCGGGAGCGGGCGGGATGGCTTCCAGACGGCCGTTATTGAGCCGGTGCACTCCGACGGCGTAACGCTCGACACGGACCGGTTGCGTCGGATTCTCCCGCGGGTCTTCGCTCACCGTAAGTACCGCGTCGGCGTTGGCGATGTGCGGCCCGAGCTGAGACTCCACGATGCCCGACCGGAAGCTCCCGTAATGCACGGGCAGGATGACGCCTTCGAGAGCGGCGGCACGATTCCGATCCACAGAGACCGTCTGGCCATCGAGCTGCAGAATCGCGGCTCCCGATGGATTGAAACGCCCAGGCCTCGGTTCGATCTGCCTGCCGTAAACGTCGAACTCGAAGGGGTCGAAGCCTGTAAGAAGCACATTGGAGATTTGCGCGGTCCTCCTTACGCCGCTCTCTCGTAGGCTCGTCCGGGCACGTTGGTACTCGACCGTCCGGATGCCGCGACCCGCCAAACGAAACTCGACCTCCGCCACACCAAACAGGCGCCCCACCTCGGGAACACGGGAATCCTGTCCGAGCTGCTGCATCAGCCGCGAAATATGGTGCAACGGCCGGTAGTGGGATTCTTCGCCCAGGTGCTCCGCCGACAGGCCCGCCTTTCCTTTCTCAGCCGCCCGCATGTGCGCACGGGCCGACTCGTTCGCCAGTGCCCAGAGGCTATCCCCGGCGGTATTCCCGAAGCTTCGGGCATCGGCTTCGCTGACGATTCTGCCATGGCCGCCCTCGAACAGCGAGCGAGTCTCGAGCAGCGCCGCCTCGATCAGGCTTTGTAGCTGGCGTACGTCCCCCGCACCCCTGAGCTCGGCTAGCCAGTCCCGCAATCCCTGCACGACATCGTCGCCCGAGCGGCGGGCCCGCGCCTTCGGCCGAGTAGCGATCGTCGGTGGGCCTGCAGCCACGAGCCGTGATCCACTCCAGATCGTCCAGACGCCGGTGCGATTGTGAGGCAGGTTATCACCGGTGAGGGTCCCCACCTCGATGCGGCGCCCGGGCGCGTTTCGTATCGCCTCTTCCAAGTCACGCGCCCGCTGTGGCCACGCCGCCTGCCGCCCCGCCGGAAGCTGTTGCTCGGTGAAGCCGTACTCGCGGATGAGGATGCTTCGCGCCGCGCTCTCGCCCACCGGCTCGTTCCCCTGCAGCACGCCGATCTCGGTGACGCGCCCTCCCTGCCGGCGAAGGCTCATGATCGTGTGAGTGTGGCCGCCCCTCGGTGCCGGGTGATCCCACACCAGCACATCGCCGGGGTGAAGCAGACGCTGCAGCGTCGGGAAATCACGAATCGGTCGTCCATCTGGACCGGTGTAGGGTCGCACGATGCGCTCTACGCTCCCGGACCATACGATGGCCCCGCGGTGCGTCGGCCCCCCGCGCAGCAGGTCGCGCATCTGGCGCGTTCGTGGGTCGTCGAGGTCGGCGCCGACGAGCCACCCCCTGTACTCCTCGCTTCGGCGGTGCGCCACCAACCACACATGCCGCAGGATCACAGCCATATCGGCGCAGTCCGACGGCAGCTCGTAGGCTGTAGCCACGAGGTTTGGAGGCAAATTCTCTCTCACCCACTGATCCGTCGGGCCATCGATGAAGCGATCGTACGGCATGAACTCCCTACGCTCGTGCAGAACGAAGGGTCGGCGCCGGCCGGGGGCGGCCGTCGGGTCCGTGGCCGTCGCTTGGGGCGCCGCCTCTGCTCCGATCACCCGGTAACTTGTGCTGCTCCTCGCTTGGAAGGTCTCCAGTCCCCCAAACAGCGCTATCCACGACTCGTACGAATGGCAGTTTTCGGGACGGCGGACGTCGCAACCCCCCGGGATGGGGCCCTCTTGCTCTTCCGGGCGCCGCGCGCCACGGTCAGCCAGCGCCACGCCGACCGGCACCGCCGGCCCTTGTGGCTGCACCTGCCCTCGCTTCAGCGCGCGGTAGCCCCCAGCGAAGCGCCGCTCGAAGAAGTCCAGGAGCAGATCTTCTTCCGCCGTATGAAAGTCACCGAATAGCTCGACCGGGTCGACCTTTCCCGGCCCGAAAATCAACCTGAGATGGTCTGGCTCAGATCGCTCGAGCAACTCCAAGATCGCGCGCTCGTCGTCGTCCCCGGTGAAGCCGGACTGCATCTCCTTGATCAGAAGCACTATGACTGAAGGAGTCAAAACGAAGTCGCCCTCGCCAGCCGCCCAGCGCCGAGCTATCTCGCGTGCCTTGTTGTCGCTGTCGTTTTCGTCCTCGATGCCTCCGCGCTCACGCAGGAGACGCAGGTAAGCATGAAGCTCCTCGTCCGTGAAGGTGCCTCCACCGAAGAAGCGGGCGATCGACTCACCGATGGACAAGCGCTGTACGAGACTCNNCGCCGCGCTTCTCGCTCGAGCTCGCTGTCTACGTCCTCGACCTTGAGGTCATCCGGACTCGGATCTCGTTCAACGCGCTGCTGCTGAACGACGTGAACAAGCTCGTGCGCCAGCAGGCGTCGTCCCGCAGCCGTAGCGGGCTTGTACCGGTCTCGCGCGAAGACGATGTCCCGACCCACGGTGAACGCCAGCGCGCTCACCGCCCGCGCCGACTCCGCCGCAAGGGGGCCGGTATGAACCCTCACCTGGCCGAAGTCATGGCCGAAGCGGCTCTCCATGGAGCGTCGGGTGCCCGGATCCAGTGGCCGCCCCGCAGAGCGTAGCGCCTCGTTGATGAGCGAGGGCACGCCAACCGGCTCCGTGCGAGCCGCCGGGTGGCGCTGCAGAGTGAGGCGCCGCTCCCGGATCTGCTTCCGGTCGTCCTGCTCGCTGACATCCCATTCGCACGCACAGCGGCGTCCCCGCCGGCCCCTTCCGGCAACGACAGGGGATGAGCGGGAGGTCGTGTCAGCCTTCGACCGCGCCTGTCTCATCGCACGTCCTTACGGCCGTGGTTGACGACCAGATTACAGCAGCTCAACGACGAGCCACTCACCGTTTCCCACCGATACCAAGAAGATCTCCCAGCCCCTTTAAGATTGTCTCCAAGTCCGGCTTGATCGTGTAATCCCCGACGTTCGCTTCCATGTGACGCTTGATCTTTTCCGCGAGCCCTTTCAGCGCGTCCGGATCCGTGCTGGTCGGCTCGCCGACCTCCTTGAGAGCACGCGCAATCTCACGATCGGACTGGCTACGCTTCGGGTCGTCGATGATCGTTTGCAACTCCCCGACCTTGGTTGGCCGGTGTGGTTTCATGATTTCCTCAACAGTCTTATTAAACTCAGCCAGCGGCGGCATTTTTTCGGCTGGCTTGATCGTCGACAGAAAGGCACCCGGCTTGAAGAGGCCGCGCGCCGTGAAGTTGATCTCCACCCGGCGATTCCGGGGCTCAGCTTTCCGCGTTTTCACTCGAAGCGCCGTGTTCCCCAAGCTGTAAGGACGCATCACATCGTCTGGCACCCCGGCAGCCACCAGGGCCGCCTTCACCGCATCGGCTCGCCGCTGTCCCAGGGATTTGTTGTCCTCTTCATCGCCGGTGGCGTCGGTGTGGCCGACGACGCTGACGAACGATGTGGGATACCGATCCAATAGTCGCAGCATGCGTCGGGCGTGATCGTTGATCTCTCTGCGATGCTCATCCGTGAGGTCGGATTTGTTGAGGGCGAACCCGTCCAAGGTGAGCGAACCGGCCAGTGAAGCGCTCGGCGACGTCTTACCCTCGTCGAGCTCGAAGCTCGTGCTCCGTGCCGGCTGACGCTGAATCAGCGGGACCGCGCCAGCGGGGGAGTGGAGTTGATCGATCGCCGCGGCACCCGGCTTCGACCGGCTCGCCTCCTCGGCGGCGCGCTCGAACGGATTTTCGGGGCGCGAGATCTCGAGCGATCTGACCACCGCCCGCTGTTGCTGGATCACATGAGCCAGCTCGTGGGCCACTAGCCGTTCTCCCTCAGCCGACTCGGGCGCGTAGGCGTCAGGCGCTACGACGATATGCCGGCCGACCGTGTACGCCTCAGCGCCCAGTCGGCGCGCCGACGCACCCGCCCTGGCATCGGTGTGGATGCGGACGTGCTGGAAACTGTGGCCGAAGCGCGTCTCCATTCGCTCCCGTAGATCTCCGCCCAGCGGGCGACCCGGGTCGCGCAGCGGCTCCACCACAGCGGCGCAAGCCGAGGCCCGGCCAGGTATGTCCAAGCTTCGTCGTGGCTCGCGCCGCGCCGGCGCCGATGTCGGGACCGGCCAGAAATCGGCCTTCAGCCCGCATGCGCTCCAGCCGCTCATCGATTCAAGCCGCCGTAAACGGCCCGGGCGACCCGAGCGCCGACGATCGCCGGCGATCCGGATGCCGGCGCCTCGAACGACCCACCGTCCAATCGTGCCGTCTCGACCCCAGACTCGACGTGGCGCGGCACGCCCTGCTCGCTGATCAGCCGCGTCAGCTCCCGCTGCAACGCCGCCGCGATCCGCCGACGATCCGCACGCGGGAACCCGTGGAGCACCAGCTCCTCGATGTGAACCTCGACCTTCATCCGGCCCGTCCGTTCCAGCCGGCCAGCTCGGCCTCGGTGAGCGGCCGTTCCAGTTTGGCGTACTCTCCCCGCGCGGCCCGCGCCACGTGCGTCATCCGCACCGGCGTCCCGTCGGCCGCCGCCAGGAACGCCGCGTTCAGCGCGATGTTGCGTATGTTGCCGCCCGCTATGTTCAGCCGCGCCAGCTTCTCGATCTCGAGACCCTCCGTCGGCGTCTCCGCCGGGAAGATCCGCCGCCAGATCTCCGCCCGCAGCGCGGCGTCCGGGAAGGGGAAGTGCACGACGAAGCGAATCCGCCGCAGGAACGCCGGATCGAGGGCATCCTTCAGGTTGGTGGCGAGTATGGCGAGCCCGCGGTACGCTTCCATACGCTGCAGCAGGTAGCTCACCTCGATGTTGGCGTAGCGGTCGTGGCTGTCCTTCACCTCGCTGCGCTTGCCGAACAGCGCGTCGGCCTCATCGAAGAAGAGCACCGCGCCACCCTCCTCCGCCGCGTCGAACACGCGCCGCAGGTTCTTCTCCGTCTCGCCGATGTACTTGCTCACCACCTGGCTCAGGTCGATCCGGTAGAGGTCGAGACCCAGCGTCTGCGCCAATACCTCCGCCCCCAGCGTCTTGCCCGTGCCGCTGGGCCCCACGAACAGCGCGCTGATCCCCAGCCCGCGCGCGCTCTTGGCCGCGAACCCCCAGTCCTCGTAGACGCGGGCGCGGTGCTCCACATGCACGGCGATCTCCTGTAGCGTGCCGAGCTGCGCCGCCGGCAGCACCAGGTCGTCCCAGCCCGCCCGCGGCTCGAGGTGCTGCGCCAGATCGTCCAGTCGCGGCCGCGCCTGTCGGCGCCCGGCGTCCCACACGCGTCGCGCCATCTCTTCGTAGGAGGCCGCCCCGCTCCTGGCCTCGGCGCAGGCGGCGCGAATGCGTGAGGGCGGCAGATCGAACTGCGAGATCAGCCGGTCGAGGTCTTCGTCCATACGGCCCTCGTCCAGCGCCAGCGTCTCCTGCCAGATGCGCCGTTGCTCGGCCGCTGTCGCGGACGGGACATCGAAGGAGAGGATCGCCCGGTTGTCCAGCCGCCAGCGCGAGCGGCCGGCCAGCAAGAGCGCCGCCGCCGTCTGCTCGAGGAAGCTCGACACCACCGTCAAACGCCCCGCCCCCACGTCATCCACCTCGACCAGCAGTGCGCTGCTGCCGAGCGCCGCCTCACGCTCCCAAAGCCGCGCCAGCGTCTCCTGCTCCCGCGCGTCCTGGGGCACCGAATCCGCGGCCATCACGTGCAGGTCGAGGCCCAGCCTGGCGCAAACCGCGGCGGCCGCCGCGCGCAGCGTAGCGGGGTCGCGACCGCAGAATCCGATGACCGGAAGCCTCGCGTTCGTCGACGACGACTCCCAAACCGCGGCGGCCTCTTCGGCCACCTCACGCTGCGACGGCAACAATTCCTCCGTCGCCGCCGGCGCCCGAACGATCCCTGCCAATCGCTCATCGAGGCAGCGCAGACCCGTCAGGTGGTGCAAGACCCGCTCGTCGATGCGCAGCGGTGCTAGCGTCAGCGAAGCGCCGGAGCCGACTTCGATCAGCCGCCAGCGCCGGAGCGCGCCTGACGGCGACGCGGCGCTCCAGTGCGCTTCGGGCAGCGCGGCCAACGCCAGGCTGAACGTCGGGAACGTACGCGCCGGATCGCCCTGCGCCCGCGCGCACAGCTCGGCGAAGCCCGACTCCAGCTCGACTCCGGCGCAAAGCAATACGACGTCGCGCTCGAAGGGTGAGAGCCCGAAGGTGGCGCAGAGCAGCTCGAGCGTCGACGGGTACTCAGTTGGAGCTTGCGCGACTGCGGCGGCGGACGGCTCGGAGGCCCGCCGCTCCAGCAGACCGCGGATGCGACTCAGCTGCGCCACCAGCGCCCGCTGGTTGGCAGCCATCCAGGTAGGCTCGGCGGGCGTCTTCACGGGATCGTGAGCTGAGGGTTGATGAACTGCTTGAACGTCGGGCTGGCCGGGTTCACATCGAGCAGCGTGCTCTCGGCGCCGTCCACCTGGACGCGCACGTAATACGGTCCCGCCTCCAGTCCACGCGCCGCGAAGGTGACGTTGCTGGTATCGGCAGCCAGCGGCGCCAGGTCGAGGCGATAGGCTGAGCCGCCGGCAGCGTGGTTGAGCAAGAGTGCGGCTCGCTGTCCCTCCCGCAGCATCGGCTCCACCTGCAGCGTGATGTCGGTGTCGAAGAGACCAGCGCTGGCCACGGGCGGCGTGATGCTGATGCTCTGGATGCGCGGGACGAGGATGAAGGCCACCACGTTCGACTCGAGCCCGCGGTGCAACGTCGGCGGCGTGCCCATCATCATCCGGTGGAGCACCTGCAGGCCGACCACGCCGGCGGCCAGGCTGGGGGGGAGGGCCAGCTCGATGCGGTCACCGCTGACGTCGAGGGGTGCCGGGGTGACTTCAACGCCGGCCAGCAGCACCCGGGTCACCGCGCCGCGCAGGTCTTGTCCCTCGATGACGATCGGCCCCCCGACCTGGATCGGCAGGTCCGGATCGATGCCCGACACGATCCGCTCCACCCGCGGAGCGAGGAAGGGAACCACGTAGACGTTACGGTCGCGGACCGGCAGGGCCGGCCGCGGCGTGCCCTTCTCTTGCTCGACAAAGACCACCGTCGCTCCGTAGGCGGCGGACAGGCTATACGGCGTCTGGAATAGCACCGACCACAACTTCGACAGCTCTTCGGTCGTCAGCGGCAGCGGCGTGAACCGCACGCGCTCTACTTCGTCGGCCAGATCGGAGGTCCCGAGAAAATGCCGCGGATCAGTAACCGGCGGTGGCGCGGACGGGCTGATCACGTTGGCGACGATCTCCTGAGGCGTGAGCAGCGGCTGAGCGTGGAGGTTGCTGACGACCGCGCCCATCAAGCGTTGCGGTTGCAGCAGGCTGTGGTCGCCGTAGCAAGTGATCAGGTAGTGCAGATCCAGCGCCGCCCGCGGCCGCTGCAGCATCTCGCCGTTGCCACGGAACGCCGGCAGATCGGCGTTGCGAAAGGCAGCGTTGGGCACCGTCTGATAGAGGAAGACGTTGACGCCCGGATCGGTATCCTTCTCGCGCTTGTCGGGCCGCTCGGTGGTCACGGTCGCGCTGGCGACCCCGGCGTTGGCGATGGCCTGGATGAGCCTCTGCTGCAGAGCGGCGGTGACCGTTGCGATCGCCAGGAAGTTGCTCATCGCGCCCTCCGCCCGGCCGCTTCACGCAGATACTCCGCCAGCGTCTGCTCGGGCTCGGGTCGCGCCGAGGGCTGGGGCTCGGCCGGTTTGTTCACCGCCCGGACCTCGACGCGACCGATCGTCACGCGGATCGTGGGTTCCCTCGGTTCCGTTTCGGCGGTCCGGGGCGCGGGCTCGCGGGTGTCCCGGCGGCGTACCGCCAGAGGTTTGAGCGGAGGTGTCGACGGCTGGGAGACCGGGGCGGGCGGCGGCTTGGCGGCCGGCGGCCTAACCTCGACGGTGGCCCGGGGGATAGAAGACGCCTCTTTGGGAAGCGGCGCGCCCACCACCGGGCCGGGCGGCGGTTCAAGCGGGCTGGCCGGCGCCGGCGGGCCTGGGGCCCGCTTTCCGGCGGCCGGGGTGTCGGGCTCGCGAACGGTCGGCGCGAGCGGAGCCGGGCGAACGGGCGCGCCGGGCGGCTCGCGGCGCCTCGGATCGGCGGTCGCGACCCGGTCCGGACGCAGCTCCACGGTCCGCGCCTGGACGGCCGGCGCCGGTTCCGTCGCGGCCTCGAGCGACGGATGAGTGGGCGCCGGGCGCTCCTCCCATCGCTCTTCCACCGGCGCGCTCTCCACGGGGCCGGGCCGCTCGGCGTACAGCGGCGGCACCAGCGGTCGCACGGTCGGTGCGGATCCGAGGGAGCGCTCGACCAGGCGGGTGAGGAAGTCGGGGCCAGACATCACAGCACCAGCTCGAGATACGACGCGCGACGCGCCGGGCTCAGCGACAGGATCTCCGCTTCGCTCCATCCGTAGGCGCGAGCCAGGGCATCCACCTCATGCAGCACCCGGCGAGCTTTGGCCGCGACGCGGGCCCAGAGGTGCTCGGCCGCGTCGAAGCTCAGCTCCCAGCAGTGACTGCACTCGGGGCACTCCAGCTCCACCCGCACGTCCGCCCCGGGGTCGAGCTCAGCCAAACGCCCCGCCAGCTCGACCAGCAACGGTTCGGGCAGCTCCGCGTCCACCGCTTCACCCTCGCACCGCGCCTCGGTGACACAGGCCCGGGCCAATAGCCGGCGCGCCGTATTTGTGTCGGTCGCAACGCCGGCTGCCTCCAGATCACGGCTGTCGGGGAGGCGGAAGCGCAGCGTGTAGGGTCCGCTGCTCATCACGTGCTCGCTGCCCGGCTGCGTCGAGCCGTGGGAGGCCTGCAGCTGCTCCGCATCCAGCTCGACCTCCAGCGGAGACTGGCACGACGGGCACTCCGCGAAGCCCGGCAGGCGCGAACCGAAGCTCAGGCGGTAAGCCTCGAGCAGTCGGGCGTCACGCTGGCCGACGCTCAAGGCGGCCAGCTCTCCGCGCCCGGCCTCCGGCTCGGCGGCCTGGAGCATCGTCAGCGCGCGCTCCCACGGACTCTGGGCGCGACCGACCTCCCAGACGCTCAGGACCGCGGCATCGCCCAGCGGTCGCATCTCAACCCTCGAACCCGTGCTCTAGAAGGACGGCTCGGTGGGCTCGACGACGGACTCGTCCCGCTCCCACCCCTCGTTCTCCAGTTTGAGGGTTTGGATCGCCACGGCGTTGGCGCTGGCATCCAGGTCGGGAAGCGCCTGATACTCCGAGGGCCAGCAACGAAACAGTCTGTACGAGAGTACGTTCTGACCGGCCTCGTTGTAGACCTCCAGGATGATGTCCTTGCGGAAATCTTTGAGCGACACCTCCTGCCCCAGGCCGGCTCCGAAGTTCCAAACCTTCCGTACCCACGCCTCGAATTCCGGATCGTGCGTCACGCCGCGCTCGAGCGTCACCGGCTCGAACTTCGTTTGCCCCGGCGATTTCCGCACACTGCTCGGGTCGCCGCCCTCGCGGTGCTCCACCACGTCGGTGGTGCGCTTCAGGGCGCTCACCTTGCTGACGCCGGCCACGTAGCGACCATCCCACTTCACCCGGAACTTGAAGTTCTTGTAGGGATCGAACCGCTGCGGGTTCACGCTGAACTGAGCCATTGGAGCCTCCTCAGGCCTCGAGCTGGCCGGCGATTTGCTGGATCTTGATGACGACGAACTCGGCCGGCTTCAGCGGCGCGAAGCCGACCAGGATGTTCACAATCCCCTTATTGATGTCGCTCTGCGTCGTGGTCTCGCTGTCGCAGCGAACGAAATACGCCTCACGCGGCGTGCTCCCCTGAAAAGCACCCTGGCGGAACAGGTCGTGCATGAAAGCGCCGACGTTGAGCCGGATCTGAGCCCAGAGCGGTTCGTCGTTCGGCTCGAACACCACCCAGCGCGTATTGCGGTAGAGCGTCTCCTCGATGAACAACGCCAGGCGCCGAACCGGGATGTACTTCCACTCGCTGGCCAAGGCGTCGGCCCCATCTAGCGTGCGGGCGCCCCACACCACGTGTCCCGCCAGCGGGAAGCTGCGCAGCGCGTTGATGCCCAGCGGGTTCAGCTGGCCGTTCTCGCTGTCGGTCAGCGTGTAGGCGAGTTGGCTCACCCCCCTCAGCGTAGCGTCCTGGCCGGCGGGCGCCTTCCAGACACCGCGCTCGGCGTCGGTGCGGGCAAAGACGCCGGCCAAGGCGCCGCAGGGAACGAAGGTGTCGATGAGCCCGTTCTTCAGGGGGTTCGGCAGGCGAAGCCGTGGGAAGAAGAAGGCGGCATTCTTCTTCGTCATCGTCGGTAGCCCGTTGACGTGGCCGATGATCGCTGCCGGGTCGGTCACCCCGGCGGGAGGGTCGATGAGCAGCAAGGCGCGCCGCTCCTCGCAGTAGCCGGCCGCCGTTGCGAAGGTGGCGCCCGCGACCTCCTTGGTCGGTGTCCGCGGCGGCAGGCAGAGCAGGTTGAAGATGTCGGCGTCTTCCAGGGCGTACATCCCCGTCTTGGCGCTCCGGCTACCGACCAGGTCCGCGTCATCGGGATCGCCACCGTCGTCACCGCCCGTGCTGCTGCTGGGTGTCCCCGGGGCCGGCGGATCTGTCGGTACGGGACCGCTCACCCGCACGAATCGGGAACTCTGCTCCAGTACCTTGGTCACGAAGCTGGGCGAGGCTGCGGCCACCGAGAGGTTGCGCAGCGTCTCGGTCTCGCCGCTGCCCAGCGGCGCCGGATCCTCGATCACCAGATTGAACAGCCCCGCCGGAGTCGGCTTGACGTTGTGATCGACGGTGATCTTCAGGTTGTCGCCCCAGGTGCCGGAGCTAGAGGCGGCCAGCACCAGGCTGCCCGACGGCCCGGGGAGCGTGAAGGTTGCCGCTTGGGCGCCGGCGCCCGTCACACGGACGATGACGGCGTCGCGGCCCCCGTTGGCGAAGTACTGCTGAACCGCGAAGCTGAGGGTGCTTTGCTCCCACAGCCCGCCGAAGGTGCGCTCGTAGTCAGCGAAGCTGTGGATGACGGTCGCCCGGTTCACGGGACCCTTCCAGGCACGGCCGACAAAGGCCGTGGTCGAGGTGCTGACGCCCACGATCGTCCGGACGCCGCTGGGTATCTCCTCGATATACACGCCGGGGTACTTCAACGGAGCGGGCATGGCGACCTCCTGTCGCGTGCACCGAGTTAAGGTGTCGCGTCGCGTCCGATCAGGATTTGAACGCGGGCATCTTTCCCTGAAGTGTTGTCGAATACCAGCTTCTCGGGCGCCGGATCCAGCATGCTGACCGCCCCGGCACCACTCAGCAGGTGGGGCTGGTCGAGTTTGTACGCGGTCGTGCCGGTGTTGACCGTATAGGTCAGATCGTCATCGTATGGATCCGCCGTGACAAGCAGGAACTGAACCTGGCCGCTGCCGCCCGGCTGGAGCTCGACTTCCATGCCGGTCGTCGTGTCCGGCACCGTCACGTCCAGCTTGTCATAGGCCTCGACGGGCAGGCTGCGGCTCTGGGTGATCTTGGGTCCGTTGGGAACCGTGATCGCGATGTTGAGCAGGATCGTCTCCGGCATCCGGGTTCGCCTCGCTTTCCAGGTCGTCCGAGAACAGATCGGCTTGGACGTTCTTGTGGGGAAGCGCCTTTGAATGGAGGAAAGCTGTTGCCACAGCCCCCCTTTCTCTGAAAGGGTAAGTCAAGGTTAGACAACAAGATAAACCCGGCTTCGACGAAGCCGGGCACTTCGGTCTGAGGTCAGGCTCCCAGCTCGCCTCAGAGGAGAGACATGTTGAGCGATCGCGATGCGATGCTTCTTGTACTAGTCCACGCCATCATACATGTCAGCCTCCACTTCGTCAACGAGAGATCATCTCAGTTAAGATCTCCAGGCGGCCGATGCGGCATTCAAACCCGCTAGCCGCGGCAGCTGAAGCGTTGGCTGAGAAGGCAACGTCAACAGGGGGGGCGCGGCGACAGGGCCCGCAGACTATAATGCTCGGCGCATAGTATTCCACGTAGTGTCGCTTGCGCGCCACGCTCCTCCGTCCCGCTGAAGGTGCCACATGTTCACTTTCGAGACTGTCGTCCGCTTGCAGCACACCGATGCCGCCGGACTGATCTTCTACTCGCGAGTCTTCGATTTCGCTCATGCCGCCTACGAGGCTTTCCTCGATGAGATCGGCAACCCCTTGCCCACGGCGCTGGCCGCCCACCCGGTCGTCCTGCCGATCGCCCACGCCACGGCCGACTACCGGGCGCCGCTGCGGCTGAACGACCCGCTGCAGATCGAGCTTTGGGTGGAGACGGTAAGCACGCGCTCCTTCGAGCTCAGGTACCGCTTCTTGAAGGAGGACGGAACGTTGGCGGCAGGGGTCCGAACTATCCACGTCGCCGTGGATTCAGAATCCGGCCACTCCACAAGGCTGCCCGACCGGTTGGCGGAGGCGCTCCGAGCGCGGCAGGCGCGCGGGACTTAGACCGGCAGCCCTGACCCGGTTTGACGTTCCGCGCCACGCAGCCGGGCCAGCCAGCGCCGCGCCAGGAACAACTCGAGGCCCATGAGCGCAGCACCGATGGGTACGGTGACGACGATCGACGCCGGCAGCAAGACCATCACCAGTAGGAGGAAGACGAGCGTAGAGATCGCCAGCGCGGCCACGACGAGTCGCGCCTGTGCGTACGTAATTGTCAACAGGTCGAAGAGCAGCGGCGCAACGAGCCTCGCGGTGTCCTCGGTTACGACGAGCGAAGCAATAATGCCCACCGCCAGCATTCCCGAGATGACCGCCAGTGAATACGTCACCGGAATCGGATAGTGATGAACCATGATCATCTTGATGCCAACGTAGGCGAGCACGAAAACCAGGCTCACTTTCAGGAAGCGGAACCGATCAATCAGCCCGGCTAAGGCGAAATACAACGAGCGCAGACCCAGAATAGCGAACACGTTCGAGGTGAAGACGAGAAACGGGTCCCGAGTAATTGCAAAGATCGCCGGGATCGAGTCGACCGCGAACATCACATCGCTGCTCTCCACCAACACCAGCGCCAGAAACAGAGGCGTGGCAGCCCGTTTGCCGTGAATGCGAACGAAGAAATGGCTACCGGCATACTCGTTCGTGACCGGAAAGAAGGTCCGGGCCAGGCGTAACAGCGGATTGCGATCGGGTCGCAGGTTGTCGTGGCGAATCACCAGCAACCGAGCCGCGGAAAGGATCAGCAAGACCCCGAACACATAGACGATCCATGTGAAGCGGTTGATCAATGCCGCGCCGGACCCGATCATCACGCCCCGCAATACCACCGCACCCAGAACACCCCAGAACAGCACCCTGTGTTGCTCTTTGGGCGGCACCCTGAAGTAGGCGAAGATCATCGCGATGACGAAGATGTTGTCGACCGACAGCGACTTTTCCACCAGGTAGCCGGTGAAATACTGGATCGCCGCCTCCCGGCCGCTCAGCGGGAAGGTGTCGACGTCCCACCCCTGCCAGTTTCTGTCGTAGAGGAAGTAGACGAAGACGTTGAACGCCAGGGCCAGCGCGATCCAGACGAGGGTCCAGGTCATCGCTTCCGATAGATGAACGGCGTGCGCTCGCCGGTGGAAGACCCCGAGATCGAGCGCGATCATCATCAGGATGAAAGCGATGAAGCCGGTCCAGATTAGCGGAGCGACCATGTGCGCAGTGATTCTAGCAAACGCCGCAGATCCAGGCTACTGACTTGCGACCGGCCAGCCGACACCCCGATCGCCCGGCCAGCCGCGTTGGCCCAACGCGCCGGTCGGGGTCTGACGGGGGCGCCGCAAGCCCGTCCTGGCCCCAAGGTTTGCTTGCTCAAACGGCGGCCGTATAATGCCTGTCGCCGCTGGGCAGCGACCCGGTGGCGACGGCGCGGACCGACGTTCGGGGGCGTTACTCGCTGTCCGTCCGGGCCGACGAGCCGTACCAAGGGGACAGGTCGATCGTGAGCCGGTACTCCTTCAGCGTCACTCGCCCGGCTACATGGCGCCGGTGGCTCTCGGGTTCCCCGAATGCAGCGACACGCTTCAGGTGCAGGACGTCGAGATGATACCTTTGCCGTAGACGACTTTGACCGCAGCACAGAGAAACACAGCGAGGTTTTCATGAGTTTCAAAGCGCTAGTCAACCATCGACCCATCCCTTTCCTCGTGCTGGCCACGCTGAACCTTGCCCTGCTGGCGGGTTGCGAGAGCAGAATCGAAGAACAGGCCGCTCGCGAGGTAACGGAGTACACGATCGAGGATTTCCTCGGCAACGTGAACTACAGCGGCGCCTCATTCTCNNGTCAGCAGCGACGAGACCGGCATCTATAACGCCTACGCCTTTCCAGTGGACGGCGGCGAGCCGGTGCAGCTAACGCAATCGACAGACGACTACGTCTTCGCGATGGGCTACTTCCCCAACGATGAGCGCTTCCTCTATACGAGCGACCGGGGCGGGAACGAGCTCAACCATGTCTATGTCCAGGATCCCGCCGGCAAGGTGACCGACCTTACGCCGGGCGATAAGCTCAAGGCGGTTTTCTACGGCTGGGCCCAGGACGACAAGTCGTTCTTCATCGGGACCAACGAGCGCGACAATCGCTTCTTCGATGTGTACGAGTACCGGCCGGAAGACTACCGTCGCGAGATGATCTTTCAGAACGACGGCGGTTACAACTTCGCCGACATCACGCCGGACCGCCGCTACCTCGCCTTCGGCAAGGTCAACACGAACGCCGACAGCGACATCTTCCTCTACGACCGCCAGACCAAGGAGATGAAGCACCTGACGCCGCACGAGGGCGACGTGCTCAACGACCCACAGACGTTCAGCCCGGATGGGGCGAGCCTCTACTATCTGACCAACCAGGACAGCGAGTTCGATTACCTGGTCCGCTACGATCTGGCGAGCGGGGCGCTCAAGCCGGTCGTGCAGACCGATTGGGACGTTTGGTACGGCTACTTTTCCAAGCACGGCAAATACTTCGTCGTCGGCATCAACAACGACGCGCGCACCGAGCTGCGCGTTTACGATGCGGCGACGATGACGCCGATCCAGCTGCCGGAACTGGGCAGCGCCGATATCACGTCGGTGACCATCTCGCGGGACGAGAGCCGCATGGCCTTCTACGCCAGCAGCGCCCGCATGCCGCGCGACTTGTTCGTCTATGACTTCTCCGGCGACCAACCCCGCCAACTCACGCGGTCGTTGAACGCCAACATCGAGCCGGACGACCTGGTCGATGGTCAGGTGGTGCGCTTCGCGTCTTACGACGGCGTCGAGATTCCCGGCATCCTGTACAAGCCCTATCAGGCAAGCTCCGCGCACAAAGTGCCGGCGCTGGTCTGGGTGCACGGCGGACCGGGCGGCCAGTCGCG
>JABAOD010012179.1_pt3 | contig 16117 bp, 17 predicted proteins | sample 7062151 | NCBI WGS metagenome assembly JABAOD01 (sample SAMN14538626, study PRJNA623070) | marine sediment metagenome | biome: marine biome [ENVO:00000428]; feature: marine pelagic biome [ENVO:01000023]; material: deep marine sediment [ENVO:00002113] | place: India: Gulf of Khambhat ... | reverse complement strand
ACGGTGCCCGATTGGCCGTTCTTGGCGATGAGTTTCTCCAACTTCCGATCACATCTCACGCAACCGCAGCCAAGCCACAGATCGTTCCCCCCACCACTGAGGATGACCCAATCCCACTCTCCCCTGACATATTGCTTTTTTATATCGGCCCCGAGCGCTCCAGTGATCGGAAGCGAATACCGCATGAAAGCTCCGTTTCTGGATCGATCAACGACAGGGACACCGAGTTCTTTTCCGACGGATTTTGGAATCGATCGCCCTGAGAGCCGATTCCAGGCGAGCAAGGAATCTCCCATCGCAAGAACTTGAGGGGCATCCTCCTCAACCGGGCCTCCCGAACAGGCGCCTAGCATGAACATGGAGAGAAGCGCGGTACATTTTAGCGTGAACTGTCTCATGGTTACCTACTGCAGGTTTTAATCAATTTCCTGCCATCTTCCCGATTCTCACTTAAGGCTTGGTAAAGGGTCCTTCGGGCAACCTGAGCCATATGAGAATTCTCTCCGTCATCCTTTTTGGCGCTGACGGAGCCCCCAGGATGAAACTCGATTATGAGGTTGGATTATGAAGACTGTGCTCATGACTGCCGCCACAATGGCCTGCCTGTATGCGCCTAGTGGCGCGATAGCAGAAACGACCGAACGCTTTGTCACCGAAGTCCGTGGCACGACCATGGCGATCACCTTGACGCGACCGTTCCCCACCTCATTCGAGATACGACTGAAAAGGGGCTACAAAGATGTTCCAAATCTTGAAATGCACGAACGCATGCAAGTTGCCCTAAATCTGATCGGTGGCTGCAAGTTTGATCCCGCATCACTGCAAGTCAACGGCCGCGACATCATCGCTCATATCCATCGAGATTGCTGGTACTATCCAGATCGTGTTCGACTGCAGGCTTCCGAATAGATCCTAGCGCGACGATCTAAATGAAAGCTCCAGAAGGAACCACCTTTCCTTTCCCAGACCAGCTGATGAAGGTTTACACTGTTGCGATGAGTTGAAGGTTGGACTGGTTAAGGTAGTCTTGATCTCTGACTGCTATCAGTCGTTATACTCCGCTTAAGCGGCAGAAGATTTCGGCAGACACTGCCCGATTACTGGATCGCGAAGCACAAAACCTTCTCCGCGGACGGTCTCGATGTAGGTTTGGCCACCCGTCCCGGTTTTCAACTTCTTTCGGAGTTTGCAAACAAACACATCAATTACCCTGGAGTTGGGGCACTCAAGTTCATCGTAGAGGTGGCTCAGGATCAGTTCCTTTGACAGGATACATCCTCTTCGCAGGCTCAAAAGCTCCAAAATCTTGTATTCTTTGGTGCTAAGAGAAATCTTTTGGTTTTTGATATCGACGGTCTTGGTCTCAAGATTCAGTTTGATCGATCCTGTCCTGAGGATAGATGTTGAAAAGCCTCTCGAGCGTCGCACTATAGATCTAATTCTGGATAGCAACTCCTGAAAATCAATTGATTGATCCTGAAAGTCATCAGCCCCTGAATCGAAAAAATGACTTTTTAGCGTTTGGTCTTCGCCACGAGACAAGACAACGACTGGTGCGGAAAATTTTGCCAATCGCATTTGGCGAAACAAGGGATTGCCGGGATGCGTTTGTAGATTGGAACTCAGAATAATCAGGTCAAAGTCATAAAACCGGGCGAGTTGTAGGAGGTCCTCAGTCGAGCTCGCCTCCACTATTCTCAAACCTTCATTGCTTAGAAAGCGTGTGAGCGCAGCTGAGTGTAAATGATCTTCATGAGCAAGCAGAATGCGCAACAGCAACCCCTAAATTGCCAATCAATTTCCCACCAGAACTATACCAAAGTATAATCGTACCCAAGCGGTAAATTCAACCTATGTTTGCATGCAGTAGCGAGTATTTCGCCCAAATAAGGCGGATACCTAGGCTGCCGCTCGCTCGATTAACGCTCCCTTTACCACTAGGAACTCACTTTATTAAAAAACGAAAGAAAATCCTTTAACAGGTGCGAGCATGTATGACGACCTCCCGGATTTAATACTGTCGCCTTTCACAAAATCGGATGTAGACAGAATCCGAAACTCGATCAGTTGCTATTTAAATGTCCGATGGCGAACGCTTCCGGCCACTGGCAAGTGTATTCACCCGAACTCCCCAAGAGCAGAGTTCAGGTTTTATAATTATTTCGATGCCTTGGAAGGGCTGCGCCCCAATATTCTCTGGACGTCACACTTCAGAAAAGCGCATTGGGAGCGCATTTTTCAAGAACTCTTGGACGAGTTTTACGAAAGGGCTTCTCAGGAGGTTCGATTTGAGGATCTCAGACAAATCTCAATATTAAGAAGCGCTTACGCCGCCTCGCGTCATGAAAGCTATTGGATGAACCTTGAACTGGATGAGGCCTCTCGCTTTGACTTCGTCAAAATTCTCGCAGTACCAATGCTCTTGCCGACTTGGCGCAATACGGCCAGCGCAGGAGAGCCAAATTACGTCCTAAAAAACGTTGGATAATACTCGCTTAAGATGCCGACTAAAACCTGGGTTCAGATCATGTTCTACCGGCTGCGACGCTTTGCGCGTCTTAAGCGCGACCACAGATCGAACACAAAGCTTTCGAGCAGAGCCCACACAATTCGAAGCAGGACATAAGGAGCTGAAACTAAGACAGCAGCCTTGCTCTTCTCCGAGGGTGGCTCATCCCTTCTTGTAGGTACAGACGGTCGGATCTTGCCCAAAACGAAACCTAAAAAACGCCCAAATAATTCAACTCTTTGAGAATATTTAACACTTTTTAGATTATTTATCCATTCCATAAAACGCGCCATGGTGGAATTTTCACCTACCCCCATAGGTCACCTTGGCGGACGAAAGGTGGGATTTATCGCTAAATCTCGAACTGCTGTAAGCAGGGTCACCCAAGCAAAAAACCTTGGCTCTGCTGAATTTGGTCCGCAAATCTCGCCGAGCGAAACTCTTCTGACCTTCCAGATTGTAAAGGGGGCGAGGTGTTGCCTAGGATCGCCAAAGGGCCTAAACGCGTTATCGAGGTAGCGCAGCATTCAGCAGTCAAAAACATGGCCAAACCAGATTTGATATGTATCGGGGCACAAAAGGCAGGAACCTCCTGGCTTTATTCAGTCCTCAATGAAAGACCAGATGTTTGGGTACCGCCCCTTAAGGAGCTACATTTTTTCGATCACCATTTCGCACAGGAGAGATACCCTTGGACGACTTGGCACGTTAAATCTGGCGCCAGGCGAGCGATAGCGAAACACGTGGAACAACACGATCGGATCGATCTCAACTATGTCAGCTATCTCACTGACATAGGTTTGCGCCGAAAGTTCTCTACCATTTGGTATGAGCGGATTTTCAACAGGGCCAGGGACGGGCAGCTTAAGTTTGAGGCAACGCCAGAGTACTCCTGTATCACTGAGCAGGGCGTAAAGTACGTCACCAGGTTTCTCCCTGAATGCAAGTTTATTTACATGGTCCGCGACCCTGTCGAGAGAGCTGCATCACAAATGAAAATGAACATTCGTCGATCTGGCAAAACCCCCTTGAACAGGCAAGATTGGGTGGAGTTGTTGGAGCGACCAGAAATCGAAGAACGCGCGCGCTATTCGGAATACGTACCGCGTTGGGCCTCCCATTTTGGTCCTGAGCGTTTGGCTTTCTTCCCGTTTCAGAGAATACCCTCGGAGCCAGAGTTTTTGTTACGCGACATCGAGGAGTTTGTGGGCTTAACGCCCTTCGAATACAAAACCGCCAACCGTGCCGTGCATCAAGGATTAGACATTGGTTTCCCAGCCGAAATTGTCGATCTTTTGGAAGAAAAGTTTAAGTATGAGACCGAGTTTGTTCGTGACTATTTTGGCGACGAGTTTGCCGACCTAACATGAATGGCATGCAAAAAATAAATTTACATCTGGGTGCGTATGGGTTGTTGCCCTCCATGATTCAGAATGCATTTGCCTCTGCTCAGCAAGATATGGAAGAGCGGGGCACCTTCCTCGTCTCCCGCGATGCCTTCGCCACACATTGGCGCGCCCAGCTTAACTCGAAGCAAATTATGCAACNNAATGATCGAGTCGGCACTACATTCATCTTCTAAAGTGTCGACGCTCACTGTCAGTGCTGAACAGTTCCTTTATCGACAGTCACTTGTTTCAGAGGGAGCATACCTGACCGGTTCGGGATATAAGATCGAAAATTTCCTGCGCTACTTTGCGGAATACCAACTCGATTTTCATCTCGTGATAACCCATCCTGCTTGCTATCGTCGGGCGCTCCAACAAAGAGCGGAGAAAGGCAAGCTGCAATTCGGTGATCCTTCGGCCGCTCCGCGTTGGGCTCCGCTCGTGCGCGAGCTCTGCTCTGAAATCGGAGGCCTCGGGACACTCCATGTCTATAACCTGGAAGGTGGAAGCAAAGACATCCTGGCCACTTTCCTAGCAAATATGCTCGGCACCCAAAACGTTGCATCTCAATCGGGCTGGCTTCGGATCATCGAAAAAGCCTCTAAGAAAATTCGCGATTTTGATCGCGAGGCAAGCAAGGATCTGAGCGTTTCACAGTTGATTGAAATAGATCAAGCCTATGAAGCCGACTTAGTAGATATTGCAAGCCATGAGATAGTAATTCTTCACGAGTAGGCTAGTCGAACTCAGGAAAGCCAAAGGCGGCCGCTGGCATCTGTCCTGTCGCAACCAATTTGGCAGCCCCTAAATCGCTCTTGCATTGTGACAATCTGGCCTGTGCCTTCATCACGAGGGCCAAAGCTCCCTCCGGGAGACTTTCCGAACGCTCCAAGAGTTCGGTCTGGACTTCAGTCAGGCGCAAAAGTTCATGCGCGATCTGTTCGACCTCTAGAATAAAATCAAAGGGACTAACTGCACCCTCCCCGTCTTCTGCACTAATCGTCAGGGTTAGTGTTTTCTGGTTTTCTTCAACATTGAGTTCCAAATTCAGATCCATTCATTTGGCGACTAGGAGGACGTTCGGCCCGCTTTTGAAGAGAGAATAGGGGCACTCTCACTCCAAGTTCCACTTAAAAAGTGCCTTCGGTCTTCAGTAATTCCCCGAGAGGTTACGGAAAGTCGAAACGCCTCCGGCAAAACTCAGCGTGATGTCTTTACCATAATTTAGGCCAGCTTGAGCAGGGTGGTTTGGTACCCCCAGCTTTCGGAGGAAATATGCGAACCTGGCTCCTTATTCTATCTCTGGCCTCCACACTCATTTCAGAAAAAGCAAGTGCCGAAGAGGCCACCTCATTGGCGCCTGACACGATGATGATCCAGTTCGGGTCACATCACTCAAATCTTAGCGCACCAAGCCACTTAGGCGGTTTCGAGTCTTTCAATCCCGGGGTAATCCTTTCTTGGGACGTGAATTCGAGCGGTGGGTCGATATCTGCAGGGGTTTTCCGAAATTCCTACGGTAGTCCAAGCCCGGTCCTTTCCTACAGTCATCGGTTGAAAGAGTATCAATCGGGCTATGTAGCCGGTTTTGCAGGTATTGCGGACTATGGCGCAGATGCCGAATTTGTGAACAACCGCGCATTAGGTGGGCTTGTGCCACTTGCGGGCCTTCATATCCGGCATCGCAATTTTTACGGTCAACTCATGCCCGCGAAAGAAGGAACAAAATGGGGTGCCATCCTCGTTATCGGACTCCAATTCGACCTGTGAAGAGGCCCGGTCGATGCAGGGCCCTATTTTCTTGATATTTCAGGGCATATAGCGTGAGTTCAAAGACAGTATTTTAGCGTCCACGACGAGAAAATCTGCCGCGCGGATCAGGACCGGTGGCCAACCAGCCAGCAATCGTATTTGACACATGGCGAATGATGCGAACTCTCTGTGTCTCGCCAGCTGCCACTGCAGCCCAAGCCTGTTCGCCCACATAGGCGACCAGGTCGGCCTGAACTTGATCTACCGGTGTCAAAGCTTGCCCCGTTCGCGCATCAAAAACTTGAGCAGTGAACCCGATGTTGTGAACGCCGGAACTGTTCAGACGCGTGCGCGCTTTTTCCGACAAGGCATGGAAGGTGTCTACTACCAGAACAAGCTTCACGGGCTTGCTTCCCTTCAAGTCAGAGCTGCCGATCTTTGCCGCTTCTGTAATGATACGGTCTACCTGTTCATAGCGATTGCCCTGTGGCTCCTCCCGCCAAACAATATCTGCGTCAGGAGCAAATGAATTCTCCTCAGAGACAGTAAGATTTGTTGGCACTTGTACGTCAATTTCTGCTACCCGCCATGAGCTCGAATCCGTCGAACTGACCACATCGGTGTAGGACGTTTTCCACTCGGTTTCGAAACTACAGCCAGCCAGAAGAGGCGCACTTACCAGCATCGAAACCAAAACCAACTTTTTCATCAGAACACCTCTCACTTTTGCGTTGTTGCAGCTACTTCCCTCATTCCGCCAAAAGATACTGGAAGCGAAGGTTTTGCTCAAAATTTTTCTGCAATTTTAGTTAAAAAGGCCTGGGCTATTTCAGTTTTTATCGGGGTCTTTAAAAAAAGAATTGCAAAGTAACGTTGGGTCAACTTGAAAGCGGAGAGAGACAGAACTGATCTTCGGTTCGCGATTGTCATTGGGAGTGGCCTTTTGCACCACTCCCAGATCAATGTTCTTGGCTCGTTGATTGGTTTAGTGGGTGAATGTTCACCAAGATTCACCATGAGATGGCGAGGTTAATAGTTGGTCACCCAAATTCGACACGATACGTGCTTGTTCCGGGAGGCTGCTCCTTAGTCAATCAAAGTCCATAAGGACCGCTCCACGGCGCGAAACTAGTCTGATTTTTGCTTTTTTCTTGCTCTACGATGTTTGTAACGCGCGTAGCTCAATGTGACGGCTTCGATTGCTTCTGCGGTCGGCGGTTCGTCAGGAAAGTTCAGGAAACCGGACCCCTCAAAAAACAAAAAGGATGCTGCATCGTAGGCAGCCGCCGCGTCTTTTTCATTTTCGTAGGTACCAAGGTTTAGGACGTCATCTTTTTCGAATTGAATCCATGCGGACCATCTCTCGCCTCTGGTGCTTTTCTTTGCCTTTCTGACACCCTTAAATTGAGACGACGCATCCTGCCTCGGCCGCCTGTTGCGCATAACCGAAGTTCGGTCGGCTCTCGACACCAAGTTCGCCTCACGGCAGTCCAGGCTGCACTTATTGGCAAAAGTAATATATTTGGTTTCCGCGAGGGAAAGGCTTTCGTCGCCGAGCATTCGAATTATGCGTTGCAGAGAAACTTTCCGGCCATTCATGTTGGTGACCGCGTAAATATTCTCTCGGCCCGTCTTGCTCACGTGCCATCGATAGCTTTTTACCGCAGCCTCGTGTTTCTTATCGATGATCGCAGTTAAACCCTTTGTGGTCGGTATGAGAGCAATGTCATCTTGGTCAAGATCTTCAAGAACAGTTTCAACTTGTCGGCGAAATCTATCGATACAATCAGTCGTCATATTAACCTAAAATCTAAACCAAAAAGACAGCGTCCAGCGTTGATGTCTTTGGCAAATCGGGAAGGGTGAGGGATACTTTTGTTCATCTTTCACCTTAGGCAGAAGCAGTCTACAGCGGCAAGCAACGCTTTTGAACTGGCGCTCCTTTTGATACCTATGATGGAGATGACCAGTCTCGCCCAATTGCTGCAGTTTGGTTGTTATTGCATGACCGGATGTAGTCTATCCCGGGTTCTGGTCCGAAATTCATGCGACCTTCGTAAGGGTCGATCCGTGGCCGGGAGGTGTATTGCGGCAATGACACCCAACGGCAGGTTTGTCTGGGACAGGGCTTCCAGTTACCAAGCTTCGTCATTGCATTGCATCAGACAGGTAAAGCTTTTCACGCCGCTTTAAATCAACGTGAAATCAGTCGGAAAGTGTAGGGGGGCTCGAGCCTCCGAACCAAAGTGTTATCTGGTGGCGTGGTCAGACATAAATGATCGTCAGCAATAATGGAAGGGAAACGGCATCACTTGCCTTGCTCAGTTGATGCGATGACACCAGCGTTGGCATGCCACACATCGCCACAGGTAGCTCCCCGCAGAATGCCTTTAACGCGTCATTCAATTGCAAGCTGTGCGACGAATGCCTTAACGACACACTCTACGCCTCGTTGCTCAATGCAAAATCAACGCTGGAAGAATGGCAAGCGTACAAAAACGCCCGCAGACCACATTCGGCGCTCAGAAACCTGACGCCCAAAGAAATTGTGAGAAAACGATGATGAACAAACTGGCCGCGTTAGGCCATCAACCCAGCCCTAAAGTCTCTCCGCAACGTAGATCAAACTGGGGCCTCAGGTCACAATGAATGAGACATTTTGCAAAGGATTTGCATTCCTTAGGACACTTTGACTCGACCATGCAAAGCACGCGTCTATACCTCAAAGCCATTTCTGGAGCGCGTTTTCGGTAACCGCGGCAAGTTGAGCCCGCATTGCCGGGATCTGCTCTGCGGAATGGCCTGCACAAATGGAACTCCCTGCGAAACAGCCACCTGTAAAATTTTCAAAATCTGGCGAAATAGCCATTTCGGCAACCATGTGCGGGTTGACCTGTGTTAGTGCAAAACGCCTCTGCTTCGCTCCAGTTCCAAACCGTTCACCTACCTTTAGGTACGTCCAAAAGTTGGAGCGGCTTCGGCCTGGACAAAGGCAATTCACAGTAATGCCAATGTTCTCGAAGCGACGCGCCAAATCGACGGACATGACGCTTAGAGATAGTTTGGACTTTAAATATGAGCTCTCCTTCGATGCAAAGTCTAGTTCGGATANNCTGGCGGGGTCAGCCGTCAAATTTATGATTCGCGAATTCTTTGCCTCCCTCATACGGTCAAACAAATGATGGATCAAAAGGATGGGCCCCAAATAGTTCACTGCCCAATTCACCTCAAAACCATCTTTGGTTTGGTTTACTTGTTTGGTGTCTAGCTCCGAACAATTTATAAGCGCATCGATACGTTCGTACTTTGCAATAATTTGTTTTGCGCAAGTCCTGATGCTTGTCATTGACCTCAAGTCACAGTGTACGAGGTCGAAACTACCAATAGCATCAGAGATTGCAAACAAACTCGGGTTTTCTTGAAGCGCCATGGGCCTGTTCCCAATAGCTACTATACGAGCGCCTCGTTCATACAAAATTCTAGCAACATCAAAGCAAACGCCAGTTTCGCCGAGGGTTAGAACAAACACCCTTCCATGCAAGTTCGCCTCCAATTTTGAAGCTTTCTGAAACCGGTTCTTGGGTTCGCGCATATGAGAGAACAAGCTAGGAGGAATTCGGACACGAAAATTCATGGGATGTACTCCAGTCTCATTTTGACCCCCAATCCCCACCAAGTAGGTGATTGCAGCTTTTTGAACAGTCCTATCGTTGATTTGCTAAGCGCCGAGAAGCAGCTTGTCCACTGCGGAGTAGTATTTGCCCACTTCAATAACCAACTTACACCTGAACTTTATCTAACCGAGACAGGTGTAATGCCCTATACATTACAACAACAAGACCAAGACTCCTCGCCAACAGCATTTCGGCACCTTCCCCACCTCCACCCCCCAAAAAGAAAACGCCCCGCGATTGCGGGGCGTCACACTTCTGAACCACTCATTCAGAAGGAAGGGAAAACGGAAATATAATCTATTTCCTTGAGTCTGAGCTTAATCTGGAAGCGCGATGGCCACAACCAATTCCTTAGGTTGGAGCAACTGTTCCCCCGCCCTTTCCTCCGGCTCCCCCGATTAGCGGTCNNCCCTCCAAAGCCCCCCTGACCTGCGCGACCTCCAATGCCTCTATTTGCTCTGCAACCACAGAAGTGCCCTCAAAATCCATTTCCATCTGTCGCTGTTCCTCGGCCACGACCTTTTCCACGACAGACGCGGCTTTCCTGGATGACGATCTGCGTTGCCCATTGGTGACATCCTTCCTCAGGCCGCCGGCCTCCCGTGCCGCAACGCCACGCGATCCACCTTCAGTCGACCCAGAGCGTTCCTTGCCTTCGGTATCGGGCACCCCAGGGTCTTTCGGCTTCCCTCTCCCAACTTCCGGAAACGGCAGATCGCCTGTCTGCGCCGCGTGGATGTCTCGGAACAGCCGGTCCTCGTAATATTGAATCCGTCGCGCCCGGATCGGCATTTGCGCATCGACAACCATAACGATCTCATCGAGCGGCAGGCGCCGAGCCTCGTCTTCGGGCAGAAGTGAGGTTTCCTCGGTGCGGACAGACTGGCTGCGCCCTTCAAACGGGTTCTTGCCGATGGAGCGCGAGCGCGTGACCACGGTCTTGGTGGTTTTGCCGACCGCCTTGCTCAACTCCTCCACCGTCTTCTCATCAGACGGCGTGAGGTAAAGCTTCACACCGGCGTTGCCCTGCAAGGCGCGACGGGTGTTCTCGCCGTAGATTTCATCGAGGGCGGGGATGGTTTGGGTGACCACGGCCAGGTGGCCACGATAGGTGCGTAAGGTCTCAATGCTCTCGACCACGATGGGCATTTTTCCCAAACGGTTGAACTCATCAAGCATGATCATCACCGGCCAGGGCTCGTCGGGACCGGGGTCCTTTTCCTGCATCGCGGAGAGCAGGTCGGAAAAGAAGAGCCGGATCAGCGGGGCCAGCGGTTTTACCATGAGGGGCTGGACGACAAGATAGACCGAGAAGGGCTTTTTGCGGATCGTGCGGAAATCAAAATCCGACACGGATGTCGCCTCGTCGATCGCAGGGTTTTGCCATTGATCAAGGCCCGAGGTCATCAAAAGAGAAACATAAGAGGTCAGCGTGTCATTGTTGGTCGAGGCGAGCCGCGTGAAGATCAGCTTGGCCGCCTTGTTCCTGACCTCATGGCCCCGCGCAAAATACTCTTTCTGCTTGTTCCCGCCCGAAGCGGCGATGCGGTAAATCTCGCCTAAGGTGGGGCGCTTGCGCTGGAAGGCCAGAAGACCGGCCGCCACGAAGAGATCGATCCCTCCCTTGAGAAGACCCTGCACCCGGTCATTCTCATTCTGCAGAAAGAGCGTCGCCAGGAGCTGCAACTCCATCTGCTGCCGGGCGGGGTCGGTAAATTCGTAGATGCGCAGGAGTGGATTGTAGCGGTGCGTGCGTTTGCCCTCCCAGTCGGTCGGCGCAAAGCGATAGACCTCGTCGCCCTGGGCCGCGCGATGACGCGCCGTAGCCTCGAAACACTCGCCCTTCACATCCAGCGTCACAGCCGAGCCCTGCCAGGTGAGCAGGTTCGGAATGACAAACCCGGTGGTCTTGCCGCGGCCGGTAGGGGCCACGATCAGCGCATGGGGGAAGACCTTCGAGCAGATATAACGNNTGCCAAAAAAGCCCCCCGCCTTCATCTCGCCGCGCTGCTGCCAATGGGTCTGACCAAAGCGTGTGAGCGCGGAACCCGACATCGCCAGGCTCAACATCAACCCCGCGACACTGCAGCCACCAATGATCAGGTTGATCAGCTGGAAATCATCGGGACGGTGCTCGCGGATCGCGACGTAGTTCCGCGCTATGTAGGTGAAGTCGATCTCCGCCCCGAACCCGAGGTCCTTGTAGGCGACCACGGCTGAAGCGATCGTATAGCCCATGGCGGCAGTCACCAGTGTGACCAGCAGGACCCCGATCGCGATACGCCCCTTGCCCATGTGCCCGCTCAATGGGTCTGCCCCCGCTCGGTCTCGCCCTCGATATCTGCGGTGCGGTGTTTTTCATATTCGGCCTCGGCCAGATCATCGACCACCTGGCGCAGGGCTTCGGAGTTTGCCGTTGCGGCGTCGGATTGCAGATAGACCTTGGCGGCATAAAGCCGGTCGAGGCGATCCTCGAGAACCGTCTCCAACGCGTCTGCGTCGCCGGATGTGAGACGGTCGCGCTGCGCCTCGTCAAGCACCCGGGCGATCTCGTCTCGGAAGGCCGCGCGATCCGCTGGCCCCTCGAAAGGTGAGGAGAGCTCCCCGGCCCGTTCATGGGCAAGAACGCGCTCCAATTCGGGCGTGTCCGTGCCCCGAGTGTCCTGTTCAACATCGCGGGCCGCGTCGCGCGGGACCGCACTGTCGTCCAAAGCACTGGGGACGGCATCGCGCAGGTCGCCTTCGCGCTGCACCGCGTGGATAGCGTCCCGATCATGCAACTGCACGACCGCGGCATAGGTAGCACCAAGCCCACGGGCGAGATGAGAGGGCATGTCGGGATAGCGCGCCCGGAAATCCTCCGCGACCGCCTCTGCAACAGGCACCTTGATGTCGCGCCCCTCCATGATCCGGTCCACGTCGCGGGCGATCTGTGCCGCGCGGGGGCCGTCCGTGATCCGCTCGAGATAGGGCTCGGACCGGTCCATCACGTCACCGGGTCGCGCCAGCAATTCGGGATGGGTGGAAAGATAGGCCTGTTGCTCGGCCTCGATCCGGGCTTCGGCCCGGGCGACAACCACCCCGTCCCGATCCTCGATATCATAATCGGTCAGGCCTTCTGCGCGCATCTCGCTTCGGATCACCCGTTCCATCTCCCGTGCCGCCCCGGAATGGGTATGGAACCGCTCCTCGGCTCCCAGGGTCTCCGTGACCCCATCCCTTCGCAGAACCTCTTCCTTCTCCAGAAGGGTGCCCAGCTTCACATGCGCATTGTTCAGAATGTCGCGCGCCTGTTCCAGATCCTCCCGGCGCTCCAGATTGAGGTCGCGGGTCTCGGCCACCTTGGAGAGATCATCGGCAATCCATTGATGTTCGAGCGCCGCACTCGAGGCGCCCACCTCCATCCGGGCCACGACCTCGGAGGTGCTGATCCCGGTCCCGCGCAGCGCGGTCTCGATCCGTGACCGAAGCCGCGGCTCGGCAAGACGCCCAAGCTGGCCCGTCTCGATATTGACCTCCGAATAAACCCCGCCCTCGGACGGGGCCTCAGAAAGCGTATGCGAGCACAGCCCGAGCGGCTGCATATGCGCCACCTGTGCCTGGATGGCCGCAAGGCTTTTCTCCAGCGCGGGCCGCTCCGCATCCGACTTCTCGGCAATCATCCCCTGCACCCGCTCCAGCTTTTCCGCATAGAGGCTTCTCAGATCCTCGAAGGACTGCTCCTCTGCCATGTAGACATCTCCTGAGGTTTCAAGTTGGCCGCCCCGCGCCAGCATCTCTCCCGCCCGGAAAAGCGCCTCTGCGATATCTTCGCGACTCTCTCGCGAGGCCTCGGCGGCCAGCGCGTGATAGACGGTCCGCGTGTTGGCGATCTCCGCCAATGTCCGGGTTAGGTCCTGACCGACGCGCGCCCGTTCGGTGGGCGCTCGCCCCTCGTCCTTGGCGGCATAGACCTCGCGGGTGCGGGGCGGATAATGCACAACGCCCCGATCAACCCGGCGCGTGGCTTCCAGACGGACGCCGTATTTCTCGGCCTCCTCGACCATCGCAAGACGGAAGGCGTCATAGTTGAACCGGTGATCGCGCCCCAGATAGAAGAACTCACCCTCCTGCGACCGGCGGTTCAGCACGAGATGCGCGTGCGGGTGATCCCGGTCCTCATGCACGGCGATGATGTAGTCGAAATGCCCCTCCTCGGTCTGGAAGAACCGCTCGGCCACATCCGAGGCGATGTCGCGCACATCCTCGCCCCGTGTCCCGATGGGAAAGGACATGAGCAGATGCGTGGTCTGTCCGAGCTTGGGTTTGACGCCCCCCTCCCACCGCTTGGCGAAACGCTCTGTCAGCTCCTTGATCTCCCCTTTCTCGAGCCGCGACTTGCCGTCCAGAACACCGCGGCTGTCGACGATATGGCTGGATTTCGTGGTGAGGTACTCGAGCTGGTTGGTGAGCTGGGCCTTCGTATGCGTGCCCCCGCTACGGATCGCCTTGAAGACGGCTGGCCGATGCCCTGCCGCCGCGCGCGCAAGCTGGCTCTGCTTGGAGACATGCAGCCCTTGCATCGAGCCCCGGATACGGCTCCAGCCGTCGCGGAACACTTCGCCGGTGACAGAATGGACCGCCTCATTCAGCCGCATGGGCAAACTCCTTCAAGGCAGCCGTCGCCTCCAGCTGCATCCCATCGCGGCGTCGACGAATGAGCAGGTCGATCTCGTCGGCCGCATCCAGAACAAACCGCGCCAACCCGCGCATCTGAGCAAGGCGCAATTCGGAGAACGCCAGCTCCGCCCCCTGCCCCGCCCGGTTGGCCTTCATCATCTGTTTGGAGATTTGCGCAACCCCGTTGCCCGCCTCGTTCAGCGCGGCCCGCAAACGCGCCATCTCGGCTGCCAGATGGACATCGGGCACAAAGGTGCCGCCCGCCGCCTGGATCAACCGCCGCAGCCCATCCGCGCGCGTCTCGATCCCGACCGCCGCCAGCACCGCATCGAAGGCCGCTATCTCCTCTTGGGTCAGTTTCAGACTGATTGCCATGACTGGCACCGCGGTGTCGCGCTGCCGTTCCGCATCCGCTTTGAGCGTGTATTGGATCGCCCGGGGCGTCACACCAAACCGTGCCGCCAGCGCGGAGGTTGCCACGCCCTCCGCCGCTTCGCGAACGATTTCCATGCGCTGCTGCTCGGTCAGGCGTTTGGTGTGCGACATGCGAAGAAAGACCCCTTATTTCCTGCCACCTTCATACAAGGCTGCCCCAACATACGATACTATACTACACAGTCAATACTATACTGACGTAGCATAAGGGATCAGCAGCCTTGTATTCCGTTTCACGCCGCGGCCCGCAGGGGCGCGGCCCTCTTCCCCCTCACCCTCCGTACCCCCCTTGGAAGAATGGCGACTCCCCTTGTCGGATCGCTTCGCTGAAGCGCCAAACATCACCTCGGGCGGTGCTCTCCTGGCAGGCGGTTTGAGCGATAGAGTTGACGTCTATGCCTCATGAGCGGCCCAAATATGAGCTATAGAATGGACGCCTATACCTCATGGCTCGGGACTGGATGCAGCCCGATTGGCCGGATTTTCGCCATGGCAATTCTGCGCGTCGAACCGCTCTGCGAGAGGGCGATGCAGGCGAGCGCCGTCGAAGGCGGGACCGCCGCGATCGGTGGTCGCGCCTGCCGGCGAAGCCGTCCCTGGCACAGGGACCTGGGCCGCCCGGAGGCGGCCCATCCTCGTCAGAGGATTTACTCCTGGGGTTCTTTGGCGCTCGGCGGGAACATCACCAGCTCCGAGACCGCGACCGGGAAGTCGAGCTTGAGGCTGAAGAACTCCGAGCCATCCCCGTTGCGGGTGTTGCGGAACATCGCGCCCACGCGCTGGAAGCGGGTGCGCTCCTGGCCGTCGTTGTCGGTGAACTTGACGGGAACGGTGGCGACGTAGTGGTTGGTCATTTGGGTTTCTCCTTTTTGCGATGGGGATCTGCCAGCACGGGGGCAAGAGGCCCGGTCGCAAGCGCAAATGCGGAGGGTCCGCGGCCCAAGGCCGTGGAAGCCGTATTTGTGCTTGCCGGAGCGTGAGCGGAGGGCACGACCGGGCCGACCCCGTGCGATCCACATTCATTGCAAAAAGGAGAGGCCCGGATGGCCCCGGCCACCACGGCTTTGCCTGACCCCCCTCATGTCCATGACCGCGATGGCCCGGTGTGTTCCATCTGGTGCGGGGGACCGGAGTCCGGATCGCCACTGTCGGATTGGTCGGAGATCTTCAACCTTGAGCGTGGCGCTGTACGCGTGGTCGGACAGCCCGGAGGCGTTCCCTCATCGTAAAGTAGCCGCGTTAAGCCGGCGCAGATGGGCCAGCACCAGAAAACCAAGCGTGCCAATCAATTTTGAAATTTGCTAGGCATGACCTCGCAAGACACCCCTACAGGACCCGCAGACTCTCTCAGGACGGTTTGGGTCTCAGCCAACAGCAAGCGCCAAGGCATTCACAAGACCCGTAGAAGCTTCACCGATCTTCTTCAAAGACAGGGACCGACGGGCACAGAGCGTGAGAAACGACGAAAGGGCCGCCCGAAGGCGACCCTCTTCCCTTACGTCTCTGCGGTCAGCTTTGCAGGATCCGCAACCCGCATCACCGTCAGCCCATTCGCCTCAGCCTTTTGCCCGAGGTTCATTGCAACGCCATTGCCTCCGAAGAGGACAACACCTGTTGCCGCGAACTTATCGTCCAGCATCTCGTCGTTGCATTTGAACGGCGCCGCCCGCCCATGTGCGGACCAGCGCGGATCGAAGCGC
>JABAOD010032192.1_pt1 | contig 16121 bp, 5 predicted proteins | sample 7062151 | NCBI WGS metagenome assembly JABAOD01 (sample SAMN14538626, study PRJNA623070) | marine sediment metagenome | biome: marine biome [ENVO:00000428]; feature: marine pelagic biome [ENVO:01000023]; material: deep marine sediment [ENVO:00002113] | place: India: Gulf of Khambhat ... | reverse complement strand
GAACCTGCCCGGGCTGACCGACTGAGCTTCAATTGGCGACCGCAGGTGATCGCAGCTGCCGTGACCGGCAACCTTGTGTATCTGAACGCCGGCGTGTCGTGCACCAGCTCGTGCTGGGGCCGCCTCCGTAGGGTCTCAGCCTGAGATCCGCCCTCGGTCAGCGAGCCGAGCCCGGTTCCTCGCGGCGGATGGCAGCGCCGGCGGCCAGCCGGGTCGTCCAGCGTCCCTCCTGGCCCGCACCCATGCCACCGACGACGGTGTACGGCCCGCCCAGTTCTTCGCTGTTGGGCACCCCCACCCAACGAATGGTGTCTCCGGTTGCGGCTTGGCTCAGAATGATCAGCGAGTCGCCCTGCCATGTGGCCGTGAACGCGCCGCTACCGATCAGCGGATCGCCGATGAGCACGACCCCGCCCGGCTGCGGGCCGGCCGTCTCGAAGCGGATCTCGAAAGTCACCGGGCTGTCCTCGAGCGTCGCGTTCACCGCCGTGCCGACGTAGCGCGAGAAGCTGGCCAGGCTGAGCCGATCCTCGATGGCGAGGCGGTTCGCCTCCCGGTAATTGGCACGCGCTTCGTCGTACCTTTTGAGGCCCAAAAGCGCAGTGCCCAGCCTGACGTGAGCGAAGACATAGCTGGGATCCAGTCGGATGGCGGCGCGGTATTGTTCGACGGCGCCCTCCAGATCCCCATCGTTCCGTAACAGCTCGCCGTGTTCAAAGCGAAGCAGCGCCAACCGCAGCTCGCGGGTGAAGGGGTTGTCGCCGACTCGCAGCTGGTCGACCCACTTCTGGCGCTGCTGCCGATCGGGCGGATCGCGGGTCCAGGCGATAAAGGCTTCGAAGTCCTCGATGGCCCGTTCGGATTCGCCGCTCAACGCCAGCGCCAGGCCGCGGCTGTCACGAATGTAGCCGGAGTCGGGGGCAGCGCTGGCGGCGCGTTCACAGGCGTCGAGAAGACGCGAATCGGAGTAGCCCCGCAGCGTTCCGAACCAGCAGAGGCTGTTCCACTGGTTGGCATCGATCGCCGTCGAGCCGAGCGTCAGAGCCAGCTCGTAAGCGTCGACGGCTTCCTCTATCCGATTGCGCCGCGGGCTCTCTCGCGCCCATGCCCGGCCCTGTCGCACGACAAGCTGTGCTTCTTTATCGAAGTCGTGGTCCGGGGCCAGCTCCAGAGCCCGGCGAAAGCTGGCGATCGCGCCGGCGATGCGGCCGTCGACGACCAGCCGCCGACCTTCCGACACCAGGTCGGAGACCGCCGCCATCGTGGCCCGACGCTCGAGGTCGGCCGGGTCCGGAACGGATCGCGACCGGTCGAGCCTCCGGGCGGCTTCGAACGCGGCCCGAGCGGCGTCGAGCGCCCCGCTCTCGACGAGGTGCTCGCCCATCGACACCAGGCGGGCCGCTTTCGACGACGCGGTCAGCGCGGGCTCCAGCTCCACAGCTCGCAAGAAGCTCGCTCGCGCACCCTCTCGATCGCCCTGACGCGCCTGCGCTCGACCGGCCACGACCAGCTCGGCTGGCGTCAGCGGGCATTCGTCCCGCAGGTACTGACCACACTCCTCAGCGTTGAGCGGCCGCGTGACCCGGGCCCAGGCCAGCGCGATCATGTCCTCCAGGTCGACATAGTGGAGCCTCACCGTCCGATCGTGGCTGGCGGTCGCGAGTCGCTTACCGTCGGGGCTGAAAGCGGTTCCGCTGAGACGACCGCTGTGACCAGCGAGCACGAAGAGCAGCCGACCGGAGGCGTCCCAGACTCGGGCGGTGTAATCCCAGCTCGAGGTGGCGATGCGGCCGCTGGCCGAGTCGATCGCGACGTCGGAGATCAGGTAGGAATGTCCCTGGAGCGAGAGGAGCGGCAGGCCGCTGCTGGCATCCCACACCTTTGCCAACGCGTCATCGCCGGCGGTCACGATTCGGCGGCCCTCCGGGCTGAAGGCGACCGCTCGCACATCACTGGTGTGGCCAGCCAAGCTGAACAACTCCCCGCCCTGCGCGTCCCAGACCTTGGCGAGGTTGTCGGCACCGCCGGTCACGATTCTCTGGCCGTCAGGGCTGAACGCGATCCCCCGGACCCGCCCGGCGTCGACATCCAATCTGGTAAGACTTTCCCCGGACTCGGCATCCCAGATGATCGCCTGGCCGTCCCAGCTCGCGGTGGCGAGGCGGCCTCCGTCGACGCTGAAGGCGAGCCGACTCACCGTGGCGTCGTGCCCGGTCAACCGGTGCCGTAGCGTGCCGTCTCTCGCGTTCCAGATGACGGCCGTTCGGTCGGCGCTGCCGGTAGCGATCCAAGCGCCATCCGGGCTGAACTTGACATCGAAGACGCTATTCGTGTGGCCGGCGAGCTCCAGGTCGCTGCGGCCAGTCGCCGCTTCCCATACGATCGCTGTCCGGTCGCGGCTGGCAGTAGCGATCCGGCGGCCGTCCGGGCTGAAGGCCACACCGTAGACCTCCTGGGTGTGGCCGAATAGCGCGGGGAGATCGGGGTGCTGGGTCACGTCCCAGACGCGCGCCGTTCCATCCAAACCGGCGGTTGCCAGGCGGCTCCCGTCGGGACTGAACACGACCCCGTACACCGTGACGCCGTGGCCGGGCAGCTCGAGCAGAAGTTCACCCGACGTGGCGTCCCACACACGCGCACGCCCGTCTCCGCTGGCGGTGGCCAGGCGATAGCCGTCGGGCGCGAACGCCACCTCGAGGACCCCACCCACGTGTCCCGATAGAACCTCCAGGCTGTCGCCGGTCTCCGCGTCCCATACGATCGCGGTGCCGTCCCAGCTGGCCGTCGCAACGCGCTTACCCAAAGGCCCAAACGCGATCGCGTAGACGTCATCGCTGTGACCGCCCAGCGTATCCAATGGCGTCCCCGAGTGCGCATCCCAGATCGTCAGCATCCCGTCACGACCGCCGGTCGCGATTCGACTCCCGGCCACATCGACAGCCACCGCGTAGATGCGGTAACCCGCCTCGAGTGTGTCCCTTGGCGTTCCCGACCGCGTGTCCCAGATGATCGCCGTCTCGTCCGAGCTGCCCGTAACCACGAACTGATCGTCGGGGCTGAAGGCCACACCCCAGACCTCGGACGCGTGGCCCTCCAGATCGAGAATCCGCTCTCCGGTGACAGCGTCCCAGATGATCGCCCGGCCGTCCTCGCTCGCCGTAGCAACCCGCTTTCCACTGGGGCTGAACGCTACGTCCCATACGGCCTCACGATGCCCGACCAGCGCCGTCAGTTCGGCGCCAGACCGTGCGTCCCACAACCGCGCCGACGCATCCTTGCCGGCGGTGGCGAGCACGGTGCCGTCCCCGCTCCAGGCGACGGCGGTGAGCTCCGCTACCTCGCGCGGCACCGTCAGGATGGCCGAGTCGGACCGCACGTCCCAGATCCGGGCGGTGCCGTCGAGACTGCCGCTCAGCAGCCGGGTGCCACTCCCGGCAAAGGCCACGCTGTAGACCCAGCCGTCGTGACCGGAGAAGGTCCGGCGTTTTTCGCCTGTCGCGGCGTCCCAGAGTCGCACCGTGCCGTCGCTGCCGGCCGTGGCCAAGTCCCGCCCATCGGGGCTGACCGCGACATCGAGCAGGTTGCCGGCGTCGATGACTTGCAACCGGTCGCCGCTCTCCGGGTCCCACACCCGGGCCGTGCCGTCGAGACTAGCGGTGACGAGACGCTTGCCGTCGGGGCTGAACCTGGCGGAGAGGACGTAGTTCTCGTGCCCCTCCAACTCCAGGATCGATAACCCCGACTCCGTGTTCCAGACCCGCGACGTGCCGTCCCAACTTGCCGTGGCGAGACGGGCACCGTCTGGGCTAAAGCCGAGTCCATAGACAGCTCCATCGTGACCGCCGAGCACGTGGATGCTGTCCCCGGTTGCCAAGTCCCAGACGATGGCGCGGGAATCCGCACCAGCGGTGGCCAGCCTCCGCCCGTCGGGGCTGAATGCCAGCGCGAACACCGAATTGTCGTGGCCCTCCAGCCGCCGCAACATGCGTCCGGTCTCGGTGTCCCACACGATCGCCGTTCGGTCACGGCTCCCCGTCGCGAGCCGCGTTCCGTCGGGGCTGAATGCAACCGCGTAGACCGCCCGCGTGTGTCCCGGCAGTTGGAATAGGCGTTTTCCTGAGCGCGCATCGTAGACCGCCGCTCTGCCGCCACCACCGACGGTTGCGACGCGTCCGCGGGTGCTGTCGAACGCCACTTCCCAGATCGGGTGGAAGTGGCCGGCCATGCGGAGTCGCGATCGCAGACCTTTAAGCGCCCGGCTCAGAGCATCGTGTGCGGCAGGCGGTACCTGCAGTCCTGCCGCTCGATATCGAGAGACCGCCCGCATCGCCAACAGCAAGCTGCGCTCTGGGTCCTCGTCCAGGTTGCCGGTTGCGGCGACGATCAGTCCACCTGTCGTCGCCCGCGCTTCCTCTCGCGTCGCTCGCCGTGCCTCGCTAGCCGCGCGAATCTGCGCCGTGTCTGCCCTCGACGCTTGACGCCGAGCCTCGTCGCGGGCTCTATGCTCAGACTCGGCCATCACCCGGCTGCGATCGCGCATCAAGTAAGCGATGAAGCGAGCCCTCTCCGCCTCGGCGGCGATTTGTCGCTCGAGCCGCGCCTCGCGCGTCTGCCACGAGGCCATCACGGCCGCGATCGCCAGCAGCGCCAGCCCGACCCCACCGGCGATGTAGCGAAGCTGTCGCTGTCGCTCGCGGCGTCGCTGATGCGCCAGGCTCCGTCGTACGAACTCCGCCTCGAGATCGTCGAGGTCCTCGGCCAGCTGGGCCTGGACCAGCAAGGGACCGCGAAGCAGCAGGGATGAGTCGCGCCCGTGCTCCTGCCACTGCTGGGCGCTGGCGCTCAGCTGCACCTTGTACCGGCGTTGTGTCCGCTCCTCCTCGAGCCACTCGGCCAGGGTGGGCCAATTCCGCAAGAGCGCCTCGTGCGCCACCTCGACCTGATCATCACCCGGCGTCTCTCCCGGCGTGACTCGAATCAGGCGCGCCGCGGCGAGCTTCTCGAGCACGTGGTCGATGCGATAAGCCGCCTCCCCGCTGCGGTACAGCTCCTCTCGACGGGCTCGACGGCTGTGGACTTCTAACCCGCTTCGCCACCGGATCAAGCCGAACAGGATCCGCTTACCGGTCGTCTGTTCTTCGTGAAGCAGCGTGTGCCAGAACTCGTCGGCGCTGCGGGCCAGTGCCTCGCGGCCGCCACCCAGCCGGGTATAGGCGTCCCAGGTCACCCGGTTCCGTTCGCGGTTCTCCCAAAGCTTTAGCAGGGTGAACTGCAGCAGGGGTAGCGCGGCCGGCTCGCCCACCACGTCGTGCAGCAATCGCTCGACCAGACGCTCTTCGAACTTCAAGCCGACCTGAGCCGCTGGCTCTTCGATCGCGGCGCGTAGCTGAGGCGCGCTCAAAGGCGTCACCAGCTCGGACGCCTGATCGAACCACGATCTCAGGCGCGGCAGGCGCGCCACGTAAGGCTCGAAGTCGGTGCGCATCGTCAGCACGACCGTATGCCGCGTGTCGGGCGCCTCGATCAGCGCGAGCAGGTTCTCGATGAACGCGCCCCGCTCCTGCTGATCCTCGCACAGGGTGAAGACTTCCTCGAACTGATCGATCACCACAACGGCGGGGCGGCCAAGCTGTGATACGAGCCGAAGCAGCTGGCCCGAGTCACGGAAATCCTCCTCCGTCATCGCTTGCCAGCTACCGTCAGCGTCGGAAGCCCGGACCGCGTCGCACAGGCACTTGAGTGGGTGGGCGCCAGGGACCAGGGGCTCGACGTAATGCCAGGTCTCGCTCTCGGGCAGACCGCCGGCTCGCAGCGCCGGCAGCACTCCGGCAAGCGCGACCGACGACTTGCCACTGCCCGACGCGCCGATCAGCGCCAGGAACCGTTCGTCTCTAAGCCGTCCCAGTACGCGGGCGACGAATTCTTCGCGGCCGAAGAACTGTTCGTGCTGATCCGGCCCGAACGAGTCGAGCCCCACGTACGGGCACAGCGCGGCGGGCAGCTCCGGGGCGAGATCGGGGTCGAAGTCGACCAGAGTCGAGTCGGGCGGCACATGGCCCATCCGGTCCAGGGCGGTCGCCCAGTAGTCCAGCAGGCTCTGGCTGGCCCAGCGATCCTCTTCCTCGTCGAGCACGCGCCCCGTCATCCGACCCTGCCGGATGAAGGCCCGCACCTCATCGAGCAGAGCGCCGTCGCCAGTACCGCCGTGGTGTCGCTTGAGCAGCTCGGTGTGCGCCGCACGCAAAGCGCTGAAAGACGTGTAGCGGATTCCTTCTGCGTTCATCGTGTCTCCGCCGCCGCGTGTTACTGCATGAGCTCCAATACCGAGGTCAGGGGATGCCCCACCTCGCGGAGCTGGTCACACAGCTTCTTTAGCGTCGTATCCACGTGCAAGAATACGCGGGCGGCCTGCCGCCTGAACCTCACGAACGAACGGCGCGCCTCCTGCTCCTTGCCCGAGTTCAGGGCCCGCTCTAGCCGAGTGACGTAATCCTCGAAGCCTTTTCCATCCCCTTGCAACCCTTCGACCATCTTGCGGATCTTGGGCCAGGAGAGCTCCAGCTCGTCCACATCCCGGCTGATGATCCCCTCTATCCGGCGCAGGTGATTCTCCACCTCCTGCCAGCGATCGTGGCGTCGAGTCAAGTCCTCGATGTCGGCGTTCAGTGCCTCGAGCGCTGCTACCCCCTCATCGAATTGCCGCAGCTTGTCCTCGGTCAACTCCGCGGCCGCCACCTTGGCGCGGATCACCGACATCGCCTGCACCAATTCGTCCAAACGGAGCGCCTGGGCGGCCGTGTGCAGGCGCGTGTTAACGCGCGAAGGCTCGATGTCGAGCACCGCGCGGATCAACCGAATCGCGCGTTTCATATCGGTCTCCCATTGATCGGACTGGGTGGCATCCACCGCCGCGCGCAGCCGGCGACCCGCCTCCTCCAGCTCGGCCAGCCACTCGGGAGCGGCCGTTGTCTGAGCCGCCCGGGGCCCCACGTCTCGAAGCCTCTCTACCAGCCCCTCGAACTGGTCGGCGTACGCCTCCAGCTCCTCGGGATCGTACTCATCGCCGCCCCGACGCTCGACCAGCAGCAACTGGTTGTAGCTCTGGAACTGCATCTCGTGGAAGAGGTCGTGCACCTCCTTGTTGTCGGCAACCAGGCGAATCTGTTGACAAGCGTTTTGGAACTCGGTCCGGAAACGGACAACGGCGTCGCGGACCTCTGGCTCGTGCATCAACTCGCTGAGCGTGACGATCGCTTCCTCCGCGCGCTCGGCGTGGGTGATGCGCCTGGCGAGCGCCTCCGCCACCCGGCGCGCCAGGTCGTCGGAGGACTCGAACGTGTCACAGATGCGCTCCTCGCGGATGCGCTCGCGAAAGTGGTTCTGTCTGTCGCGCGTCTTCTCGGCTTCGCGACGCAGATCCTCGGCCAGGCTGAAGCTCTCAGGCGACAGGAACATCAGGCGTGGTCGGTTGGACGCGACCGCCGCCTCGTACTCGATTTCGGTGAACGAGCGATCGTCATCGGGCGGCGTACTGCCGTAGAGCAAGCCGACGATACCGACGAATATGTCGCATTCGCGAACGGTTGCGCGACAAAAATCGACCGGCACCGAGTCGATAGCACCGAAGTCCTCCATTCGCACGCAGCGGTAGCCGAGCCGCTGGATCGTGTCGTAAACCTTGGCCCGGTGGTCGGGCAGGTCGCGTGCGGTGGAGCTCAGGAAGACCGTCTTCGTCGCCATACCGTTCAAGGCGCCCCTGGTTCGCTTAGCCCGGCCGCCCTGGTCATGCTATCGAGGTAGAAACGCGCCACGTCGGCAATGTCACGTCGCTCCAGCTCGATGAGATAGTTGAGCTGTCGCATCTGCTCCTCGTCGATGGCGCCGGCCAGCGCCTCGATCGCCGTCCGCAACCCGGAGTGTGTTTCCAAAACGGCGCGCCGAACCACGGGCGCCGCTTCGTACCAGGGGAAGTGGTGCCGATCGTCTGCGAGTTGTTGAAGGAAGAGTGGCTCGATCCAGCCGTCGGTCGAGTTGCCAGCGATGATATCGACCGAATCCTGGACGAGCTTGATGTAGCTGGAGTCGAGCGGCATGGTGTCGATCTGCACGAAACGTAGATCGTAGGTGGAGATAAGACCAGGATACCCATCGGCGCGCCCGAAAAACTCTTCCGCCGCTCCCAAACGCCAACTGGGGTCGCGCGCAGCGAGTTGAGAGAGTGTCTCTATTTCGAGTTCGCGGGCGTCCTCCGCACGTACCAGCATGGCGAAGGTGTTGTTGAAACCCAGTCGGCCCAACCACTCGACGCCGAGGCTGTCTCGATACACGCTCCTCACGATGTCAAAGATGCGGTCCGGATCCTCTTCGCCCGAGCGACTGAGATGCCAGGCGTAGGCCGTGCCGGTGTACTCGACGTAGAGATCGATCGTGCCGGCCAACAAGGCCTGATGGCAGGCTTCCGAGTTGCCGTAGGGGAAGCGGCGCTCGACCTCGAAACCGGTATCCTCCAGCTGCTGGGCTATTATCTCCCCGAGCAACTTCGACTCGGAGAAGTCTTTCGAAGCGACGACGATCACGTCGTCCGGGGCGCCGCACGCCGACAGGGCGACTACTAGGACCAAGCTCCTCAACGACAGCCGCCGGCCCATAGCGGATCCTATTCTCTCGCCCGCGCTAGGCATGGTTCACCACCCGAGCGTCTTGACGGCCGATAGAGCAGCGAACGGCGACGTTCGCGAGTGCCGGACGCTCGCGGTACATCGCCGTTCGACTGATTGCGGGGCCGCCATCCGTTACACCTCCGGTATTTTGTATTCTACCCTCCCATTGCTCAGNNTTGGGCGTCCCGGGCGCGCGAACGCCGCGACCTCAGAGGAGAAGTAACGCAGGCCGCGGAGGAATGACCCGGACAGCTTTTGCAGGTTCTCACCCTTGAACTCGCCCACCAAGCCTTCTCGCGCACAGACTTGATGCGCCTGGCCGCGGCGAGTGGCGGGATCAGACACCGCAGAATAGAGGTCGGCCAGCGGCTAGTCATCTCCGATGTCTGGAAGGTGCCTGGCCTCGCCGGCCGAGCGCTTTCCCTGGGCCGTCTTCGCGGGAGTTTTCAGACCTTTCAACACATTCGAGACTGCAAGGCGGATCTAGTAGCCGCCGGCTCGACCTCTCCAGCCGAATCATCATCGACCTTCGTGTTGTATGCTCACCCGAATTTACGCATCTTGGTGAGAGGTCTCACCGGGAGTCTTCAGGGCCCATCGGGGGGGCTCACCTCTCGAACGCCAGACGTATTGCATGATCGAATAAGCGCTGGGACCGACATCTCCTATTGGTACACGCATCCAGGAGGAACCTAGCCGGTGAGCGCCATCTTCATCAGCCACAGCTCCAAGGACAACGAAGTCGCGATTGAGCTCGCGAACCATTTGGCCCTGCAACACCACCATTCGGTGTTCCTGGACCTCGACCCTGAGAAAGGGATCGTCGCGGGACAAAGCTGGGAGCGCACTCTGTACCGTAAGCTCCGGGCCTGCAAGGCCGTGATCGCGCTGTGCACCGACAACTACCTCAGCTCCCACTGGTGCTTCGCCGAGATCGCCCTGGCTCGGATGGAAGGAAAGCACATCATCGCGCTCCAGGTCGATCCGCTGAGCGAAGGCACCAAGATGCCGGCGATCCTGACCGAGCGGCAGTTCATCGACCTGCGGACGAACAAAGAAGACGGCTACAGGCGGCTGTGGAAGGGGCTGAAAGAGGAGGAAATCCTGGGTGTTGCCGGGGAGTGGGATCCGAAGAAACCGCCCTACCTGGGACTGAGTGCCTTTCAGGAGGAACATGCCCCGGTCTTCTTCGGCCGCGAAGACGAGACGCGTGCCGGACTCGAGTTGCTGGACCGCGGCGCCCCCGGACTGATCATGGTGCTCGGCGCCTCGGGCACCGGCAAGTCGTCGCTGGTTCGGGCCAGCATGATGCCCCGCCTGCGCGCGCAACCGGAGCGCTGGCTTGTGGTGGATCCCTTCCGCCCCGGCCACGATCCGTTCACGGAGCTGGCGACTTCACTGGAGCAGGCCTATCACCGCGATGCCCGCGGGCGCGGAGCCGGGCCCGGGAGCTGGGAGCAGATCCGCGAACGACTGCTGGCGGCGGCGGACAAGGTGTCGGGGAAACTGACGGAGGAAGGCGATTCAATCGGGAGGGATCTGCCGGCCGGCGCACCGACGGACTCGACGCAAGTCGCTGACGAGCGACTCGACCGCCTGATCAAGCAGCTCGAGGAACTGCGCGAGCGTCCACCGGTGGAAGTGGGGGAGCAGCTCCAGGACTTTCTCGACTGGAGTCTCGACGACCTCCGCCGGATCTGTGGCGGCGCGCGCCCGGCGGCGCGTGCTCCCGACCACTCAGCCATCGAGCCAAACGAGCTGTTTAGAATGGCCGACGAGTTGCGCCGCCGGGTTCCGGAGCGACGCAACGCACGTGTCCTTCTCATCGTCGACCAGTTCGAAGAGTTGCTGGGCCATGACGTGACCGACCACCTGGCCAACCGCTTCGCTGCTCTGCTTCGCGCAACCCTGGAAGCCGAGCACAGCCCGGTCATGGTGCTGGGCACGATGCGCTCGGATTTCCTCGGCGCGTTTCAGCGCAACCCGGCGTTTCGCGGAATCGACTTCGAGAGCCTCTCGCTGGGGCCGATGAAGATCGAGGGCATGCGCCGCGTCATCGAGGAGCCGGCGAAGCGGGCCGCCATCGAGCTGGAGCGTGGACTGCCCGACCGTTTGCTCGAGGACACGGAAGCTCCGGATGCGCTGCCGCTCCTCTCCTTCACCTTGTGGAAGCTGTGGAGGGACTATCACCAAGACGGGCTGCTCGAGGTCGCGGAGTACGAGCAACTGGGAGGCCTGGACGGCGCCGTGGCCGGCGAGGCGAATGCCGTCCTGGCGGCGGCGCGGCGCGAGGGACGCGAAGACGACCTGCGAAAGGCGTTCCTCCAGATGGCGCGTGTGACCGAAGACGGAAGCTACGCGCGCCGCCCGGTGCTCTGGGACCAGGAAGAGCTACGCCCGGTGCACTCGATCCTCGAGCGCTTCGTCGAGCGGCGGCTGTTGGTGATATGGAGGGAGGGCGACAGCCGCATGGTCGAGGTGGCGCACGAGGCCCTTTTCCGCTCGTGGAAGCCGCTCGCGACCTGGCTGGACAACCACCGCGCGGAACTAATGCTGGCGGCGCAGATCAAGCGCGACGCCGCGACCTGGGACGAGGACGGCCGTAGCGCGGACACCCTGTGGCGCGGCGGACGGCTGCAACAAGCCCACGAGTTGGCGCAGCGGAAAGAGCTGCCGCCCCTGGAGGCGGAGTTCATCCAGGCGGGGATGCGGCGGCGGAAACAGCAGCGCTTGACGCTGGCGGGCATCACGCTGTCGGTGTTTGTCTTGCTGGCCAGCGCCGCAGCCTATTCGTTTCAGCAGAAACTCCAAGCCGATGCGGAAAAGGCGCGGGCCCTCGACCTGGCGCGCGTCTCCGTCGCGAGCCAATGGCTGGACGAGGACCCTAACCTGGCGGCGCTCACCCTGCTGCAGGTTGAGAATCCACAGCAGACTCGTTTCGCGGCGCTCCGGATGCGCGAAGCGTTGAACGCCGGGCTCTCAATCGTCCTCGAGGGACAGGAAGCCCCGATCCGCGTCGCCACGTTCAGCCCGGACGGCAGACGCGTAGTCACCGGAAACACATTTGGCCGGGCCCGGGTGCTGAATGCCGACGGCACGGGAATACCCGTGGTGTTCGACGAGCACAAGAGCGCGATCACCGCCGCGGCATTCAGCCCGGATGGCGGCCGCGTCGTGACGGCCTCCGAAGCCGGAATCGCGCTGGTTTGGGACGCGGCCACCGGCAAGCGATTGGCCCGGATCGAGGGGGACGGAGCGCGAGTCCAGGCCGTGGCGTTCTCCCCGGACGGTCAACGCATCCTCATGGCGTCCAGGCAAGTACTTGTCCAGAGCGCGGACGCAACCGGCGCGCCCTTCGTCTTCCAGGGCCACGCGGGTGCTTTCGTGCGGGCGGCGGCGTTCGGCCCGAACGGCAAGCGCGTGCTGTCAGCGGCCGAGGACGGCACGGCGCGGGTGTGGAACGCCGACGGCACCGGTGATCCCGTGATCCTCAGCGGGCATCAGGGAAGCGTCGTGGCGGCCGCGTTCAGTCCGGACGGCCGCCGCGTCGTGACCGCTTCCCACGATAGCACGGCCCGTGTGTGGAGCGCCGACGGAACGGGCGACCCGGTCACCCTGCGCGGGCACGGCGACAGGGTCGTGGCGGCGGCGTTCAGCCCGGACGGCCTGTATGTCGTGACGGCTTCCCACGACAGCACCGCGCGCGTTTGGAGCGCCGACAGCAGCGAGGGCCCGGTCAACCTCCGCGGGCATCGCGATAGGGTCGTTGCCGCTGCGTTCAGTCCGCACGGCGACCAGGTCGTGACCGCCTCCGCCGACGGCACCGCCTACCTCTGGAACGCCCGCGGCGACGGCGAGCCGGTGGTGCTGGCCGGGCACAAGGGTCCGGTCACGCTTGCCGCCTTCGACAGCTCGGGAGACCGAGTGCTGACGGCTTCTGACGACGGGACGGCCCGGGTATGGCACGCCAACGGCAAGAGCGACCCCGTCGTGGCCGCACGGCTCGGCGGATCGGTCGGAGCTGCGGCCTTCAGCCCGGACGGTTCGCGGCTGGCGACGGTCTCGAGTGGCCGAAGCCCCAGAATGATCCTGTGGCCCCTGGACGGAAGCGCCGACCCGGATTCGATCTCGCTCAGGGGGCAGCGCGACCTGGTGACGGCGGCCGCGTTCAGCCCCGACGGGCGTTACGTAGTAACAGGCGACCGCCAGGGGATAGCCCGGGTGTGGAATGCCGACGGCAGCGGCGACCCTGTCTCGTTGCCGTGGCCCTCAGACGGCGCCGCCGCCGCGGCCTTCAGCCCGGACGGGAAGCGGTTCGCCGCGGTCACATCCGCCGGTGCGGTGCAGGTGCGTTCGCTGAGCGGCGTGCCCGACTCCCTGCTGCTCGGCGAACATCGGGACGTGACGGCCGCGGCGTTCAATCACGATGGCACGCGCCTGGTCACCACTTCGCTCAACGGCACAGTTCAGCTGTGGGATGCGGTCGGCGGGCGCTCGCTGGCGGTGCGCGGTGATACGATGGGCCCGGCGCTCACTGCGGCGGCGTTCAGCCGCGACGGCGAGCGGGTACTGACGGTGTCTGTCGACAGCACGGCGCGCCTGTGGGACGCCAGGAGCGGCGACTTGCTGGCGACGCTCCGAGGGCACACGGGTGCGGTCACGAGCGCGGCGTTCGCTCCGGACGGGCGCGTCGTGACGGCTTCGCGGGATGGCACGGCCCGGGTCTGGGACGCCGACGGCGCGGGCGACCCGGTGGTGCTCAAAGATGATGGTCGCTCGATTCAGTCGGCGGCGTTCAGCCGCGATGGCGGGCAGATCTGGACGGTCTCAGAGGATGGCACCGTACGGCGCTGGACCACGATCTCGCATGAGCAGCTCCGCGCGGCACTGCGAGCCGCCACCAACCTCTGCCTGGATCCGGATTTCCGTCAGCAGTACCTCGGCCAATCCGAAGCTGAAGCCCGGGCCGGTTTCGAGCGCTGCGAGCAGCGGCACGGGCGATCGCAGCCGGACTAGAAAGACTCCTCGGGTTCTGCGACGCGCACCGGCACGGGGCTGTTGTCGAAGGTTCCGTTGCCCAGCTGCCCGTCCCTGTTATCACCCCAGCAGAAGATCGCCCCGCTGCTTGGCACCAAGTCAGTTGGCGGGCGAGATCCCGCGCGGCCACTCAGCTCGAACGGTTCGTCGGTGATGGCGCAGGTATGGAATTGCCCTGCACTTAGCATGCCGAAGTCGAGACCCCCTTGAACGGCGACAGCGGTCGTACTTGAATTGGTCGTGCCGTCGCCGAGCTGGCCGAACGAGTTATCGCCCCAACAGTACGCTTCGCCGGTTTCCGTCAGCACACAGGCGTGCGCGCCTCCTGCACTCAGCATCTGCAAGCCGCTCGACGGAAGCCCCATCACTGGCACCGGGAGATCGCCCCAAGTGTCGCCCCAGCAATGCACAGCGATGCCCCCACTCTCGATGCCACATGCGAACCCGCCGGTCGGCTCACCGGTAAGAGTGTCGGGGTAGCCTCCAGCTGATACCGCATCAAACGGCAAGCCGCCCCGAACTTCGAGGGCGAAAACAGTAGAAGGCAGCGTCTCGGGCTGACCCAGTTGGCCGGAGTCGTTTCTTCCCCAACAATACGCCGCACCACTGGACTCCTCGACCCCACACGCGTGGCCACCGCCGACACTCAGCGAGCTAAACACGAGCGGCACGACTGGCGGTAGGGTATCATCGACTACAGCCACCAGATCAGCGGTGTTCGGCTGATTGAGCCCCCCCGCGTCACAGCCTGGAATGGAGTCACCACCGCAGCCGAGCTGCCCCAGGTCGTTTTGTCCCCAGCACAGCGTTTCCGCGAACAGTGAATCGGCCGCTCCAAAGGCTCTCCTCGTGGCACAGGTGAACTGATCAGACTTCCCTACGTCGAAGGACGCAAACGCCTCCCCAAGCGCCGTGAGCCGGGGGACGAACTGATCCAAGTCATTCCCGAGGCCGAGCTGGCCATTGAAGTTGTCACCCCAGCAGTAGAGGAGCCCATTAATGTCGCGACCGCACGTAAAGCCTGCACCGGCTTGGACATCCTGGAAGCTCACGTCCGAGAGGGCTCGTGCCGGTCTATCTCTAAGGTCCAGGGAGCCGGTACCCAACGCACCAAAGATTCCTACGCCCCAACAGAACACCTCGCCGCCGCGCCTGAGCGTATGTTCCAAGGAATCTTGGAACGTGTTAGCCAGCGTGACCGCACACGTGTGTCCGTTGCCGGCGCTGACAGACTGCCAGCGCTCTTCCACGGACAACTCGACCGCGCCGACTGCTACATCTGCGAATCCAACGGAATCGAACTGTAACAGGAAGGAGCTGCTTCCGCGCCTCAGGTAAGAGATCTCTCCAAACAAGGTCGCATCCAGCGAATCCACCAGCTCGGCCCCCTCCAAATCCCGCGAATCGGCCAGGGAGCGGACCGCAAGCGTTGTCGTGTCCGGCGCTAGCCACTTCACCCGGAGCCCGGTCAGCTCAACGCCATCGAGTTCGACGAACAGCTCGACCGTATCGACCTGGCCAACCATCACCAGGCCGGGAGTGGCTTCCAGCTCGACCTGCAGTTCGCCTTCGCGCATGTCGACGGGGAGCTCGTTGATACAAGCGACCAGGAGACACGTCGTGACGGACAAGAGCCCGGCAGTCAGCGTTCGGCGCAAACGTGTCATGCTCGTAATCTCCCGTGATATGCGGTTACCAGCCCATCCGCAGGCCGAAGCCAAGAAACACTTCCGGCATGTTGGGATTATACTCGGACGGTAGCTCGGCGCCCTCGAACGGGTCCTGGAACTTCCAGTAACCCGCGAGACCCTGAAGGATGGTTCGGGGGAAAAGGACAAAATCGACGGCGAGGCCGGCACCGACGCCGAACCCGGTCTGTTCCACTGCCACGAGATTCGGCAGGTAGGTGACGTTCACGAACTCGTACACGCCTCCCAGGTCGTACCGCCCCCGCACCCTGCCAATACCCAGCTCGCCGAAGGGACGCACGATCAGTTGGCCTGCATCGATCCGTGCGCCGAGGCCGCCCATCAACGCGTGGACGACCGCCTCGCAGGGCAAACGGTCCCGGAACGAGACCACTCTCGTCGTCGAACCCGTCGTAATCGTCGGCGGGCAGCTACTTCCGACCCGTTTGGGTGCCAGGCGCAGGCCGCTGACGTGCACCTCGACGCCGCGACGCAGGCTCCTCGTGAGGGTGACCCGGCCGGACGGTAGACGACCGTCCGGAAAGGCGCCGCCGGACGTGGGCACCAACAGTGCGACGCCGACAGTGCTCGAGTAGCCGGCACGCGGAATGCTTGGCCGTTGCAGCGTTACCGGCACATCCCAGCTCTGAAGCTGGTCCATGACAAAATCCATCGGCAGGGCATAGGCGCCGGGCGGCTCCACCCGGAACACCAGACCGACCACCTCCCACCCCTC
>JABAOD010011695.1_pt1 | contig 16123 bp, 11 predicted proteins | sample 7062151 | NCBI WGS metagenome assembly JABAOD01 (sample SAMN14538626, study PRJNA623070) | marine sediment metagenome | biome: marine biome [ENVO:00000428]; feature: marine pelagic biome [ENVO:01000023]; material: deep marine sediment [ENVO:00002113] | place: India: Gulf of Khambhat ... | reverse complement strand
TTCGAGCGCGCCAACTACATCCAGATCCTGCAGAGCTGGAAGGGGTAGCACCGGAAGGACGTACGGTGGGCGCGCCTAGGCGCTGCTGCCCCCTGCCCGACGCTTCACATTCCTCTGCTTGCCCGCCCATGGGTGGCCCGATAGGGGCGACTGCCATAGGAAGCGATGGGTCAGGCTCAGCTCGCTGGAGCTCGTGCCCGGGTGCCCGCTCTGGCGGGCAGGTTTGCGGAAGTCCGATTCCCGTGTGGTCCGCCGGTAAGATCATCCACAGGCTAGGTCCGCCATGGCCTCGGAACCCCAAGCCCGACTGACCGGGCGCGGGCGTTCTTGCCGATGTTCGACTTGATCTCACTGGCGGACGCCTTTACCGAAGAGCTACTCTTCCGCGGGCTCTTTCTGAAGAAGCTCGGCCACGTCATCGGAAGTGGTTGGGCCAATTTGGCCACCGCGGCCGTGTACGCGTTGGCGCATCTGAGCGTCCAGTTCGCGAAGCCCCTGCCGGCCGTTTCCGTCACCACCTTTCTGTTGGGCCTGCTGCTTGGATGGATCATGCAGAGGACCAGAAGCGTGTTGGCTCCCGCCTTCATCCACGCCGGGGCAGACATGCTGATCATCTCGGACGCATTCAGATCGTTCGGCCTCCTGGCATGGCGCGCTGTCGGCGCCTGAGAGTCCGTGCAAGGAGCCAGAGAGTCCGATATGCGCGGCTTCTCGGCGGATGATGATCCTTTTGTCTCTTTCGGGGGCGTCTAGCCAAGCTGGCCACTGAAACACGGCAAGCGGCGGCGCGTAGTACCCAGTAACCCCGGCGCAAGCCTCAGGTTACGGTCAATGTCGGGGACCTGAGATCGAGAAGAAGCAGCCGTGCCGCGCATCATTCTCGGGAAGAGATGGATTCTCCTGGCTTTGCTGCTGGTCGGGGGGATTATCGCCTACTTAGCCCTGGCGAGATCCGACACGCTCGACACTCGCTACAACNNTCTCGACGACGAACAGTTGGTTGTCGTGACACCCAGGGAGGGGAAGACGCTCCGCTACCGGAGGATGGATGGCGAGAGCCGCGCCCTCTGGCCGGTCGGTAACCGTGTGTACGAGGCCGGTTCGGGCTGGAGCGAGCGCAAACCGGTGGCGCTGACGGTGGAGTTCCAGGAGATCGTCGACGGCGAGCCGCCGCCGGGCTTCGATTGGAAACCGGTAGGCGGTCGGCAGCAGACGGCCCGCAGGATAGAGCTCCCGGAGACCTTCATCACGTTTGCGAGCGGTGACATCACGCTGCGAGGCAAGCTGGTGCTGCCCCAGGGAGAGCCGCCCTTTCCCGTCGTGGTTCTGGTCCACGGTTCGGGGGCGGAGAGCGCGGTAGACAGCTACTACATGCCTTATCTCTTCGCGGCTCATGGCATCGCGACCCTCGTCTACGACAAGCGGGGCACGGGTGGCTCGTCCGGCAGATACCTCCAGAACTTCCATCTTCTGGCCGACGACGTCCTGGCCGCGGTAGCGTGGCTCCGGGGTCAGCCCGAGATCGATCCGGATCGAATTCATCTGGCGGGCTACAGCCAGGGAGGGTGGATCGCCCCGCTGGCGGCCTCCAGGACAGCAGGAATCCGGAGCCTGTTGGTGAACTACGGTCCGATGGTGCCCGTCACCGAGGAGGACCGGTGGGGCTACGTCGACGCCCTCCAGCAGAATGGATTCGGTGACGCGGAGATTGCCGAGGTCGACCGGATCGACGCGGTGATCGGCGCGATCTTCGACCACGGTGAGAATCGATGGTCGGAGCTCGCCTCGATGCTCGAGGAGGCGGAAGGAAAGGACTGGTACGAGGCGGTCCGCGGCAGCGACTCGCTGATCGGGTTCCTGACCGCAACCCGGCTGCCGTTCTGGGCCGTGAGGCTCTATGGCTGGTGGATCAACCGAGGCGATGTGCCCTTCATCGATCGCCTCTACGATCCGGTATCGACGATGAGCTCGCTGGAGGTACCCAGCCTGTGGATCCTCGGCGCCGAGGACTCCAGCATGCCGACCGGATGGACGATCGAAGCGCTCGAGAAGCTCCAGGCGGAAGGACGGCCCGTCGAGCTCGAGGTCTTCCCCGGTGCCGACCACGGGATCTTGACGTTCGAGAAGGACGATTCAGGCGAGCGAACCTACCTCGGCTATGCGCCGGGATACCTGGCCAGACAAGTCGAGTGGCTGCGGCAGCAGAGCGGCCTCGAATAGGCGTGGTGTCTTGTCCGAAAGGCGCGGCATCTCGGTCCTTTGCGCTCGCGACGGCCTGCTCGCGTGGCGTATTCGTCGCGCTGCGGGGGCTGTAGCTGGAGGTCCGTGAAGCCGATTGAGCGCTAGGATGCTCGGGCGAGGAGGTGCCGCACCGTGGCAGCCGTTATCCGGTGGATCGGAGAGTTCTGCGGCGTGTTTCCGAGCCTGGCGAAGATCCTTGCTGTACTGACGCTCCTGTTGCTCATCGGGCTCTCCTACTTCGGTTGGCTCCGTCCCTATCAGCTCACCTTGGGGGCGACCCGAGCGGAGGTCGAGCGGCCGATGGCAGGCGATGAGATCAACCCCGATCCCTCGTTCCGTGCTACCCGGGCGATCACGATCGCGGCGCCGCCCAGGGAAGTCTGGCCCTGGCTGCTACAGATGGGCTACGGGAGAGCCGGTTACTATGGCTACGATCTCCTGGAGAACCTCGGCAGTCCCGCTGGCATTCGCAGTGCGGACGAGATCCTGCCCGAGTTTCAGCGCTTCGGCGTCGGGGACGAAGTGCCGATCAGTGCCGTCGCGAGCATGACGTTCCATGCGATCGAGCCGCACCGCCATCTGATCTGGGTCGGGAACGAGGAGGCCGAGCCCGGCGCCTTCACCTGGGCCCTCTNNGGACGGTCGGACGCGCCTGGTCAGCCGCATCCGCTTCAGCCATGGCGCGGCGCCGGTCAGCGCGATTCCACTCGTCCTCTTCACGGAGTTCACCGATCACATCGCCGTGCGCAAGATCCTGCAGGGTGTGAGAGATCGCGTCGAGGGCAAGGTCGAGCCCCTGTGGGTCCAGAACGTCGAGCTCTTCACCTTCATCGCGGCATTCTCGACCTTCGCCGCTGCGCTGCTGCTGCTCTTCCTGCGCCGACTGACCTGGCGGACCTGGGGGGCCGGCCTGCTCACCGGCACCATCTGGCTCACGACCTGGTACACGCCCATAGCCACATGGCTCGCCGTGCTGCTCGCGCTCGCGGCCATCATCGCGTTGTGCGTCGTCTCTCGAAAGCAGCTCGACGCCGCGGCCTGAGCCTCGGAGCCTCCTCTCGAGAGGTGCAGCCCCGCGCGGCGATGGTCACTGGCCTTTCGCCGGCACTCGTGATGGCGGCGAACTCGCGGCGCTCGAAGCTGGCGGCGCCCTTGACCAGAAGATCGAGGCGGCCAAACGCCTCTTGCACCCGGTAGAACAGGGCGTCGATGTCCTCGCGCCGCCCGGCTGTCGACTGCGATAGATTCGCCTGACAGGCCCAGTCCCAAGAATCCGAGGAGACTTCATGAGAGCCCAGTCCCTCACCGCCCTGTTGATGACGATCGTCGCCGCCTCCGGCGCCGCGATGGCTCAGAGCGCTCAGGGCGCTCCCGGCGCCCCGGCCACCCAGTCCGCCGACCTCCGCACGGTCAACGACGGCAACGTCGTTCTCGACGATGTGCCGGAGATCCCGGAGCGAATCGGCGAGGCGCTCAATCGCTACCAGAATGTGCGCAGCGCCGGTTTCGCCGACTGGACCGACGACGGCGGCGGCATCTACATCACGACCCGCTTTGGCGAGGTCTCGCAGATCCACCACGTGGCGATGCCGGGCGGCGCCCGCACCCAGCTTACGTTCTTCGATGAGCCGCTTTCGGGGGTCGACCGGCAGCCGGGCGGCGCGGCGCTCAGCTTTCTCAAGGATGAAGGCGGCAACGAGTTTCGCCAGATCTTCCTCCTCGATCCGGGCTCGGGCGAGGCACGACTGCTGACCGACGGCAGCTCGCGCAACGACGCGGTCGAGTGGAGCCCCGACGGCAAACGAATCGCTTTTCAGAGCACCCGGCGCAACGGCCGCTCGAACGACGTCTGGGTGATGGAAGTCGCCGATCCCGCGTCGGCGCGACTCGCACTCGAGGCTCCCGACGGCTCCTGGTGGGGGCCGGTGGACTGGAGCGACGACGGCAAGAAGCTGCTCATCATTCAGTACGTGAGCATCAACGACTCGCGCATCCATCTGCTGGACCTCGAATCGGGCGAGAGCCGGCTGCTTGTGGGGGGCGAGGATGAACCTTCGCGCTACTTCCCGGTGGCGTTCGACGGTCCCGGTGCCGGCATCTTCCTGGTCACGGATCGTGAGAGCGAGTTCAGCCACCTGGCGCATCTGGATCTGGCCAGCGGCGAGATGCGGGTGATCACCGGCTCGATTCCGTGGGACGTGGGTGAAGGCGAAGTCAGTCACGCCGGTGACCGCGCCGCTTTCGTGGTCAACGAAGGCGGTCTCGATCGCCTCTACCTGATGGACGCCGCGACCTTCGAGTACGCCCCGGTCGAGGGCATCCCGGTCGGCACGATCGACTCGCTGAGTTTCAGCCCCGACGACCGGCGGCTGGCGATGACCCTGAACACCCCGCGGACGCCGAGCGACGTCTTTACCCTCGAGCTGGGCGAGAGCCCGACCGCGGCGGGCGAGCTGGTGCGCTGGACCACCAGCGAGGTGGGCGGTCTCGATACCGATGCCTTCGTCGAGCCCGAGCTGGTGCACTACCCGACGTTCGACGAGGTCGACGGCAAAACCAGGATGATCCCCGCTTTCGTCTACAAACCGACCGGCGAGGGCCCGCACCCGGTGATCGTGTCGATCCACGGTGGGCCCGAAAGTCAGTACCGCCCGCGCTTCAGCTCGACCTACCAGATGTGGCTCGCCAAGCTCGGCGCGGCGGTGGTCGCGCCCAACGTGCGCGGCTCCTCGGGCTACGGCAAGAGCTACCTCAAGCTCGACAACGGCTTCAAGCGCGAGGACTCGGTCAAGGACATCGGCGCGCTGCTCGACTGGATCGAGTCCCAACCCGACCTCGATGCCTCCCGGGTGGCGGTCTATGGCGGCAGCTACGGTGGCTACATGGTGCTGGCCAGCCTGGTGCACTACAGCGACCGTCTGCGCGCCGGGGTCGACATCGTCGGCATCTCCAACTTCGTCACCTTTCTCGAGAACACCCAGGACTACCGGCGCGACCTGCGCCGGGTCGAGTACGGCGACGAGCGCGACCCGGAGATGCGGGCCCACCTGGAGAGGATCAGCCCCAACAACAACGCCGCGCGGATCACCGCGCCGCTGTTCGTCGCCCAGGGGCAGAACGACCCGCGGGTGCCGGTGACCGAGTCGGAGCAGATCGTGCGCGACGTGCGCGCCGCCGGCTACGACGTCTGGTACATGAACGCCCTCAACGAGGGCCACGGCTTCCGCAAGAAGGAGAACCGCGATCTCTACTCGGAGATCGTGATGCTCTTCTTCGAGACCCACCTATTGGGCGATCCTCCAAGCGTCCCGACGCTCCGGGCGGTGGGCGTGAGCCACTGACCTGTTCACAAGGTCCGCACGGATCCCCACCGAGCAGATTGCCTGGAACAGACGTTGCATATTTCGGAACCAGAATGTTCGTGCTGAAGCCGGGAAGGAGCCGGGGAGGAACACCACAGCATCGCGGCGGCAGGTTGTGGCTGCTCCTGGCGATTCTCGCGCTGATCCTGGGCAGCGTCGAGACCGCCTCGGCGCAGACCTTCGCTGAGGACATCTCCGTCACCGTGGTGGAGGTGCCCGTGCAGGTGGTCCGCAACGGCCAGCCGGTGCGAGGCCTGACCCGTGACGACTTCGTGGTCTACGACCGCGGGGTGAGGCGTGAGCTGGTGGACTTCGAAGTCATCGACGTGGGGTCCATCGGCGAGGTCTCGACGGTCGGGAGGCGGGACGAGGCGCCGAGTCTGCCGGCCGCAGAGGTCGCCAGGGGTCGCCACATTCTGCTTCTCTTCGACTTCCAGTTCGCCCCCCGCTGGCGCCTCAAGCGCTCGGTCCTCGGGGCCCGCGGCATGGTCGACCGGAGCCTGGCGAAGGACGACCGGCTGGCCGTCGCCATGTACACCGGCAGCGCCGGCGCCAACATCCTGGTCGGCTTCACCCGGGATCGGGATGAGATCGAGCTGGGGCTCTCGTTCGTCGAGGCGCTGGCCGACGGCCGCAGGGAAAACCTCCTCGCGGCGCGCGAGAAGCTGATCGAGTACTGGACCGGAGAGGGCGACGCGGCCGGTGACGAGCAGGCCGCGGCGCGGCTTCGCCACCTGGCGGCCCGCCTAGGTCCGTCGGCGGCGTGGGCGCTCTCGGACGGCACAGCGGGCGGCGAGATCATGGGCCTGGCGGAGTACGACGCGATCTCCGGCGACTCCCCCGGTGGTCCTGCGCGCGATGGCCTCGGAGGGTCGCCCTCCACCCGCCTGGTCGGCCCGAGGATCATCGACGATCGGGTCGCCGAGCTCGAAGACCTCATCACCGTGATCGAGAATTTCAGTGAATCGATGGCCGATCTGGCCACCCTGCTGCGGGACGTGCCGAACCCGAAGCACCTGGTCTATTTTTCCGAGGGCTTCCCCACCGAGGTCCTGACCAATCCCCAGACCCAGGGCCGGGTCTTGACGCGGATCCGGCCGGCCACCCGGGCGATGCAGGAGGCGGGATGGGCGATCCAGGCGATCGACATCGAGGGCGTGCCCGACTCGCTGGCCGCTACCGGGCGCTCGGCCGAGCACTTCGAAGACCCCACGCCGACCGAGTTCATTACCGGGCAGCCCCGCGGCGAGCTGGAACCCCCGGGTGGCAGGGCCGGTTTCGACGCCGAGGCCCTGGCCCATCTGGCGATCGAGACCGGCGGTCTCCTGATGGAGAACTTCAACGATATCGGTGAGGCGGGAAACAAGATCCTCGAAGCCACCGCGGTGACCTACCTCCTGGTGTTCCAGCCCGAGGACCTCGTGGCCGACGGCAGCTTTCACAAGCTCGAGGTCAAGCTCGCCTCCAGGATCCCGGGAACGCGCCTCCACCACCGCACCGGCTACAGCGCGCCGTCACCCGAAGCGGACCTGACGGAGGTCGAGCGGCGCATGGACGAGGCCCGCCTGGTGACCGGCGACGACCCATATCTGGGCATGCGGGCCGATTCCCTCGTCCTGTCTACCCCGGGGGACGCGAGCGCCGGCGCGAGGGTCTCCTTTCTGATCGACTTCGACGCCGACGACCTGCTCGGCGAGCGCTCCGCCGGAAAGCTCGAGCTCGACCTCCAGGCGTACGGCTTTGGCGCCGACGATGCGATCCACGATCTGTTGACCCAGCGGCTGAGCCTCAATCTGGAGCACGTAGAAGGGCGCCTGCGGCAGGGCGGGCTGAGACTCTCCGGCGGCCTCGACCTGCCGCCTGGCCGACACCGGGTCCGGCTGATCGTCCGCGAGCTCGGCGACGGCAGGGTGTTCGCGAGAAGTCACCCGGTCGAGATCGCCACCGCGGGAGAAACCACCGCGCTGCCGCCCCTGATCCTGGACCCCTCACGCGAAGTTCTCTTCGTGAAGGTGGGGCCAGCCGGATGGGAGGGTCTGGGAGTACCGCTCGGGGACCTCGTGCCGGCGGCGGGCCCGCGCCTCCCCGTGGGCGGCGAGCGCGAGCTGCTCTTCGTTTCCTACCCGCCCCCCGGCAAGCAGCCGCGCGTGGCGTTCCGGATCCTCACCGAATCGGGCGAGCCGGCCGAAGGCGCCGGGCTGACCTGGTGGGAGGTCCTCCCCGACGCCGGCGACGGCAGTCACCGGCTGCTCGGACTCTTGAGCGCCGGGTCGCTCACGCCGGGCCGCTACCAGCTCGAGCTCTCCGTGGGCCGCGGCGCCGGCCAGGCGCCCGTCGCCGTGTCGACCGCCTTCACCGTGACCCCCGGCCCGGCTGGCTGAGCTTCAGCGGGCGAGGTCAGCCAGCGCGCGGCGGATCCAGAATCCTCCGCCAGCCCGCGGCGAGAGTGAACTGCGGCACACGACGCGCGGCGGAGCGCTGCTAGGCTCGCGCCGTGAGTTACCTGCGCAAGACGAGCTGGATCGGCTCGCTGCTCTTGGCGGTGGCGGCCACCGCCGGGAGCGCTGAGCCGTCCGGTGAGCTTCACCGTCAGGAGCGACCCGAGGCCTCGCCGATCCTCTCTGCCTACGACTTCGAGCGCCCGACGCCTTCGGGCCCCGACACCTTCTGGGCCCGCCAGTCCGGGGGCGGCGAGGTCGCCCTGAGCCAGGCCTTTCGGGTCAGCGGCGAGCGCTCGCTGCACATCTCCGAGGTACCGGGCAACCGCGACTTCGCAGAGTTCCTCGCCTACTTCCGCGAGTGCGAGAACGGCGCCGTCTTCATCCAGTTCTATCTGCTGTTGACCGACCCCGAGCAGCGTTTCAACTTCGGCCTGGCCGGTCAGCGCTGGTTCCTGAGCCGCGAGCGCCACGGCCACGCCGTCTGGCTGCAGACCGACGACGGGGTCTTCCGCCACCAGACCGCGGAGGGTTGGCGGCAGCTCTTCGCGCCGCGGCCGTTCGCCTGGCACTTCGTCGACATCGTCTACCACGTCGACCGCGGCCGCTACGATCTGGCGATCTGGGAGGAGGGGCTGGAGGATCCCCTAGTCGACCTGCGCGGTGCCCGCGCCATGCACGGCCAGGACCACTCGGCAGTGAAGTTCTTCTCGCTGATCGGGGATCTCGAGGACGACGGTCGCTTCGACTTCTTCGTCGACGATCTGCTGATTGCCACCGACCCAGCGGTGCGTCAGGCGCCGTTCGTGGCCCCCGGCCGCCGGCGGTGGTTCGTCGACCTGATGGCCGCGGGGCCAAGACCGGCGCGCTCCCCCGAGGAGAGTCGGGATCTCTTCTGGCGAGCACGAAGATGGCTCGACGAGTTGGGCGAGCAGACCGGCGAGGCTGCCCGCGACCGTCTCGAAGCAGCCGCCGACGAGGCCTTCCACGCCGGCGAACTCGACCTCGCCGAGGCGATCTATGAGCGCCTGCGGAAGGATCCTGAGCGCCGTCTTCGCATGCTCCTCAAGCTTGCGGACGTCAAGCACGTGCGCGGCGACGTGGCTGGCGAGCGGACGCTGCGCGAACACATCTACGGCCGCCTCGACTTCGAAGAGCGCCAGGCGGACTGAACGGGAGAGCGGTGTCGCCGGCGGCACCGACCCGCTGGGGATTAACAGTCCCCGGCTGGCCGGTCCACTCGCTTCGTCCGAGAAGAGTGACATATGGGACGTATCGTCTGGTTCAGAGCGCCCGTCTCTTAGGAGCGGGAAGAGCCCAATTCTGGGCGTCATCGTGGTTGGCCAGGAAAAGCAGGGTGCCCTGGTTCCCTGGGGCCAGCAGCAAACCTGCGGCCAGTCTGACCGCGCCCGATCCGGAGCCGGGGCCGGCAACCGCCTGAGACCCGCGGGTCCCCGATAGCTTGCGGGAGGGCTCCCGGGGCATGTGCTAGGGTCCTCGCAAGCCGTTACAGGTCAGAAGCGGCTGGCGTGCGTATCCCGCCGGCCGCGCCCGAGGCTCACCGAGAGGCGCTCCGCGGTCGCGGCGGATTGGATCGAGCGAACCCGGGACTCCCTGCGTCAGGGAGGCCCGGCGCCGTCGCTTCGACCCCGTCGAGACCAGGAGGTCCGTTATGAAGAGAGCCCTCACGTTCATCGCCGTCGCGGGTGCCATCGCCCTTGCGACCTCCGCCGAGGCCACCGTGGCAGACGTCGTCGACCAGATCAAGAACAGGGTCGATGCCATCAAGAAGGAGACCGCGACGATCAAGAGCAAGACGAACGACCTGCAGGCCAAAACCGAGGAAATGGCCTCACAGCTCAGCGCTCAGATTCAGGAAACCGTTTCCATCAAGGACGCGTTGGCACCACTCTTCGGTCTCAAGGACCGTTTCTCTGGCATGGGGTTCGACCCCACGGAGTTCCTCGACCTGGTGGACAACGAAGAAATGAAGAACCTCATCGCCGGGTTGAAGGAGAAGCGCCAGGAGGCCGAGGACAGGTTGAACGATCCGGGTCTGCAGTCCTTTCGCCAAGAGTTCGTGGAGGTGCTGCAAGGGATCAGCAGCATCATCTCCGAGGACGGCGTGGCGGAGGCGACCCCACTCCAGACGCTGGTCGAGAAGGCCCCGCTCCCACTCCTCGCATTGATAAAGGCGTCAACCCAGCCTGTTTTCACGTCTCTGAAGCGAGAGGTCCTCTCCGCGGCTGCAGAGATCGATGAACTGCGAGCGGCGGGTGTCTTCGATCTCCGGGATACGCTCAATGCCCATGCGGTTGCGCCTTGGCCCACCTCCAGTTGGAACGCCCTCACCGCCTGCCTCCCGGCGGAGGACACTTCCGGAGCCCGACTGAGGGGTAAGTCGGCATACGCGGCTCTCACTCAGGCCCAGTGTGCTTCCATCGAAGGTCTCCGTCCGCTACTGCTCGACGTGCACCTGCTGCGCATCTCGTTGTCAGAGATCACCTTCCACCTCAAACGGACGGCAAACGAAGTGGAGGCGCGGGAGGGCAATGAGAAGGTCGTCGAGATCCATGGTTACGTAGGGTTCTCGGTCGAGCCCGGCAAGTACACCAAGACCCAGCTGGAGAGGTTCATACTGAACATCGAACACACAGACGCCAGGATTGGCCACGCCATGGACCTTCTGGCGTTCGCCAAGGAGTCTGGGTTGTGTCCCGCTGAAACGGCAAGTCATGCACCGGACAGATCTTGCCCCTCGCGGTCGATGATTGCTCACGCTAGCTCCCCGGCGCCCGCTCCCGCCCGACCTGCTCGCACTCGTCGAGCACCAAGCGGGACAGGTCGTTGAAGCGGGAGCGGTCGATGACCCAATAGAAGCGGACCAGCTCGTCGTTTTCGAGAATTTCCACGTCCTTCAACCCGTGATCGACGATCAGACTGCAGGATCGCGGCGGGGCCAAGGCCGAGGCGGCGGAGGTGCTCGCGGATGTGGAGGAAGACGGCCTCCTTCTTGCCCTTCTCGCCGGTCGCCGGCGCGGTGAACCAGACTCGGTCAGATCAGCTGAGCGGCAAAGGGTGGACTCGTCGTCGCCTTGGGAGAGAGCCGCGTCACCACGAGCCGCCACAGGACTGGTCCGAGAAACGCGGCTTATCGGACCGGATGGCGCGGCCCGACCCCATCGACAACTGCCGCTGGTCTGCTCATGGCTCCTCCTTTCGTACCTGCTTCTTGGAGAAGCCTAGCGACAGCGGCCTTCTGTTGANNCTGTTGACCTGATCCCCGAATCCTGGCGCCCCTAGAATGCGAGCTTCCGGGCCCAACGGAAAGGAGTCGGGATGCGCAGAAGCTGGAATTCGGAGGAGCAGATCATAGCGCCGCCGCCGGAGGCCCAGGTCGCCGGTTTTCCCTATGGCCAGTGCGAGAGTCTTTTCCGCCCTGTCCTTGACACGGCCGATTGATTTCTGTAATCTCCTTCGCAATATCCAGGCTCCAGCCTGACGTGGGCGCGTGCTCAATAAGCGCTTCCCGTCGAGGGTCGCCTTCGAGTCCGGCCATTGCGTCCCAGTAGAGCTTCCTCGACTATGAGTTGATGCCTGGAGATGGCGTCGCCTCATGATGCCCAGCCATCGCCAGGAGCAAGAGATGCGTATCTCCACACCCACGCGAGACGAGAAGCGTCCGGTAGCCCTCGCCGTCGCTTTCCTCCCAGTCTCCCTCGCACTACTCGGCACGAGTGCGGTGTGCGGTGCCGATCCCCAGAGCACCGACGTGACACTCATGACGTGGAATGTGCAGTTCCTCAACAAGTCCCTGACGCCCAAGACGCCCACCAGGACGATGCTGCTCAGGGCCCCGGAGATGGGAAATCTCATACGGAACAAGCGTCCATCGCTGGTCGGCATCACCGAGGGATTCGTGCAGGAAGCGGTGGAAAAGCTGGCGACCGCGGCACTCGGAGACGGCCTGTCGCTTATTGCCAGTCTGCAGCCGCCGCAGACCGGCGATGCGCTGAAGCCACTCAGTGGAGGACTCGCCCTGCTTGCCAATGAGTCATTCCGGGTGGTCGACCAAGCCACGGTGGCGTTCGGAGACAACTGCTACAACGGACCCGTTATTAATCCCGACTCCTGGACCTTCGACTGCAAGGCCAACAAAGGAGTCCTTTTCACGCGGCTCAAGAGATCCTCTCTCAACCTCAACCTGTTCGTGGTCCATCTCAACGCCTCCCACACCAAGAAGGCGCGGAAGATCCGGCGACGGCAGCTGGGCCAGCTTGCCAATTTCATCGAGCGAAAAGCGGGGACCGGAGAGAATTATCCCACTTTCGTGATGGGAGACTTCAACATCAAGGGAGACTGGTGGTGCCAGGACGGAAACGAATGCGACAGTTGCGGCTTCGACGAGAACCTACTTGACATGTTGTCGAACGATCAGCTTGGCAAGCCGACCGATACCTACCTCGCCGAATGCCCACAAGCCAATTGTTCCGACACCGGTCCGACGTCCGGTCCCAAGCGCATCGACTACATTCTCTTCTACCCCAGGACAGGCGACTGGGAGACCCGCTACATCCCGGGCAGCTTTGAGGTGGATCCGATGAAGACAAGCCCAGGAGTAAACGGGAAGGACAAGACTCCAGCATCCGATCACTTTGCCTTACAGGCGAGTTTCCGGATCACCCACCGCCCCAACTGATCTCGTCGTTTTGACACCGGGCAAGTCGGTTCCGGCTCTACCGGTCAAGAAAGGGGGTTGTCTAATGGGAGTAGCGCGAGGCTGAAGCGAGGGCGACCAGCGGCCACGCCAGGCCACCTACCTAGCGACCCGGAAGCGGGCGTTCAGGCACGATGCGAGAGCCAGGATCGATCCAGAGGCAACCATCAACTGGCGATTGGTATGTGGTAGAGGAAGGCGACGAACCCTTGTCGGCAAGTTGTAGTCTGAAAGGAGAGAGCCATTGGAGAAAGTCTTGAAGTTTCTCAATAGTGGTGTCGGACTGATGATCCTGGGCTTCCTGGTGACCACGGTTGGCGGGACGTTTCTCAACTTCACCATCCAGGGCCGGGCGCGGAAAAACGAGCTCAGCTTCCAGATGTTCAAGATGCGGCTCGAAGAGGCCAAGACCCTCCAGGCAGACCTGCTGGACCAGATCAGCAAACGTTCTGTCGGCCTGACCCAGATACTACTCTACCTCAATACGGAGCCGGCGGTTAGCGATAACCGCAAAGCACACCTGACCGCGACCGAGAGATTTTGGAGAGGGATTCCTGATCCTGAACACCCAGAGCGCCCTGCCCCGTCGAATTACAGTAAAGTAAAGGACGATTGGAACGAGAAGCTCGTCAGGTACAAAAGCAAGGTCAGGGTACTATTCCCAGCGGAGCTGGCCGACCTGTTGCTTGCCGAGGACGAATTCGAGACCGAAGACGATCCCCGTGAACTCTCGACAAGCCTCGCCGAGTTGCAGGAGAGAACCGTCGAGCTGTCCCCCAAGGGCAACTGTGAGATCAAGAAGCCCGAGAGCGAGTATCTGAAGAATCAGCCCAAGAGCGTTCATGGCGCTTTCGTGATGACCCACAGGACTCTCTACTATCTGATCTTCAAATGCCAGAACCTCCCTTGCAAGAACTGGGATGAGTTGATGTGCCTGGCGAAGAAGCAGGTGTCCTATCAAGAGCTTCTGATCCAGTGCCTCTCCTACGGCATCGCCGAGGTTCTGCTGGTCGATCCCTACGGTCCGGAGAGGAAGATCTCGCCGATGCCGAAGCGCTGCGAGCCATTCTTCAGAGACTCCGAGACTTTTGGGAGTTCGAGAGCCTCCACCTAGAGGGCGACGGCGACGAGTATCGGCATCTGGGTGCCGCGATCTCCGAGGCCCGCCGCGAGCAGAGCCTCCCCGAACCGGCACTCGCGGCGATCGAGCCGCTCATCTGCACAGGTTGCCGACCCGGAGAGCGCCAGACTTGAGCAGATCCCGTGAGGGGCACCGGAAAGCATCGTGGTACGGAACACGCTTGCTCGCAGCCCTTCGGGAGCTCGAAACCCTCCCCCCGCCGCGGCCCGCTACAGAATCGTCATCACTGCCAGCTACAGCGCCTGTCGGGGGCGATCATCGACTCTCCGCGGCACCGCGGAGGGGTGCTCTCCAGCTCGTGGGTCGCTGGGCTCGGCCGGACCTGGCCGTCGACCCTCCAGTACTTGCAGAGATGACATTTTCGGGTCGACGGGTTCGAGCCTGCGGTCTCAGTTGGCTTGAGCGACGTTTGGTGCTACTGCAGCTGAAGCTGCCTCCCGCGGAGGAGACGACGGGGAGGAGGGCGGTGACTAGGCCCCGCGGTTTTTTGCAGCAACCTTCGCACGGGAGGTCCGATATGCGCGGCTTCTCGGTCAAGGTGAAGAGCTCGCCGGAGCCCGCGAGGGTTTGCGGCGATTCGTTGAGGAGCGCCGTCAGGCGCGAGGAGGTGGGCCGGAAGATCGCTGAAAGCGGTCAAGCTAGGGAGGCGGAAGCGCTGCCAGAGCCGCGACGTCCTCGGGCGTCAAGGCCCGTTGATAGATTCGCACCTCATCGATCAGTCCATCGAAGAGCCGCGCCTCGCCTTCGCGCTTCCCGATATGGACCGGCCGGGTTGAGCTGTCGATCGGATCGCTCTTCAGCTGAGGTGTGGCAGCGTCGAGAACACCGGCAAAGTAGATACGCTTGTCCACTCCGTTATAGACGACCGCCACGTGCAGCCACTGAGCGGTCGTGAAGACGCCGGTCGAGATCATGTCCTGCCCGTCGAGACGGAACCGGATTCTGTTCTGTTGCGTGTAGAGGGCGTAGACGTCCGACCCCCCGGCATCCGTGCGCTTCGAGACGATGCGCGAACCGTTCGATGTTCCGCCGTCGTGAGGGAAGATCCACGCCGAGAGAGTGATCTGAGTGCCGGTGATGTCCAAAGCCGAGGTGTTTGCGAGCTCCACATAGTCGTCCGTCCCGTCGAAGTCGAGCGCTGAACCGCTGACGCCGGTGGCCCAGGCGGCACCGAACACCGTGCCATCGCTGGCGCCGGTCTCGTCTTGGACAATGTTTCCCGAGGCTTCGTTTAACCGCCAGTGGCCCACCAGACCAGTTCCGGGCGTTGCGCTAGCTTCGTCGGAATAGGTGGACTGGTTGGACCCATTGTCCTCAGCGGTGACGACATAGAAGTACGTCGTGCCGTTCGAAACCGAGGGGTCGAGATAGCTGCTCGCCGCGAGCAGGCCTGCGATCTCCGTATAGGGGCCGCCGGAAGCGACGGCCCGAAGGACGCGGTAGCCTGCGAGGTCGGGCTCCGGGTTGTCGAGCCAGTCGAGGGAGACTTGACCGTCGCCTGCGGTCGCGACCAGATCCCTCGGTGCCGAGGGCGGAGGGTCACCCGGAAGACCGGGTCCGCCCGCTTCTGCCCTGAATCGCGCTCCCGACTCGACGGAGAACCCGTTCTGGATCTTGATGATGTTCCCCGCCTCGAAAGCGACGTCTGCGGTTCCGGCAACGACGAAGCCGCCGCTCCCGGCTCGTAGCTCGTTGCAGGCCTCGAAGGTGTCTGTGCCGCTGACGGTCTGCGGCGGGAGGTCGACGATGGAGGGACTCGAGCAGGGTCCGAACAGTGCGCCACAGGTCGTGTCAACGATCATCAGGATCTGCCCGTCCCAGCACTCCGGGTCGCCGGACCAGCCATCGAATTCCGAACCGTATTCGGGGATTGGCGTGAGCGCGACGCTGCTAGCGTACTGGAAGTCCTCCTGACAGTCCGACCCGCAGTCGATTCCGGCAGGTGTGCTCCGCACTCTTCCGCCGCTCGGCGGTGTGATCTCCAGACGTCTTGCGGTGGGCTCGCCGTCCTGCAGCAGGAGGACCCAATCCTCGGCACCGGGCGGAGTGAGGCTGTAGTCGGTACCACCCGTCAGCACACCTTCGCTGATCTCTGTGCCGGTTCGGGGATCGAACCACGTGGCGTCGTAGTCACCGATCAGGCCCGTCAGCTTCACCTCCAGCGGATCGGTGGTGCCGCTGTCCCAGGTGTCGTTGACCCCGAGGTACAGATACACGATGGTCG
>JABAOD010025331.1_pt1 | contig 16131 bp, 21 predicted proteins | sample 7062151 | NCBI WGS metagenome assembly JABAOD01 (sample SAMN14538626, study PRJNA623070) | marine sediment metagenome | biome: marine biome [ENVO:00000428]; feature: marine pelagic biome [ENVO:01000023]; material: deep marine sediment [ENVO:00002113] | place: India: Gulf of Khambhat ... | reverse complement strand
TAGTTGCCAACGACGACAACTACGCTCTGGCGGCCTAATCCCCGCCAGCCTCTTGCCCGGTTTGCCTGTGGGCTGGGATCCAAGGGGTCATATATGCAGGATCGCGTCGCGCTGAGCTCGTTAGCGCGGCGTTAAACGACAAGCGGGCTACGTCCACTGGCGTTCCTGTCTGCCGGAAACCAGCGGGCTAAAACGTAGACAGACTACGCATGTAGAACCGGTAGGCGGAGGGCTTGCGGACGCGGGTTCGATTCCCGCCGCCTCCACCAAACAAACAAAGCGGTCACCCTCGTGGTGGCCGCTTTGTTTGTGTGCAGGGGCGTGGAAGCGAACGGCGTAGCGGGGTCGACGCGCGGCGCCGGGAGCGCCGCCGAACGCCGTAAGGCAGCCCGAAGGGCGAGGCCCACGGATGGGCCGAGTAATCCCGCCGCCTCCACCAAACAAACCGAATGATCACCCTCAGTGGTGGCCATTTGGTTTGTTCGGGCCGATGTGGAAGCGAACCCGCCTAGCGGGGTCAGCGCGCGGCGCCGAGTGCAGCACGCAGCTTGCCACGGGCCAGGAACAGGAACTTACGAGTGTCGCGGCAGGCAGGAAGCCGCAAACGCTGACGGGATTAGGCTTTCAGTGCCCCGAGTCGAATCCTTGTCTCGGGTCTAAGCCCGCGGGCCGTAGGCCAGTGCCTCCCTTTCGGAGGCCAGTTCAATGTTGGTCTTGCCGGCAACCGCCGCCATGCGTCCGACCACCTGCTGCATCGCTTGCTGAACGTGCTGCAAGGCCTGGCGGGTCTGGGGCGAGTCGTGCTGTTTCACCGCCAAGGCGGCGGCGTTGAGCTCGCGTACCAGCTCGATGAACTGATCAAGCTCGGCGCGCAGAGCAGCGTATTTGCGCTCGTTCGGCAAAACCTTGTGGCCGAACTGCCAAACGCCAAGTTCGATCATCAACATGCCGGCGCCGACAACGGCAATTTGGATGCGCAGGTCGTCTCGCAAGATAAGCATCGCGCCTAAGATGACCAGCACGCCGACAAACGGCAGGGCGTTATCGATAATGCTTCGAAGTGTTCTCAAAGGTGCCCTCCCGGCTCCCAGCGAGCCGCTTTGCACAGTATTCTCATCAAGCGCGCTGAAGCGTCAGTTTCCCGGCGGGGGGCAGTACCTCAGTGAAAAATTACAGCTCGAGATCCATGACAGATTGCCGCCCCGTGCGGTAGGCGTCAGTTGCACTATGCCGTTGGCGGCATCGTTCAAGCTTGCCTCGCCTGTCAGCTGAACCGTGATGACGCCTGCCGCATCGACGCTCACGCTTGCGACATACTTAGACCTATAGCTACCCGAGGGAGCGAGTCCCAGCGTCGATTGAGCGGGAATGCTGCCAAGTGAATAGCCCTCGCTCCAGGCGATGTCGACTGCGGTTTTGGCCAAACCGCTCAAGCTCGCTGCCTCGGCAACGCGGGCGCGCACCGAGTAATCCTGATAGGCAGGGACAGCGATGGCGGACAAAATGCCAATAATTGTCACCACGATCAGGAGCTCGATGATGGTGAAGCCGCCTTGCACCGTTTTCATCTGCAGCATGCCCAAAAATCCATCTAACCGCAGGCGAATTGCAGGATCTGTGCCTGTCCGCACGCAGCAAGGACAGGCGGTTGCTTTTTGAGGATGGCCGGTTGCTCGGGTGTCCCCGGTAGCCCTGCTACCCGATCAGGCATCGGCACCCGCCCGGATGTAGGCTCGCCAGCCAGGTGCCGGGGGGCTGTCCATGCTCTCGGCCTCGTGCCACTCCGTCTCCGGGTGGCGGGCGTTGACGCTTCCCAATCGCTGGGTTAGCTTAAGTCGGCGTGACATCGTTGAGCGCAGAAAACGTGTCCAAGAAACATACCATGCCGGACTTCGAGGCCGCCCTGGCGGAGCTCGAGAAGCTGGTGGAGAAAATGGAAAGCGGCGAACAGAGCCTGGAAGACGCTCTGCAGTCGTTTCAGCGTGGCATCGAGCTCACGCGCACCTGCCAACAGGCTCTGAAGCACGCGGAGCAACGGGTTGAGAAACTGGTGCAGAAGAACGATCGCCTGGTGACAGAACCCCTGGAAGTCAGCGAATAACAACAGCCATTTCGACTTGAACGACCTGCAGCAGACCCTGCATCACTTGCGGCAACGGGTAGAAGACGCACTCGACCGTCGCCTGCCCCCGAGTTCCGAACCCCCCGAGCGGCTGCACGAAGCGATGCGCTACGCGACTCTGGAAGGGGGTAAGCGTATCCGCGGTTGTCTTGTTTACGCCGCCGGGGAGGCGCTTGGTGCGCCAGAAGCGGTGCTGGACGCGCCGGCCTGCGCGGTCGAGCTGATACACGCCTACTCGCTGGTGCACGACGACCTGCCCTGCATGGACGACGATGATCTGCGCCGCGGTCGGGCTACGTGTCATCGCGCCTATGATGAGGCCACCGCCTTGCTGGTGGGCGACGCGTTGCAAACCCTTGCTTTCGAGATCCTCGCCGATGACCCAGCGCTGGCGATCAGTCCGGCACAGCGTGCACGCATGATTGCCACGCTTGCACATGCCAGCGGCTCGCGGGGGATGGCCGGCGGTCAGGCGATCGATCTGGCAGCGGTCGGGCGGGCATTGTCGGAGCGAGAGCTCGAACACATGCATCGCCGCAAGACCGGCGCATTGATTCGCGCGTCCGTTCTGCTTGGCGCGCTCGCGCAGGAAAAGGCGCCGGATACTAGCCTGGCCGCACTCGACACGTACGCGCAAAACGTCGGTCTAGCCTTTCAGATCACCGATGACATCCTCGATGTGGAGGGTGATGCCGATACGCTCGGGAAGACACCGGGCGCCGATCAGGCACACAATAAACCCACTTACCCGGCAGTGATCGGTCTGGAGCAGGCCAAGGCAAAAAGGGCCGCGCTCGCTCGCGAGGCGTTCGCGGCGCTGGCGTCGCTCGGCGATAATGCGGCGCTGCTTACACTCTTGGCGCGTTACATCATCGAGAGAAACCGCTAGCATTCCTCTGGCTTGCCCGTATATTAGGAACCTCTTAAACTTGAGGGGTCATAATTGTGCACACCCGCCGGCAACTAACTGACGGTCCAGTGATGAAAATACTGAAGCTCGATTCGCAGCCGGAGTCCGCGAAGATTGTGGATGTCCAGAGCAGTCCCGATACGCGGAATATCCCGATCGACAAGGTGGGGATCAAGGACATACGCCATCCGATCCGGGTCAAAGATCGCAGCCAGGGCGAGCAACACACCATCGCCCAGTTCAATATGTACGTGGAGCTGCCGCACAACTTCAAAGGCACGCACATGTCGCGCTTTGTCGAGATCCTCAACAACTACGAGCCGGAGATCTCTGTGGAGTCCTTCAAGGACATGCTCGCGGAGATGGCAAAGCGTCTGAAGGCCGAAACCGGGCATATCGAGATGAGCTTTCCCTACTTCATCACCAAGGCTGCTCCCGTTTCGGGGGTAACGAGTCTGATGGACTACCAGGTCACGCTCATTGGTGAGTTCACCGGCGGTAAGCATTCGATGACCATCAAGGTGGTCGTACCGGTCACCAGTCTTTGTCCCTGCTCCAAAGAGATCTCGCGCTACGGAGCCCACAATCAGCGCTCGCATGTGACCGTTACTGTGGGCACGAATACTTTTGTGTGGATCGAGGATTTGATCGAACTAGTCGAGAAACAGGCCAGCTGTGAGCTCTACGGTCTGCTCAAACGTCCGGACGAGAAGTACGTGACCGAGCAGGCTTACGACAATCCGAAGTTCGTCGAGGACATGGTGCGCGACGTGGCGGCGCTGCTCAACGCAGACGAACGCATCGACGCTTACACAGTCGAGTCCGAGAATTTCGAGTCGATTCACAACCACTCTGCCTACGCCATGGTTAAGAAGGACAAACGGCGTGACCGTACCGAATCTGCTTCCGACTGAGGGCCGACTCTAATTCGCGCTCGTGCGCCGCTCACCCGGTGCGCAACTCAGTAACGCTTAGTCAACTCCATCTTGTCACCATCGCGCCTCATATCCAGGCGCCCGAGAAACGACATTCCAAGCAAGACGTCTACCGGGTGATCGCCTTCGATGATGCCGGCCTCGACGTCGTGCAAAGTGATACTGCCGACAGTCACGCTGGTTAGCCTGAGACTATACATGGCCACCAGGCCGCCAGCGGTGCTAGCGATGCCCCGGCGACCCTTGCGCTTGTAGTCGAGGCCGATGCGCTCGGCCATGCGACTGTTGAGCGCGATGGTGTTGGCGCCCGTATCGACCAGAAATCGCACGGCGATGTCATTGATCTTGCCGTCGCTGTAGAAAAACCCGCTGCGGTCCGCGTACAGCGTCACGCGCCCAGCATCCTTCGCCTCACCAAAGCCAGTGCTGCTGACGATGCCGAGCCTGAGCGTTTCCCGCCGCCCGTTGACCTCGACCTCGGCAAGCTCATGCTCCGTGTCGGTCGCGAGCAGCTTCAATCCTTCGGGGCTTGTCTCACCGCGCGCTAGCACACGTCGGGCGCCATCGATCACGATGATGGCCTTATTCTTGAACAGGGCAAAGAGCTGAACTTTGGGTGCGGCCGCTGCCGAGGACATTAGACATACGGTAAGCGCCAGCAGCAGGAGTCGCAAACGAATGCTCATGCCCAAATTGACCGACGTCGAGAACCCATAACTCAAAGCATAGACAAGTTAAGGCCTTCGGATCGAGTAGGCCGTGCTGCCGATTCCTGCGCCCACGCTCGAGTCCTGGGTTATACTGCGGCGGGATTTACGATGCTAGACGACGAGGGAGTCAATGCGCGTTTCTCGTTTCCTGCTATCTACGGTTAAAGAAACACCAGCCGATGCCGAGGTGGTCAGTCACCAGCTCATGCTGCGCGCCGGTCTGATCCGCAAAGTTGCTGCGGGTATCTACACATGGCTGCCCCTCGGAAATCGCGTACTGCGCAAGGTGGAGTGGATTGTGCGGGAGGAAATGGACAGCGCCGGCGCCCAGGAAGTGTACATGCCGGCGGTGCAACCAGCCGAGCTCTGGCAGGAATCGGGGCGCTGGGAAGAGTACGGGCCCGAGTTGCTGCGCATGCACGATCGCCACAACCGGGAATTCTGTTTCGGCCCGACACATGAGGAAGTCATCACCGAGCTGGCGCGCCGCGAAATCAGGAGTTACCGCCAGCTCCCCGCCAACTTCTACCAGATACAGACCAAGTTTCGCGACGAAATTCGCCCACGCTTCGGGGTCATGCGTGCGCGCGAGTTCATCATGAAAGACGCCTATTCCTTTCACCTCGATGAACCCAGTCTGCGCGAGACGTATCAGATAATGCATGACGCCTATTCGCAGATTTTCAGGCGCATCGGCCTCGAATTCTGTGTGGTGGAAGCCCATGGTGGCGTCATAGGCGGTAATGTTTCTCACGAATTCCACGTCATTGCCGCTTCTGGCGAGAATGCCATTGCCGTCTGCCCTGCTTGTGATTACGCGGCTAACGTCGAGCTGGCGGAAGCGCACCCGCCACTGGGCAAGCGCCTAGGCGCCTCAGCACCGATGGAAAGCGTCGACACTCCTGGTCAACACACGATCGAGGATGTCAGTAAGTTTCTCGACATAGACGCTTCCGAGACGGTGAAAACCTTGCTCGTCAAGGGCGTGGGCGGTGCCATCGCCCTCATCGTGCGCGGCGATCACGAGTTGAACGAGCTTAAGGCCGAGCGCCTGCCACAAGTCGCAAAGCCGCTCGTGTTCGTGACGCCTGGCGAAGTTGAGCTAGCGGCGGGCTGCGAGCCGGGCTCCATTGGACCAGTCGGGTTGCAGATCCCGATCGTTGCCGATGAAAGTGCAGCACGACTCGCTGACTTTGTCTGCGGTGCAAACATAGACGGCAAACACTTTCGCAACGTCAACTGGGGACGTGACCTCGCGGAACCCGAGGTCGCTGATTTGCGCAATGCGGTCCAGGGTGATCCGTGCCCTCGCTGCCAAGGTGCCCTCGATGTGCGCCGCGGCATCGAGGTCGGCCATATATTCCAGCTCGGCACCAAATATAGTGAGCGCATGGGCGCGACGGTGCTCGATGAGGCAGGCAAAGCCGTAGTCATGCCGATGGGCTGTTACGGCATCGGTGTGACGCGCGTGATCGCCGCGGCCATTGAGCAGAATCACGACCAACAGGGGATCATCTGGCCAACAGCCATTGCGCCCTTTGAGGTCGCGCTGGTTCCGATCGGCCTGCATAAGTCGGCCGACGTGCAGCAGGCCGCAGAGCAGGTCTATCGCGAGCTCGTCGATGCCGGTTTCGAGGTGCTATTTGACGATCGCGACGAACGTCCCGGGGTCATGTTCGCCGACATGGATCTTATCGGGATCCCGCATCGTCTGGTGATCGGCGAGCGCGGGCTGCGCAAGGGCGTCGTGGAGTACAAGGCACGGCGTGACGCTCAAGCAAGCGAGTTGGCGCGCGGGCAGCTATTCACCGAACTACGCCAGCGCATGAGCAGCTAATCCTCGGGCTTACATGCCACCAGCATCGCTTGGCCACGAAACCCGCTGCGCGTATTGCCGACCCGACCTTCCTCGCGGTACACCAGCGGTTGCAAGGGTGCGAACATGGTGAGCAACTCGCCGTCCTTGAGCAGGTAAGCGGGGTTGCGCGGACCGCTGTCGCCGACGCGGCTACGGGTAAATGTCTGGTAGTAGAGCAATCCGAGCGGGCGCAGCGCTGCGATCAGATGGGCCGTCAGGCTACGATCGAGAAAATGGCTGACGACAATGACGTCAAAGTCCCTCGGCTCGGGCGGCTGCCGTAGCACATCGCGCACTGCGGCGTGAACACGTACACCGCGCGCTCGCGCCAGGCTACGTAGTCGTTCGATCGCAACGGCCGAACTGTCCCAGGCGAGGGTCTCCAGACCGTGCATGGCCAGCACGAGGGCGTTGGCACCGAGCCCGCAGGCAAGGTCGAGCGCCTGCCCCCGCGGCGGGAGTAGGTGCACGTTTTCCACCAGCACCCGCGCTGGCGCCATCTCCCCCGTATCGCGATAACGCGCATCCCATTTATCGGCGTCTCGACCCACTTGACCATTATCCGGTAGTCGTTAGACGCGCGCTAATGCCGCCTTCGCGCCTCGCAGGCACTGACAGCGCTGGGCAGTGTGACTATGCTTGGGGTAACTATCCTGACGGCGTGCGATGGAGGGGTAATGCGTCAAATCCAGGCTTGGTGCCTGACTCTTGCTCTCGGTTTGCCCGCACTCGACGCGCTCGCCAGCGAGACGCCGATCGACCCGGCGTTACGGGAAATGTTGAAAAGCGCGGCCGCTGAAACAACCAGCTTCAAGGACAACTTTGATGCCTGGGTGTGGTTAAGCGACATGTCGCGGCGACTGGAGAAGAAGATACCTGACGCCGTGTCGCGGATTAACCTGCTCAAGAGCGTGCACCGCGAGGCTGCACGTGCGCGCCTGCGCCCGGAACTCGTGCTTGCCGTCATCGACGTCGAGAGCAACTTCGATCGCTTTGCGATTTCCAGGGCCGGCGCACGCGGGCTAATGCAAATCATGCCGTTCTGGCTCAGCGAGATCGGCCGGCCCGATGACAACCTGTTCGACGTAAACACGAATTTACGTTATGGCTGTACGATCCTGCGCTACTACATGGACCAGGAGAGCGGTCATCGAGCGCGCGCGCTCGCGCGTTATAACGGTAGTGCGGGACGCAACGGCTATCCCGCGCGCGTATTCGAATTGTGGAATACGCGCTGGTTTCCGCAATAATCTGTCAGCGCGTTTCAAAGTCAACGAAGCTGCGCTCGGCGATTTCTTCCGCTGCCACGTTGTCCACCCGGGCATGCGGAGGACCCCGCCACAGCCAGCGCTGTAGCTGCTCGAGACTCGCGGATTCGCCGCAGGCAATGACTTCAACGCGTCCATCCGGCAGGTTCTTGGCAAAGCCGCACAACCCTAGACGCTGTGCGGTCATCTGCGTTGCGCCGCGAAAGTACACGCCTTGCACTCGCCCCGAAACCAGAAAACGCATACAACGGTTCATCGCGTCAGCCTCCGGCAAAACGTGACCTGCGGTCGATCACCACGTGACATCACGTCAACTGCGAACGCCATACCAGCGAAACAACAGATCCTCGGGCAACATACGCGCGGACAGTGCTACAAGCGCAAGACCAAGCAGTGCCGACAACCACAGCTCGACGTTCATGGGCGCACCGGTCAACCAGCTCATGGCAGCAATCGCCAGCAGTGCCAACGCAGCACCCGTGCAGAGCATGATGGGCCGCCAGAACAAAGGGCTCAGCGCCTCGAACACGCGCGTAATGGCCCCTTGCAACACAACGCCCAGGCCCGCAAATGCCAGCGCGTAAATCCAGTTCAACGAGCGGACCCAACCGATGGTGTTCGCCTTATCCCAAAGACCAGGGTAACCCCACTGCAAGGCCAACACACCGGCGTAGTAAAGCGCGGTCACGCTTATCCAAATGAACCTGGAATCCAGCATCAGCACGCGTCCTGTCGTTTTATTCAGTCTAGCTTGGGCCGGGTAGGCGCACATGATCTAGGCGCGCAGGACCCTCAATAGGCATGAGCAAAAGTGCAAAGGGCCCCGCTGGGGCCCTTTGCCTGGTTGACCACACTGACGACGCGCTATTGGCGCAAGTAAGCCTGATCTGATTCCTCGACTACACCTAGCGACCATGCTCCGCGCGTACGTGCATGCTGGATCGCTGCCTCAATCTGCGAGGCCGACATATCCCGCGGAATACTGAACACCTGGCCCGGGTAGATCAGATCGGCGTCTTTGATTTGGTCGGCATTGGCCTTGTAGATCAGCGGCCACTGGTAAGGATTGCCGTAGATGACGCGATAGCTGGCGATTGCCCACAAATTGTCCCCGCGCACGACGGTATAGCTCGTGACACCCTCTTCCACCACCACCATGACTTCCTTCTTCTCTTCCATCGGTGGCTGGGGTGTGGGCTCGGCCGTTGGCTCGGGCGCCGGTGCGGCCTCAGGTGGGGGCGTGGTCGGTTGTACAGGTTCTTCCTTGGGCGCCGTCGCGCATGCACTTACTACCAAGGCGCCGCTCACCAGTAGTATCTTGCAGCCGTCTTTCAGATTGATCATCGCTCGAACGTCCTCCGCTTTCCTGTTCTTTTCAGGCGCATCACGCGCAGGCCAACCCTATCATTTGTGATACTACAAAGTATCTGCGCCTATGTATAGACTGTCAAGGAACCCTCAATCGAGAAAAAACGGCCGAACAGCACCAAAACCATGACATTCACCCACCCGCGAGCCTGGATTATGTGCACGAAAATGATCTCTCTCGCCCAACCATGAATGACGTTCTGGTGCTCTATTTCAGCCGGCACGGCGCCCTCGCCAGCATGGCCCAGCATGTGGCTCGTGGCATTGAGAAAGTTTCAGGCATACATGCCCGTGTGCGCACCGTGCCGGAGGTTTCCAGTGTCACGGAGGCCACGGCGCCCGGCGTGCCGGCACAGGGTGCCCCCTTTGTCAGCTTCGACGATCTCAAGGAATGTGCTGGGCTTGCGCTCGGCAGTCCCGCGCGTTTCGGGAACATTGCCGCGCCGCTTAAGCACTTTATCGACAGCACGAGTACCCTGTGGCTTTCCGGGGCTCTCGCCGGCAAGCCCGCCGCCGTGTTCACGTCCTCTTCCAGTCTGCACGGCGGACAGGAGACCACGCTCATCTCCATGATGCTGCCGCTGTTACATCACGGCATGATTATCGTTGGCCTGCCATACTCAGAAGCGGCCTTGATGCGTACCACCAGTGGCGGCACGCCCTATGGCGCCAGCCACGTCTCCGGTCTCGAAAACGACCGACCGTTGACCCAAGACGAAAAAGAACTCTGTCGCGCACTGGGCACGCGCCTGGCGACAGTAGCGCGGGCCCTGAGCCATGGCCGGGCGCGAGCCTGACATGTCCCGGTGGACGGTGTCATTCCAGGGTGCGCAGGAACGGGATCGTGATGCGCCGCTGCCTCACCAATGAGGCCTCATCGATGCGTTCCAGAAGGTTGAATAGAGAATGGGCGTCGCGCGGATAGCGATGTAACACGTAGCGAGCTACCTTCTCCGGCATCTCTAGACCGCGATTATGGGCCCGTAGCTGCAGTGCGCGTAGTGTCTCCGTCTCATTCAGTGCGTGAATGCGATATACCACACCCCAGCCGAGACGTGTCGCTAAGTCACGCAGCGCCACGTCGAGGCTCGCGGGATTGACTTTCCCAGAAACTACTAACATGCCCCTCGCGCTGCGCATGCGCTCGAGTACGCTGAATAAGGTATGCTCCCAGGGGGGCTCGCGGCAGATACGTTCGATGTCGTCGATGCATACGAGTGCGATGCCCTCGAGTCCTTCGAGTATCCCAGGCGAGAACTCCCGCATCATCGCCAACGGCACATAGGCAAAGGGTACGTCACCGCATTGCTGGGCCAGCCGGCAGGTCGCCTGCAGTAGGTGTGTCTTGCCCGAGGCGGGCTCACCCCACAGAAAAATGAGCCGATCAACAGGCAAACGCCCCGCCGCCAGCAGGCGTACGCTCGAGGTCAGGCGCTCAACCGGCTCGCGGTTGCGAGCCGTCAGGTAATTGTCGAACGAAAGGCTATCGTTGAGCCTGACGTCAAGATGCAGCTGCTGGGGCATCGCTTGCGGAGCTATGAAACAGAACCTGTCGACCACTAGGCTAGCGGTTGACCATGGGCCTTACGGTTATCCTATGTGGTTCTCGGGGTGACGCTTCACGCCCCAGATCCAGGCGTAATGCAGACCGCTGCTCAACGTCGTCAAGAACACAGCGTACACCAGGTAGAGATCGATCGCGGATACCGGCAGCAGTCCCGCTTGCTCTGCCAGGATGTACACGACCAAGGTGATTTGCATAAAGGTATTTAACTTGCTGAGGTAGCTCGGGCGCAGTTGCATCGGCCCAATCAACGACGTATACGCCAGATAGCCGCTTACGATCAGCAAATCGCGAAAACCCACCGCGAGCAAGAGCCACAACGGCAGGTGCTCCAATATCACCAACATGATGTAAGCAGTGACAAGCAGAATCTTATCCGCCAGTGGATCGAGAATAGCGCCGATCCGGGTAACCAGGTTGTAGCGCTTGGCGATGAAACCATCCAGGCTATCCGACACACCGGCCAACACAAAAATGCCCAGCGCCCAGGCGTAACTCCGGTCGTTCAGAAACAGGATAAAGACGGGCACCAGCGCGATGCGAAAAACGGTGATCGCGTTGGGCAAATAGTATAGTTTCATCCTTGCTGTTCGTAACTTCCGGGACGGTCGGCGCCCTATGCGCCACCCTACCCCACAAACGTCCTCGCTAACGAATATATCAAGGACTCGGCGTGCTTCAATTGCTTATCGTTCAACCAGATCGGCGGCAAGCTATGCAAGGCCACGCGGGAAGTCAAGGTTTACACCCTGTTGGCGTCGCTCTACCATAGACCTCCCTTGCGCTGAGCCTGATGTGAGCGAGTCCCGCACACCCCCCCTCACCTACCGGTTAGCCGGCGTGGACATCGACGTCGGTGAAGCCTTGGTCGAAGCTATCAAACCGCTCGTTGCCCGTACCGCGCGCCCGGGGATGCTCGGGACCATCGGCGGTTTCGGCGGGTGCTTTGCGCTTGATCCCGGGCGCTATCAAGAGCCGGTGCTGGTAGCGAGCACGGACGGCGTAGGGACAAAAATCAAGCTGGCCGGTCAACTGAATCGCTATGACACCATTGGCATCGATCTGGTAGCGATGTGCGCGAACGACATCATCGTACAGGGGGCCGAGCCGCTGTTTTTTCTCGACTACTACGCCACCGGCAAGCTCGATACCGCCATCGGGGCACGTATCGTCGAAGGAATTGCCGAAGGCTGCTGTCTCGCTGGCATGGCCCTCATTGGCGGCGAGACGGCCGAGATGCCAGGCGTGTACGCGCCCGGAGACTATGACCTGGCGGGCTTTGCCGTTGGCATTGTCGAGCGCGCCAAACTGCTCGATGGCTCCGCGGTGAAGGCGGGCGATGCCCTGGTGGGACTCGCCTCCAGCGGGCCGCACGCGAACGGCTATTCGCTGATCCGTAAGATTCTAGACAGCCACCGCATCCCTTTAGACACCGTGTTTGCTGACACGAGCCTCGGTGAGGTCTTGCTTGCGCCCACACGCATTTATGTGCGCGCAGCGCTGCCGGTGTTGAATGCACACCCCGTTCACGCCTTAGCCCATATCACCGGCGGCGGGTTGGTCGGCAACCTGCCGCGCGTGCTCCCCGAAGGTCTCTGCGCAATGATCGATGCGGCGAGTTGGTCGCGCCCGCCGATTTTCGATTGGCTGCAGAAACAAGGCGACATTGCCGATGCCGAGATGTACCGCACGTTCAATTGCGGCGTTGGCATGGTGCTCGTCGTAGGTGCTGGCGGCGCCGAGGCCGCCATGCAAAGCTTGCGACAACAGGGCGAAACGCCTTTTCTGATCGGACAGGTGAGCGAACAGACAACCGCGGCAAGGGTCGTGATTCAATGAGCACGCCGCTAAACATTGTCGTGTTGATCTCGGGACGCGGCAGCAATCTGCAGAGCATCATCGATCAGGTGCAGGCCGGTGCTTTACCCGTGCGAGTTGCCGCTGTCATCAGCAACTGCGCCGATGCCTACGGCCTCGTGCGGGCGCAGGCGGCGGGAGTGCCGACGCGAGTGCTGGATCACCGACAGTTTCAAAGCCGCAATCAGTTCGATCAGGCGTTGATGGCGCTCATCGACGAATACTCCCCGCAGTTGGTTGTACTCGCCGGCTTCATGCGCATTCTCGGTAAGGAGTTCGTCGACCATTACGCCGGCCGGCTGATGAACATCCACCCCTCGCTGTTGCCAGCATTTCCCGGTCTGCACACGCACGAGCGCGCGCTCGAGAGCGGCGTGGCACAGCACGGCGCCAGCGTACACTTCGTGACCCCGGACCTCGATGGTGGACCGATCATCGTCCAAGCGGCGGTACCGGTGCTACCAGACGATACGCCCGAGGGCCTGGCGGATCGCGTGCTAAAGGAAGAACACCGGATTTTTCCGCTGGCCATTCGCTGGTTCGCCGAGGGCCGGTTGCAGGTACGCGCGGGCCAAGTCTTGCTGGACGGTCAAGTGCACCCGGAGCAAGGTCTCGTCGTGACATCCGGGTCTGTCAGCACTGACTAACATCCAGGGTGCACCGCAGCAGTGGGAATAAACTCGCCGCCGCTTGCGTCCTATCGCTATTACCTCGGACAAAACGACGAGATCAATACGGCATGAAGCGTGTCTTTCGTCGGTATGACAAGCAGAGCAAGGCACTCGAGGACTACTGGCCGCGGCTGTACCGGCTCGCCTACGCATGGACGCGCAATGTCGCGCTCGCCGAGGATTTAGCCCAGGAGGCACTGCTGAAGGCCTGGCATAAACGTGCGCAGCTGCGTGATGCGGATGCGGGCCGGGCCTGGCTTTTCGCCATCCTCGCCAACTGCCACAGGGATCATCTGCGCCGTCACCAGGAGACGGACGACATCGATACGTTGGCGCTGACCGATGAGTCCAGCCCCGAGGCCGAGACCGAGCGGCGCACGGTCATCGGTCGGGTGCGCACGGCCGTGGCTGCATTGCCTGTCGGTCAGCGCCAGGTCATCACGCTCGTTGACCTAGAAGGGCTGAGTTACACCGAGGTAGCGAATGTCCTCGAGGTGCCCGTTGGTACCGTAATGAGCCGGCTTTGCCGGGCACGCAAAGCGCTCCGACAGGCGCTCCTGGCCACGGCGGACCGATCCGACGTCGCCGTGCAGGCCAGTCTTTGGAGGGTGAAATGAGTGATCGAACAAACTTTTCCGACGAACTGCTGAATGCGCTGGTGGACGAGCAGCTCGCGCCAGAGGACGCCGAGCGTATCTACGAGCAGATGCAACAGGATGCACAGCTCACCCGGCGCATCTGCGAACTGCGGGCGCTGCGCGAAATGGTGCGCCTGAGCTACCGCGATGTGCCGCAGCCGAGCCACCGGCCGACGGACAGAGCACTTGTTTCACCTTTGCGCTGGCGTTATGTCGGCGCTGTGGCGGCTGGGATCCTGGTGACGCTGGGCACGCTGTTCGTCTGGCAAGCCCGCGACGATATTACGAATCCGACACCGCCTGGCTTAGTCACCCAACAGCCGGCGGCCGCACTCAATGACCTGGCGGATGCGGCGGCCCCTCCAATCATAAAGGTCTTGTTTCATCTAAATAGCAACGACCGCGATCTCATCAAGCAGAGTCTGCAGGATGTCGAAAGTGCGCTCAAACTTTATCGCCGAACAGGCCAACATGCGCGTGTTCAGATCGTTGCCAACGGCGAGGGGCTCGATCTCTTACGTGTCGGCGCCTCGCCTTATCCCGAGACGGTGCGGCGCATGCTGCAAGAATACGACAACCTGCAGTTCGTCGCCTGCCAAAACACGATCGATCGGCTCAAGCGCGAGCGCGGCGTGACTGCCCGGTTACTACCGGGCGTGATTGTGATCGACTCCGGGGTCGCCGAGATCATGCGGCGCCAACGCGAGGGTTGGGTCTACATACGGGCCTAGTCAGTGAACCGATAGAGTTCTAATCGTAATTCAGGAGGAGCAATCGATGAAAAGAGTTCTTGTTTTGTTATCACTTCCCTTGCTGATCACAGCCACCGGCCTGAATGTCGCCCTCGCCGGCGCTTATGGCAAGCAAAAGGTCGTCTATCACATTAACTATGATGACCAGAAAGCTCTCAACGGTGCCATGCGTAACATTCAGAACCACATCAATGCCGTCGGCAAGGAGAACTTGGATCTACGCGTGGTGTTGCACGGTAAGGGCGTATCCTTGCTGCTCTATGCCAAGGAAGACTTGATGATGCAGGAGAAAGTCGACAACCTTAAGAATCAAGGCATCAAGTTCAACATCTGCAACAACACCCTGCGCGGCAGAAAGATCGATTACAAGAAAGATCTGTTCGCAGTCGTTGACGAGGACATCGTCCCGAGTGGCGTGGCCGAGATCGCAGCGCTCCAGGCCAAAGGTTACGTCTATATCAAACCCTGAGTAGGAATATTTCATCCATCCGCCTAAGCCCGCGCCTCGCGCGGGCTTTTTTTGCGCAAGCTCCGCACTACCGGTCGGAGGGTTCCGGTATGGGCAGCTGACCACTGTGTCGATACGCAAGGTAATCCTCGAGGATCGCGCGGTGGTCAAAGGCGAGGTCTGCCGACAACGCGTCCTCGGGCGTGTACACACCGATATCGGCCGCATCATCGCGGGCTTGCGGGCGACCGCGTGCTTCCGCCACGTAGACGATAGAGGCGGTGTGGCCGCGGGCGTCGCGATGCGGGTCGGAATAGCAGCCGAGTAGGGTTTTCAACGTGACCTCGAGGCCCGTCTCCTCGCGCGCCTCCCGCACAGCGGCCGCTTCGACGGTCTCCCCCACATCCACGAATCCCCCGGGCAGGGCCCAACCGAGAGGCGGATTCTTCCTACGAATCAAGATGATGGGGCGAGCCGGGCGATCAACCAGCTCGATGATCGTATCTACCGCCAGCAGCGGCGTAACAGGCCTGCTCACCGGTGCAGATGTTCAGGGTGCGCTTGACGTTGCTGTCTGCACACGTTAGGGTGCCTATCGCGAACGGTGGCGTGTGACAACAGCATCGCCGATCGTTGAAAGAGAAATACAACGCTCGCAGTATAGTTGCCTTTCCGGCCTGCTTGCTATACTGCCGCCGAAGGGGATCTGTCTAGGTTATGCTCGAAGGGCTGATACAACTGCCATGGTGGGGCTATGTGTTGGTCACGCTCGGTCTCACTCACATCACGATCGCCGCTGTCACGATCTATCTACATCGCCACCAAGCGCACAAGGCGCTCGATCTTCATCCTATTATCAGTCATTTCTTTCGCGGCTGGCTATGGCTCACCACCGGTATCGTGACCCGGCAATGGGTGGCTGTGCACCGTAGGCACCATGCCAATGTGGAAGGGCTTGACGACCCGCATAGCCCGCAACAGGTCGGCATAAAACGCGTGCTCTGGGGTGGCGTATTTCTCTACCGCGCCG
>JABAOD010022849.1_pt3 | contig 16150 bp, 5 predicted proteins | sample 7062151 | NCBI WGS metagenome assembly JABAOD01 (sample SAMN14538626, study PRJNA623070) | marine sediment metagenome | biome: marine biome [ENVO:00000428]; feature: marine pelagic biome [ENVO:01000023]; material: deep marine sediment [ENVO:00002113] | place: India: Gulf of Khambhat ... | reverse complement strand
CTTCGAGCGCTATCTCGAGGGCTTCGTCGAGGCGCTGATCGATCATTCCATCAACGTCGCCTCGCCGCGCTGTCTGGGGCACATGTCCGGGCCGGTGGGCGCCTACGTGCACCGGCTGGGCGAGGTCGTCACCGGTCTCAACCAGAACCTGGTCAAGCGCGAGTCGTCCCGGGTGTTGACGCTCGTCGAGCGCCAGACGATCGGCATGATGCACCACGCCGTCTATGGCCGCTCCGCGGCCTTCTACGAGCGCCGGGCGCACGAGTCCGAGAGCACGCTGGGCATGATGGCTTCGGGCGGCACGCTGGCCAACATCACGGCCATCTGGTGCGCGAGAAACGAGAGTCTGGGTCCGACCGACGACGGCTTTCAGGGGGTCGAGCACGACGGCTGGCTCGCCGCCTTTCGTCATCATGGTTACGACGACGCAGTGATCATCAGCTCGGCCCTCGGCCACTACTCGGTCGACAAGGCGGCGGGGGTCCTCGGCCTGGGGACACGGCGGGTGATCAAGGTGGCCGTGGATTGCCGGGGCCGGATGTCGATTGCCGGTCTCGAAGAGGCGATCCGCGAGTGCGCGCGGCGTCGCTGGAAGGTGATCGCCATCGTCGGGCTAGCGGGCGCGACCGACACCGGCAGCATCGACCCTCTGGACGAGATGGCGGACGTCGCCGAGCGCGAGGCCATTCATCTGCACGTCGACGCTTGCTGGACCGCGCCTCTGATCCTCTCCCAGCGCTATCGCCCGCGGCTGGCCGGAATCGAGCGCGCCGACTCGGTCGCCATCGACGGGCACAAGCAGCTCTATCTACCCCTGGGCACGAGCATGCTGCTGCTGCGCGATCCCGGCCTCGCCGAGTCGATCCGCAAGGAAGCGCCATACATGCTGCGCCACGGCTCTGGCGACCAGGGTAGGTTCACCCTGGAGGGCTCGCGAGCGGGAATGGCGCTCTTCTTTCACGCCGCCCTGCACCTCGTAGCCCGTTCCGGTTTCGACGAGCTGGTGGCCGCCGGCTATCGACGGGCGAGCGATTTCGCGCGACGGGTGCGGGCCCGGACCGGCTTCGAGCTGGTGCTCGAGCCCGACACCAACATCGTGCTCTACCGCTATCTACCGTCGGAGCTGCGAGACAGGGCGACGCGGCAGGAGCTGGGACCGGACGAGACGAGGCGGGTCAACGCCTTCAACGAGCGGTTACAGGACACCCAGTTCGCCAGCGGCAAGACCTTCGTCTCCCGCACCCGTCTGCAGAGCCTGCCCCAGCTCGACGGTGAGCCGGTCATCTGCTTGCGCGCGGTGCTATCCAACCCCCGCACCAGGAGCGCGGACCTCGAAGCGGTGCTCGAAGACCAGGCCAGGATCGCGGCCGCCCTCGAGCTCGCCGAGGCGCGGCGCCGAGGAGCAGAGAGCGGTGCCTGAAAAAGCCTGCGTCTTTCCGACCTCCTTCGCACAGCGGCGGCTCTGGTTTCTCACCCAGCTGGCCCCCGGCAGCGCCTTCTACAACATCCACAACGCTCTACCACTCGAGTTCCCGGTCGACGCCGCGGTTCTGGAGCGCGCCTTCAACGAGATCGTGCGGCGCCACGAGTCGCTGCGCACCACCTTCGAGCTGCGCGGCGACGAGCCGGTTCAGGTGGTCGCCGACGAGCTGCGTCTTCGGCTTCGGGTCGAGGACCTGCGGCCCCTTTCACCGGCGGAGCAGGAACGCGAGAGCACCCGTCTGGCGGCGGAGCAGGCCTGCGAGGCCTTCGATCTGGCTCGGGGACCGCTGCTTCGCGTGGCGCTTCTCCAGCTGGCTCCGAGCCGCAACGTGTTGCTCCTGACCATCCACCACATCACCGCTGACGCCTGGTCGATGTCGGTCCTCTACCGCGAGCTCGCCGAGATCTACCAGGCGTTCGCCGCCGGCCTTGCCTCGCCGCTCCCGGAGCTGCCGATCCAGTACGCGGATTTCGCGGTCTGGCAGTCGGACTGGCTTCAAGGTGAGGTTCTTCACCAGCAGATGGACTTCTGGCGCCGCCAGCTCGACGGCGCCTCCGTCCTCGAGCTGCCGACCGATCGGCCCCGGCCGGCGGTCAACACGCTGCGCGGGGCCTCACATCGCTTCAGGATCCGCGCCGGGCTGGTGAGCCGGCTCAAGGCCCTGAGCCGGGACGAGGACTGCACCCTGTTCATGACCCTGCTGGCGGCGTTCTTCGCCCTGCTCTACCGCTATACCAACCAGCGAGATCTTCTCGTCGGCACCCCGATCGCCAACCGCAACCGCACCGAGCTCGAGCCGCTGATCGGCTTCTTCGTCAACACGCTCGTCGTCAGGGTGGCGGCGGACGGCGAGCTGACCTTTCGGCAGCTGATGAGACGGGTGCGCGAGACCACTCTCGAGGCCTACGGTCACCAGGATCTACCGTTCGAGAAGCTGGTGGAGGAGCTTCAGCCGGTCCGCGACATGAGCCGCAACCCGATCTACCAGGTGACCTTCCAGCTGCACAACGCGCCCGCCGGCGAAGGAGCCACCAGCGGCGAAACCGGCTGGGTGCCGCAGGTGCATCGCGGCACGTCGAACTTCGACCTCGCCTTCGAGGTCTGGCACGAGGGAGAGGGCCTGAGCGCCAGCCTCGATTACTCGACAGATCTCTTCGACGCGGCGACGATGACGCGCCTCGGCACGCACTACACGAGGATCCTGGAAGGGATCGCCGATGATCCCGGTCGCGGCCTGACGACCCTGCCGATTCTCGCCGCCGACGAGAAGATCACGATTACCCGTGACTGGAACGAAACCGATCGCCGCTACCCGCGGGAAGCGTGTATTCACCACCTGTTCGCGCAGATCGCGGAAGCGCGTCCCGACGCCGCCGCGCTGCGCTTCGACGGTGGGAAGCTGAGCTACGGCGAGCTCGACGGCGCCGCCAACCGCGTCGCCCGGGGCCTGCGCAGAAGGGGCGTTCGAGCCGATCAGGGTGTCGGCATCTGCCTGCAGCGCTCACCCGAGACGATCATCGGCATCATCGGCATCCTCAAGGCGGGCGGCGCCTACGTCGCGCTCGACCCCGACGACCCGCCGGCGCGGATGGCGGCCATGCTCAAGGACGCCGGCTGCTCGATTCTGCTCACCGAGAACCTGCTTGCCGCCTCTTTCCGGTCGCTGCCGGTCGAAGTGCTGGTCCTGGATGGCGATGATCACCCCTTTGCCGACGAGTCGCCCACGAGGTTGGGGCCGGAGGAGGATGACGCCTGTCCGCAGGGTCTGGCGTACATCTCGTTCACCTCCGGCTCCACCGGGCGGCCAAAGGGAGTCGGCATTACGCACCGGGGAGTGGTCAACCTGACCCGGGCGGTGGAGTACGTGGAGATCGGGCCGGACGACGCCATCCTGCAGTTCGCCCCGATTCCGTTCGACGCCTCCACCTTCGAGCTCTGGGCGCCGCTGGTCAACGGCGCGTGCGTAGTGATCCATCCCCCCGTGCGGCCGTCGCTCGAGGAGCTGGCGCGCTTCATCACGAGCGAGCGGCTCACGGTCGCTTTTCTGACCACCGGTCTCTTTCACCAGATGGTCGACGCCGAGCTCGAGAGCCTGACGGGTCTGCGCTGCGTTCTCACCGGCGGCGACGTACTGTCCGCCCAGCACGCGCGAGAGCTCCTGTCACGGCCGGACGCGCCGACGCTGATCAACTGTTACGGGCCCACCGAGTGCACGATGTTCGTGAGCTGCTGGATCATGGACGATCCGTCGCAGGTCGACGACTCGGTGTCGATCGGCAGGTCGATCGCCAACACCCGGCTCTATGTCCTCGATCCCTGCGGCAACCCCGTACCGGTGGGCGTCGCCGGCGAGCTCCATGTTGGCGGCGACGGCCTGGCCCGCGGCTATGTCGGCCAGCCCGCCGTGACGGCCGCGGCCTTCATTCCCGATCGTCTGTCGGAAATCCCCGGGGGGCGCCTCTACCGCACCGGCGACCGCGTGCGTTACCGTTCGGATGGACGTATCGAGTTCCTGGGCAGGGTCGACCGCCAGCTCAAGATCCGCGGCTACCGCATCGAGCCGGCCGCCACGTCGAGGCGGCCCTGGGCCGCCATCCGGCGCTGCGCGAGGTCACGGTGCAGCCGGGTGTCGACGCCGCCGGCAGCCGGATCCTGTGTGCCTACCTGGTGGCGGACGAAGAGGTTGCGCCCTCCGCGCGCGAGCTGCGCTCCTTCCTGCAGCGCGAGCTGCCGGATTTCATGCTGCCGTCACAGTTCCAGATCCTCGAATCGATCCCGCTGACCTCCCACGGCAAGGTGGACGTCGGCGCGCTCGCCGGCGCACGGCTGGAAGTGGTCGACCGCGCCGCCGGCTACGCGCCGCCGGAGAGCGAGGTGGAGATGGCCCTGGTGCCGATCTGGCAAGAGGTCCTCGGCGTCGAGCGGATCGGCATCCACGACAACTTCTTCTCGGATCTGCCCGGCCATTCGCTTCTCGGAACGCTGCTCGTGGCGCGGATCTGCCGCAAGTTCCAGATCGATCTGCCGCTGCGCAAGCTGTTCGAAGCGCCCGACGTCGCGAGCCTCGCCCTGGTCATCGAGGAGATCATCCTGACCGAGATCGAGGAGCTCGGTGACGACGAGATCGACGAGCTGCAGATGGCCGTCGGTGGCGAGCCATGAAGCAAGAACGCGAGAGTCGGCGCAGTGATCAGGAGATCGTCGGGCAGTGGCAGCGGATCTACGACGAAGCGGTCTACCCCCCGATCCTCGAGGAGACCGACAGGGCCGGCGAGCTGCCGTTCAACACCACCGGCTGGAACTGCACCTACACCGGCGAAGTCCTGCGCGACGAGGAGCTCGCCGAGCAGGTGACACAAACCGTCGCCCGCATCGCGGCGTCGAAGCCGGCCCGGCTGCTCGAGATCGGCGCCGGTGCCGGCCTGCTGCTCTTCCGGCTGGCGCCAACGGTCGAACACTACGTGGCGACCGACTTCTCCGCCGTGGCGCTCCAATACCTGCGTCGGTGGCTCGACGAGCTGGGAGACGACTACGCCCACGTGTCGCTGCTCGACCGTCAGGCCGCCGACTTCGAGGGTCTAGAGACCCATGCCTTCGACACCGTCGTGCTCAATTCGGTCGTGCAGTACTTCCCCGGTCTCGACTATCTGCGGCAGGTCCTCGCCGGCGCGATCGACATCCTGGCGCCGGGCGGCAGGGTCTTTCTCGGCGACCTGCGTGACTTCACTCTGCTCGAGCCCTTCTACACGTCGGTCGAGATCCATCAGGCGGCCGCGACCCTGCCACTCGAGGAGCTTCGTCTGCGGGTCGAAGCGCGTGCCCGCCGCGAGCGCGAGCTCGCCATCGACCCGGTGTTCTTCGCCCGGCTGGGCGAGGAAGACTCCCGGGTCTCGAGCGTGCAGATCCAGCAGAAGCGCGGAGCTCTTCACAACGAGTTCACCCGCTACCGCTACGACGTCCTGGTGACGATCGGCGGCGAGGGTCCGGCGACCCAGGAGATGGAGTGGGACGACTGGCGCGAGCGGAAGCTGACCGTCGACCGCCTGCGCGCGCGGCTCGTCGAGGAGAAGCCCGCCGCGCTCGGCTTGAGCAACGTCCCCAACCTCCGGCTCGTCGGCGAGATCGACGCGCTGCGGCTGCTTCGCGAGCCTGACGGTATCCGCGACGTCGCCGGCCTGAAGCGCGTCGTCGCCGGAGCGGGTGGCGACGGGGTCGATCCCGAGGCGTTGTGGCAACTCGGCGACGAGCTCGGCTACGAGGTTCTGGTGCAAGGCAGCGCCGTCGCGCGGGGAGCGCCGATGGCGGCACTGCTGCTCAAGCGCTCGAACGGCGAGGAGGCGGTGGCCGAGGTCCAGTTTCCGTCGCCGCCGACGACTCCCGCGCCGGACGTCGTGGCCACCGATCCGGCGACGGTCACCCAGGACGGCGAGGATTCATCGGCGGCGCCAGCGAAGCCGCGCGACCGGCACCGCCTCGACGCCCGCCGGCGGGCCCTGTCCAGCAGGAAGAAGGCGCTTCTCGCCCGCCGGTTGAGCGGTGAGTCCGCGGCCGGGAGCAAGGTCAGGGAGATCCAGCCGCGTGACCGCGACCAGCCCGCTCCTCTGTCGTTCGCGCAACAGCGCCTCTGGTTTCTCGACCAGCTCGCGCCCGGCAGCCCCTTCTACAACATCCCCTGCGTCCTGCCGCTCGATCTCGGTCTCAATGAAGGCCTGCTCGCGCGAGCGATCAACGAGATCGTCCGGCGTCACGAGAGCCTGCGCACGACTTTCCGGGTGCAGGGCGAAGAGCCAGTTCAGGTCATCACCGCCGAGCTCGAGGTTCCGCTGGCGGTGGAGGATCTGGGTGGGCTGCCGGAAGGAGAAAGGGAAGAGGCGGCAAGGCGGTTGGCGACCCGCGAGGCGGTGCGCCCGTTCGATCTGGCCCGCGGCCCGCTGATCCGGGCGACGCTTCTCCGTCTCGGCGGCCAGCAGCAGCGGCTCCTACTGACCCTGCACCACATCATCGCCGACGGCTGGTCGATGGGCGTCTTCTTTCGCGAGCTGACGGCAGTCTACACGGCTCTCGCCGCCGGCTCCCCGTCGCCTCTACCCGAGCTGGCCATCCAGTACGCCGATTTCGCGCTGTGGCAGCGACGGACGCTGCAGGGAGCGAAGCTGGAGGAGCAGCTGAGCTACTGGCGCGACCGTCTGCGCGATCTGCCGACCCTGCGCATGCCGGCCGACCGGCCGCGCCCGCAGGTGGCCACTTTTGTCGGCAGCCAGCACCCCGTCCGCGTGCCGGCGGCGGTTGGCGACAAGCTCCGGGCCCTGGCGACGCGCGAAGAGACGACCCTATTCATGGTTCTGGTCGCCTGCTTCGACGTTCTTCTGCACCGCTACTCGGGACAGGAGGACATCGTCATCGGCGCCCCCATCGCCAATCGCAACCGCCCGGAGATCGAGGCGTTGATCGGCTTCTTCGTCAACACGCTGGTGCTGCGGACGGACCTGGCCGGCGATCCGTCGTTTCTGGAAGTTTTGCGGCGGGTCCGCGAGGTGACCCTCGGCGCTTACGCCCATCAGGACATCCCCTTCGAAAAGCTGGTCGAAGAGCTGCAGCCCGAGCGTGATCTCAGCCGCAATCCGCTGGCACAAATCACGTTTCAGCTCGAGAACACGCCGACGTCGTCAGGCGAGCTGCCCAGTGAGGAGAGCCGGGTGTTCGACATCAAGCGCGGAACCTCCCTCTTCGATCTGGCTTTCTCGTTGTGGGAGACCCGGGGAGGACTGGTCGGCGGCATCGAGTACAGCACCGATCTGTTCGACGCCGGCACGATCGCCGACTTCGCCGAGCACTACAACCGGCTGCTCGACGCGATCACCGAGGACCCGCGCCGAGCCATCTCGACGCTGCCCATGCTCTCGCCCACCGCCAGACAGCATCTGCTCTTCGACTGCAATCGGACCGCCCAGGACTTCGGGCCGGAAGCGCGCCTCGACCAGCTGGTCGCGGCGCAGGTGGAGCGCACGCCCGAGGCGCCGGCGGTCGTCGGCGCGACGCGGACGCTGAGTTATCGCGGGCTGGACCGCTTTGCCAATCTTCTGGCGCACGATCTCCGGCGCCGCGGGGTCCGCCCCGGCGCGCGGGTGGGCGTGTACATGCATCGCGGCCCCGAGACGGTGGCGGCGTTTCTGGCGATCCTCAAGGCCGGCGGTGCGTATATGCCGCTCGACGTCGCCCTGCCGCGGCAGCGGATCGATCAGATGGTCCGCGACTCCGGGCCGCTTCTGCTTCTCACCCAGGCCGATCTGCTGTCATCGCTCGATCAGGCGGGTCCCGACGCGCTCGTCGTCGAGGAGGCAAGCGACGACGCCGAGGGAAGCTCCGAGCCGCCGGAGAACCGGGCCACGGCCGACGACCCGGCCTACGTCCTCTACACCTCCGGGACGACCGGCCGGCCCAAAGGGGTAATCGTCCCGCACCGGGCGATCGTCAACCACATGCGGTGGATGCAGCACGCTTTTCCGCTCACCGCCGACGACGCCGTGATGCAGAGAACGCCGGTGCACTTCGACGCCTCGGTATGGGAGTTCTGGGCGCCACTCCAGGCCGGCGCCCGGCTGGTGCTGCTGCCGGCGGACAGCAGCGCCGACACCACCCTGCTGCTCGACGCCATCCGCCGCCACGAAGTCTCGATCCTGCAGCTCGTCCCGACCCTGTTGAGGATGCTGATCGAGGAGACCGGGTTCACGGCCAACACCACCTTGCGGCGCGTTTTCTGCGGCGGCGAACGGCTGGACGCTGCGCTGGTCAGGGACTTCCAGCGTCAGCGGCCGATCGAGCTGATCAATCTCTACGGCGTAACCGAAGCCGCGATCGACTCGACGTGCTGGAGCTGCGAGGCGGGGATGAGCGGCGACTCGGCACCCATCGGCCGGCCCATCGCCAACACCCAGGTCCATCTTCTCGACGCGCGGATGGAGCCGGTGCCCTTGGGGGTGGCGGGTGAGCTCTTCATCGGCGGCGAGGGAGTGGCGCAGGGCTACCTCGGGCGTCCGGCCCTGACCGCCGAGAAATTCGTGCCGGACCCGTTCGGCGGCGGCGCGGGTGCACGGCTCTACCGCACCGGCGATCTGGCGCGGCGCAATCGCGACGGCAGCGTCGTCTTTCTCGGCCGCGTGGACAGCCAGGTCAAGGTCCGCGGCTACCGCATCGAGCTCGGAGACGTCGAGCAGAATCTGATCGCGCATCCGGCGGTCGAACAGGCGGCGGTCACCGTGCGCGAGGACCGCGCCGGAGACGCGCGGCTGGCGGCCTACGTGGTGACCGATTCGGCGTATCAGTCGGCGGAGGACGAGGTGGCCGGCGAGCTCGAGCACGACCACCTCGCCGCCTGGCAGGGCGTCTACGAAGAGATCTACGCCGGCCCCAACCCGTCGGCCGATCCCGGATTCGACACCGTGGGCTGGAACAGCTCCTACGACAACGAGCCCATCCCCGCCGAGGAGATGCGCTCGTGGCTGGACAACATCGTCTCGCGCATCCTGTCCCTGCGCCCTCGACGCGTCCTCGAGATCGGCGCCGGGACCGGGCTCATCGTCTCCCGGGTGGCTCCCCTTTGCGAGGAATACGTCGGTCTGGATTTCTCGGCAAGGGCGCTCGACCGTCTGCGCCAGGGCCTCGCGCGCGCTGCCGAGCCCCTGCCCCAGGTCCGGCTGCTGCACCGCGACGCGCTGGATCTCGACGACCTGCCGAGTGAGGCCTTCGACCTGGTGATCCTCAACTCGGTGGTGCAGTACTTTCCGAGCATCGACTATCTGGGTCGGGTGATCGCCAAGGCGGTCGACCGCGTGAGCACCGGCGGTTCGCTGTTCATCGGCGACGTGCGCAGCCTACCCCTGCTCGAAGCCTTCCTGCTCTCGGTCGAGCTGGCGGCGGCCGCCGCCTCTCTGCCGATCACCGACCTGCGCGAAGCGATCGACCAGCGCTTGCGGCAGGAAAAGGAGCTGGTCATCGATCCCGCCTACTTCAGCGCTCTGGCAGGCCGTTGCCCGCGGATCGGCAGGGTCAAGGTACAGCCCAAACAGGGACCCTACGACAACGAGTTGACCGCCTACCGCTATGACGTGACCCTCGGCCTGGACGCGGACGGCGCTACGCAGGAATACGCTTGGCTGGATTGGCGACGCCGCGGACTGACCCTGTCGTCGGCCGCCGCGGCGCTGTCCGAGGAGCCGGGGCGGCGCGTCGCGATCACCGGTGTGCCCAACGGCCGGCTGGCCCGAGAGACGGCGGCTCTCGACTGGCTCGCGGGCGACAGCGAGCTGGCGACGGTAGAAGATCTGAGGCGGCGGCTTGCCGCCACCGACTTCGACGCCGTCGACCCCTGGGAGCTCTTGAGACTGGGCGACGACCTCGGGATGACCCTCGAGTTGCGCTGGCTGCGCTCGGGTCGCAGCGGCGAAGTCGACCTCCTCTGCGAGAAGGAGCCGGACGACCGCTCGCAGTGCCCGCCCGAACCGACCTTGAGGCAACCCGAAGTACCGGATCTGCCGGCGCGACGGTTTGCCACCGATCCGATGCAGGTGAGCTTCAACCGGCGGCTGGTGCCCGAGCTGCGCGCCTTTCTCGAGGAGCGGCTGCCGGCCTACATGGTGCCGGCGACGGTGATGCTGTTGGAGGAGATGCCGCTCAAGCCGAACGGCAAGATCGATGCTTCCCGCCTGCCCCCGCCCGACTCCGGCCGACCGCTTCTCGATGGCGCCTACGCTGCGCCCGGGACGCCGCTCGAGCAGGTCATGGCCGGTATCTGGTGCGAGGCGTTGCGACTGCGCAAGGTCGGGGTGCACGACAATTTCTTTTCCGAGCTCGGTGGCCACTCCCTGCTCGCCACCCAGGTCGTCTCCCTGGTCCGCGAGAGGCTTCGCTTCGAGGTGCCCCTGCGCTGGGTCTTCGAGTTCCCCACCATCTCGACGCTGTCGTCGGCGATGGCGCGCGAGCCGCTGGAAGGAGCGCGAGTCGAGCGGATCGCCGAGTTGACGCTGCAGATCGAGAAGATGACCGGTGACGAGGTCGCGTCGAGCCTCGCCTCTCGTGGCGTCGCGCCGGGAGAAGGGAAAGCCGAGTGAACGGATCCTCAGAAGCAGCCACCGAAGCCCGCCAGGCCCTGCTCGACGCTCTCCTGGAGGAGGAGGGCCTGTCGGCTCGAGAACGCGACCGGGTTCCCCGGCGCACCGGAAGCGAGCCACCGCCGCTGTCCTTCGCTCAGCAGCGGATCTGGTTTCTCGACCGCCTCAAGCCGGGCAACCCGTTCTACAACTGCGACACGACGATCACGATCGCTGCGACGGTCTCCTCGGACGTGCTTCTTCGCGCGGTCAACGCGCTGATCGCGCGTCACGAGGCCCTGCGCACGACCTTCTCCGAGGTCGACGGCAAGCCGGTCCAGATCATCACTCCCGAGCTCGAGATCCCGCTGGAACGGCGCGATCTACGCGACCACCCGTCGGTGCGGCAAGAGACGGAGGCCCTGCGGGTGGCGCGCGAGCTGGCGGCCCAGCCTTTCGATCTCGAGACCGGGCCGCTGGTGCGGACCGCCCTGATTACTCTCGAGGAGACCCGGCACTACCTGGTCCTCATCACCCATCACATCATCTCCGACGGCTGGTCGCTCGGCATCCTGGTGCGCGAGCTGCGGGAGTACTACACCGCCTTCGCCACCGGGACCGCCGAGCCCAACCTCGCGGAATTGCCGATCCAGTACGCCGACTTCGCCGTCTGGCAGCGCCAGTGGCTGACCGGCGAGCGGCTCGAGCAGCAGGTCGACTACTGGAAGGGCAAGCTCGACGGGCTGCGGCCTCTCGCCCTGCCGACCGACCACCCACGACCGCCGATACCGACCTTCGAGGGGAGCTTCGAATCGTTCGGCCTGCCGCGGACGTTGTCCGATCGCTTGCGGACACTCGCACGCGAAGAATCGGCGACGATGTTCATGGTCCTGCTGGCAGCGTTCAAGGTCCTGCTGTCGAGGTATTCCGGCGCAGCTGACATCGCGGTCGGCTCTCCGATCGCCAATCGCACTCGCAGCGAGCTCGAATCGGTGGTCGGGTTTTTCGTCAACACCCTGGTGATGCGCACCTCCATCGACGGCGACCTGAGCTTCCGCCAGATCCTGCGCCGGGTCCGCGAGACGGCGATGGAGGCCTACAGCAATCAGGACCTTCCCTTCGAGAAGCTGGTCGAAGAGCTCCAGCCCGAGCGGGATCTGAGCCGAAACCCCTTGTTCCAGGTGACCTTCCAGCTCTTCAACGTGCCCGCCTCCGACCGCACGGAAGCCAATCTCTCGGAGCATTCCTCCCTGGTCGAGATCCAACGTGGGACCTCCAAGTTCGACCTCCGACTCGACACCTGGGAAAGCCCGGACGGCCTGCGGGGACAGCTCGAGTACAGCACCGATCTGTTCGATCGCGGAACCATCGTCCAGATGATCTGCCATCTGCGCGCGTTGCTCGACGCCGTAGCGGCGGATCCCGACCGACCACTGGCCGAGATCGAGCTCCTGAGCGCCGATGAAAAGAAGCGGATCCTCAGCGACTGGAACCAGACGGCGACCGCGTACCCCGCCGAGCGCTCGATCGAGGCCCTGTTCGCCAGACGGGCGGCGGCGAGCCCCGAGGCGGTCGCCATCGACGCCGGAGAGGTGCGGCTGACCTACGGCGAGCTCGCCGAGCGCTCGGACCGCTTGGCAGGCGTCCTGGCCGGCGCCGGCGTCGAGCTCGAGACACCGGTGGGGGTGCACCTCGAACGCTCGAGCGAGTTCGTAGTCTGCGTCCTCGCCATCCTGAAAGCGGGCGGCGCCTTCGTGCCCCTCGACCCCTCGTACCCCCCGACCCGGCTGGCGCTGATGCTCGAAGACACCGGCGCGCCCCTCGTTCTGACCGATCGCCGTCATCGCGAGGCACTTCCGGCGACGACGGCGCGCGTCGTCCTCGTCGAGTCGCTGGCGCAAGAGCCCGCCGAGACACCTCCACGATTGCCGCACGGCGGCGACCGCCTCGCCTACATCATGTACACCTCGGGCTCGACCGGCCGCCCCAAGGGCGTCTGCGTTCCGCATCGGGCGGTGGTTCGCCTGGCGCTCGAGACCGACTTTCTCGAGCTCGAATCCGAGGATGTCGTCGCGCATCTGTCGAACGTGTCGTTCGACGCCTCGACCTTCGAGATCTGGAACACGCTCCTGGCAGGCGCCCGCCTTCTGGTCATCGACCGCGACGACGCGCTGGTCGCGCCCCGGCTGAAACAGAAGCTGCGCGACAGCGGCGTGACCGCGATGTTCATCACCACGGCGCTTTTCAACCAGGTCACCGAGAAGGAGCCGGACGTCTTCTCCGGTCTCGACGTGCTCCTGGTCGGTGGCTCGCTGGCCGACCCGTCGCGGTTTCGGCGGGTTCTGGAGAAGGGGCCGCCAGGACAGCTCCTGCACGTCTACGGACCGACCGAGAACACCACCTTCTCGACCTACTACATCCTGCCGGCGCCACCGCCGGACGGTCGCCCGCTGCCGATCGGCCGGCCGATCGCCAACTCCACGGCATACGTGCTGGACCACCGTCTGCGGCCGGTGCCCATCGGGGTGACGGGTGATCTGTACGTGGGCGGCGACGGCCTGGCGCGCGGCTACTGGCGCAACCCGGGGTTGACGGCGGAGAGATTCGTCCCTCACCCGTTCTCCGCCGACGGCGAGAGGCTGTACCGGACCGGCGACCGGGCGCGCCAGCTGGCCGGCGGCAACATCGACTTTCTCGGCCGCGAGGACCACCAGGTCAAGATCCGCGGCTTTCGCGTCGAGCTCGATGAGGTCGACCTTCTGCTGGCGCGACAGGAAGGCGTGCGCGAGGTGGTGTCGGTGATTCGCGAGGACGTGCCGAACGACCGCCGGATCGTCTCCTACGTCTGCTGTCGTGAGCCCGCGAGCGATCCGACGGCCCGCGGAGATGAAGAGTCTTTGCTGGTCGACCAGTGGCAGCGGACGTACGACGAGATGATCTACGGCCGGGTGACAGATCACCAAGGCGCGCGGCGCGATCCCACTTTTGACACCTCCGGCTGGGTCAGCAGCTACACCGGCCGGCCGCTGCCCGAAGAGGAGATGCGCGAGCAGGTGGAGGGCACGGTGAAGAGGATTGCGGCGACCCGGCCGCAGCGAGTTATGGAGATCGGCTGCGGCATCGGCCTTCTTCTCTTTCGGCTGGCGCAAGGCGCCGAGCGCTATGTCGGCACCGATATCTCGCAAGTGGCGATCGACTACCTGCGGCGCGAGTTGAAGCGTCAGAACGGTGCCTACTCCGGGGTCCGCCTCTTGCTGCAGTCGGCCGACTCGTTCGACGCTCTTGCGCCCGGGTCCTTTGACACCGTGATCCTCAACTCGGTGGTGCAGTATTTCCCGAGCCTGGACTATCTGCGGCGGGTGATCGCCGGCGCAGCGCGCTGCCTGACCCCGGACGGAGTCATCTTTGTCGGTGACGTCAGAAACCTGGCGCTGCTGCGATCGCTGCACACCTCGATCGAGCTTTCCCAGGCGGCCGACTCGATGTCGGTGTCGCGACTGGAGGAACGCGCCCGGACGCGGATGGAGCACGAGCAGGAGCTGGTACTGGCACCGGAATTCTTCCTCGGTCTCGGCGACGAGCTCGACGCCGTGGCGTCGGTGCGAATCGAGCAGAAGCGGGGCCGCTTCGACAACGAGCTGACGCGCTACCGCTACGACGTGTGGATCCACCTCGGCGAGGGCGACGACGGTGCGCCGCGGGCGGTCGAGTGGCCCTGGAGACCCGGCAAGAGCGACCTCGCCGCCCTGCGGGCGAAGCTGACGTCGGAGCGACCGGACCGCCTGCTCGTCCGCGGCATTCCCAACCGCCGCCTGCGGCTGGAGAGCGCCGCCCTGCGCCTTCTCGGCGAGCGCCGAGACCTCGAGACGGTGGGCGAGCTACGGGCGACGGCCGAAGAGCAGAAGACAGCGGCAGTCCACCCGGAGGATGTCTGGACCCTCGCCGACGGCCTGCCGTACGAAGCGCTGGTGTGCTGGTCGCCGGGCGATACCGGCGAGCGTTTCGACGCGCTGTTCGTGGCGAGTGATCCGGAGGTCGGCTCGCCCGCCGTCTCCTTTCCCGCCGCGCCGTGCCGGCGGGCGGCGGATGATGAGCTGGCCACCGACCCCATCCGCGGCCGCTTCCGGCGCAGCCTGGTGCCGAGCCTGCGGAGCGCGGTGCTCGAGGAGCTTCCGGATTTCATGCATCCGTCGGCCTACGTCCTGCTCTCGGCATTTCCGCTGACCCCCAACGGCAAGATCGATCGCGCGGCCCTACCGGCGCCGTACGAGGTGTACCCGGCCGTGGACGCGACGGACGAGCCCCTGCGCGGAGAGATCGAAGAGGCCGTCGCCAAGATCTGGGCCTCGGTTCTCGGTCTCGACAACGTCGGCCGGAAGCAGAACTTCTTCACCCACCTCGGCGGCAACTCGCTTCTCGCGACCCAGGTGGTCTCCCAGATCAGGGAGCAGTTGCGCGTCGAGGTGCCGCTGCGCCACATCTTCGAATCGCCGACGGTGGCCGAGCTGAGCACCATCGTCGACCGGCTGAGGACTAGCGACGCTCGGGGCGCGCAGGCGGAGGTGGCTCAAATCGAGCGCGCCGGCGGCGAGGCTGGCCTCGACGTGGACGAGCTCTCCGAGTCGGCGGTCGACGCGCTGCTGGAGGCGATGCTGGAGCCGCCGCGGGACGAGCCATGAGGCCCACTCGGCAGGACCTCGCAAAGCTCAGCCTGGAGGAGAAGCGCCAGCTCCTCGCGCGCCTGGCAGAGGAGAAGAAGGGCCGGCCCCGCTGCCTGCCCATGTCCTTCTCGCAACAGCGCCTGTGGTTTCTCGACCAGCTCAGCCCCGACAATCCGTTCTACAACGTGGAGGCGAACCTGGAGTTGAGCGGCAGCGTCGACGCGCGGGCGCTCGCGCGCGCGATCAACGAAATCGTGCGTCGGCACGAAGTCCTGCGCACGACTTTCCGCGAGATCGACGGCCAACCGGTGCAGATCGTGGCGCCGGAGCTGAACATCGACCTACCGGTGATCGACCTGCGGTCCCTGCCGGCGACGGAGCGCGACCGCGAGAAGGAACGCCTGGTGGTCGAGAACGCCCGCTGGCTCTACGATCTCGCCAGCGGCCCGCTGATCCGCACCACCCTGCTGCAGCTGAGCGCGAACGAAAGCCTCTTTCTTCTCGGCATGCATCACATCGTGGCCGACGGCTGGTCGATGGGGGTCTTCTCGGGCGAGCTCAAGGAGCTCTACTCGAGCTACCTCACCGGGCGCCCGGCCAGACTGCCCGAGCTGGCGATTCAATATGGCGACTACGCCGCCTGGCAACGGCGGTGGCTGACCGGCGAGGTGCGGGAGCGACAGCTTCGATACTGGCGCCGGCAACTCGCCGACCTGCCAACGATGGACCTGCCCACCGACCGTCCGCGGCCGGCGATGCAGAGCTACCGAGGCTCTTTTCACACCTTCGAGGTGCCGCCCTATCTCGCCGACGCCTTGCGACAGCTGAGCCGCGAGGCCGACTGCACCCTCTTCATGACGCTGCTCGCGGCGTTCAAGCTGATCCTGCATCGCTGGTCCGGACAGCAGGAGGTGGTCGTC
>JABAOD010001977.1_pt2 | contig 16167 bp, 13 predicted proteins | sample 7062151 | NCBI WGS metagenome assembly JABAOD01 (sample SAMN14538626, study PRJNA623070) | marine sediment metagenome | biome: marine biome [ENVO:00000428]; feature: marine pelagic biome [ENVO:01000023]; material: deep marine sediment [ENVO:00002113] | place: India: Gulf of Khambhat ... | reverse complement strand
CGCGGATCCCGCCCGTGCCGAGTTGGGGGTCTGGTCGCTGCTGGCGAACCTCGGGATCGGTGTCTATGCGCCCGACGGGACCCAGATACTCGCCGGATCGGAGACTGGGCCGGATGACTTCTTCCTGAACGACTTCCAGGTTGAATGGCTGGTCACGCTGTCACAACGCCCGGACCAGCCCTTCGCGGATCTGCATCTCTTTCTGACCCAGTTCGGTGCACCCTTCACCGAGGATGAGATGCTGGCTATCTATCGGGAGGCGTACGAGGAGAATGCTTCGGAGTGGCTTCCGTCGTTCGTCAAGGCGTCCGGTGTTGACCTCTCTGCACCACCCCGGCTCAACCCGCTCGTCATGTGGGTGATGGCCCTCGACGCGTTCCCGGCCACTGAAGATGCCCAAGATGCCGTCGAGGCGCGCCTGCTGCCTCAGGTTCCAGCCAATGCCCGCAACGCGCTGTTCCGTCCGGGTGCGGCCATCGGGCGGGAAGCCCAGTCCACAGATCCCTGTGAGATGCTCGTCGAGGCGAGGAAGAAGTCGGGTTGGGGATGGGCGTCGAAGGTACGGGGGCTCTACAAGGCAATCTCGGAGTCGATCGACGACGCCTCGAAGGCGGCCGCCCCTGCGAAGCAGATCCTCGACCCGAAGGACCTGCTCCATGCTCTCATGATGCACGCGCTGGTCGACGTCCAACTCGGCATTACCGCAGACATCGTCCACGAACGGCATGTCGGAGGTCTCTGGCTCAACACGGCTGACGAGATCGGCATGCAGGTCGTCGCCAACTTCGTGTGGGACGTCCCGGAACACGATCGCTGCATGATTGACCTCCTCGCGAGCTTCGACATCCCACCCCAAGGAGGGAAAGGACTCGAGGGCGTGCGAGTGGAGTGGACCTTCAGCCCGCTCTTTGGTGAGCACGGATCGTTCCGGGTCGACGAAGGGGACGAAGACAGGTCGTACGCCGTCAACTTCCTCGACGAGCAAGGTAGCCAGATCATCATCTACCGCTCGCCGGCCGAGAAGGCCGGTGGCGTCCGGGGCGAGGAGGCAACCGGGTACACCGCCAACGAGCCCGGCGGCTCGAATCCCGGGTTCCACTCTGAGGACGGACAAGAGATCGAGGCCCGGCTGTACCTGCACCTTGCCGATCTCTTCAACGTGTTCGGTGCAGTCATGGATCTGATCACGCCGCGAACGGTGACCGAGACCGTCACGATCCAATGGCATGACCCGACGCTCCAGATCCGCAGCGAGCAGCCGCTGGTGGGATGGGATGGGACTGCCGGCGTGAACCTACATACCTGCAACGGGACTAGTTGGCAAGGGACGATGACGGTCGATGGCACACTGGCGGCAGGAGGCGGAAACGTCCACATGACCGGCAGCGGAAACATCGCAGTGAGCATGCCCGAAGGCACCAACAACGCGACTGCGCCCTTCACGTATCAGCAACATGTGGAGATGAACGCGGGCGACGGAACCGCCACCCACCAAGGCACGGCAACCGGATCGGTCACATTGGACCTCGATCACGCCGCCGGGACCGGTACGGTGACGATCGACCTGGACCCGACCACCGCCAACATCCGGGTGAGCGCCGGAGGTCGCACCGTCACCATGCAAGCCCCGGTTCAGGGGAGTAGCTCGGCATTCACGGTCCCTCTCGAGACGGCGGAAGGCTGCGCGACTTAGGCGAGACGACGCGATCGGCCCACCAGAAAGCCAAGAAGGCCGAAGACCCCTGTGTTTGCCGGGGCCTTCGTCGGTAGCGGGGGTGGGACTTGAACCCACGACCTTCGGGTTGTGAGCCTGTACATTCCCGTCCCGGCCCGTACCTCCCCATCCCGGAGTGTCCCGAACCCGATGCCGGCTACCGGGCAGTTTCGATACGGCGGCTCAACTTGCCGGCAATCTCGATATTGCTCGCTTCGCGAACGTTTGCCGAGGTCGCCCACAACACGGTCTTGACCTGGAAAGGCCGCAGGTCGGGGTGCTTGGAGCGGATCAACGCAGCCATGCCGGAGATATGAGGGGCGGCATAGGAGTTACCGGTGGCGCGGATGGTCTGGCCATCGAGCCAGGCGACGGTAACGTCGATCCCCCGAGCGAGAAACTCTGTAGGCGGGTTCGGGTTCCAGTGGAAGCGCCGCGGCTCGTCGGACGTGTTGCAGGCGATGCTTGCCACTGACGCGTACAGCGACGGGTAGCTGCGGCGCTGCACGTTGTTGGCCGCGGTGACCACGAACGACCCCCCGAAGTAGGCGCGGTCGCAGGCATCGTGGAACGGCAGCGCCCAGTCGCGGCGGCGGGTGCCGAGCGACAGGTTGACCACGTCGAAGCCGCGATCCACGGCCCAGCGCAGCCCGGCGAGGAAGGCCGCGGCCTTGCCCTGGAGTCGTTCCCCGAGCACCTTCACCGACGTGATCCGGGCGGCGGGAGCGATCGAGTGGATGATGCCGGCGCACGCGGTCCCGTGCCCGAAAGAGTCGCCGTGCGGGCCCGGTGTCTCCACCACCGCACCGTCGTCGCCGACATGGAACGCCACTCCGCCTTCCGGGTCGGCGCATCCTTCCAGGGCGGGGTGGCCGGCGTCGATCCCGCTGTCGATGACGGCCACCCGCACCCCGGTGCCGTCGGCGCCGCCCCACGCCCACTCCGGGGTGAGGTCCTCGATGCGGTCGACGCCCGTCACCTCCAGGGAAGGGGCGTCCTTGCTCCAAGCCGGACGGCGGGACATCAGCTCTGGCCGAGCACGGCGTCGAGCATCCGGGCAACCGCGGCATACCGGGCCGGGTCGGAGGCGGCGAGGTCGGAAAGCTCCCTCCCGAGCTGTGCCGGTGCCGGAACCGAGGAGGTCGACTCCTCCAGCGCCTCCAGGGCGGCGCCGGCCACCCGCGCCAGCAGGGTCACCTCTTCGATGTCGTCGATCGTGAATGGGTCGCTGCCTTCCGGGCGGGCAACCTCCAGGACCCCGACCACGTCCTCGTGGCCGCATGGGGCGGCCAGCACGCCGGCCGGGTTGCCGTCGAGGCCGGCGGCTCCCACGTTGGACGAGTCGCCCGGCGGCGACTCGATCGCGGCCGGCTGCCCGGAGGTGACGACGAAGCCGGCCGTCCCGGTCACCGGCACCCGCTCGCCGATCCGGCTCCCGGGCGCCGCACCGCCCGCGGCCGCCAGCACCACCAGGTCGTCGCCGTCGACCATCAGCAGCCAGCCGGCGGTCGCCGCCGTGACGTCCACCGCGGCGGACACGATCTCGTCAAGCACGGGGTTGCCGCTCATGACCCGATTCTGGCGTCGCCGAGCACTGCCGGCGCCACCTTGCGCCCTCCGGACGGCCCGCCGGTTCCCGGAGTGACGTCGTCGAGGAGAGCGGCCACGGACGGGTGGCGAGCGACGATCCCGTCGAGCACGGCGTTGTCCAGTTCGAGCAGAGTCATCTCCGCGACGGCCCGGAGGCGCCGGGCGTCGTCCTCGCCGAGGATCGCCTTGAGGCCGAACGCGTCGCCGACGCCGATTTCGCCGGTAGGGACGAGCCGCCCGCCGAGGGCCGGCGCCAGCACCTCGCCCCGGCCGCGCGCCACCAGAACCAGGCGCCGGCCGGCTTCGCCGACCTCCTCGCCGGGCTGGAGCACGAACGACCGGAGCCGTCCGGCGATGTCGGCGAGGGCTGCGGGATCGAGGTCCCGAAACAGCACCACCTGGCCCAGCGCGGCGGCGGCGTCGAACGGGGCCCGGGTCCGGAGCTCGGCGCCGGTCTGCTCGGCCCACAGCCGGGCGTAGGTGCCGCCGACCGACACCAGCTCTTCGTGGGTCCCGTATTCGACGAGCCGCCCCGCCTCGATCACGAAGATCTGGTCGTAGTCGGTGATCGACGTGAGGCGGTGGGTGATGGCGACGACGGTGCGGTCCGACCCGACTCGTCGCAGCGTCTCGCTGATCTGGCGCTCGGTGGCCGGATCGAGCGCCGAGGTCGCCTCGTCGAGCAGCAGCAGGCGAGGGTTGCGGATCAGCGCCCGGGCGATGGCGACCCGCTGCCGCTGGCCGCCGGAGAGGTTGCCGCCCCGCTGGCCCACCAGCGAGTCGTACCCGCCGGCGGCACGGGCGATGGTCTCGTCGAGCTCGGCGGCCGCGGCGGCGGCCTCGACCTCCTCCCGGGTGGCGCCCGCCTTGCCGAGCGCGATGTTCTCCCGGATCGTCGTGTCGAACAGGAAGGGCTCCTGGAACACCACGCCCATCTGGCTGCGCAGCGACGACATCGAGGCGGTCGCGACGTCGATGCCGTCGAGCGTGACGACGCCTTCCTCGGGGTCGAACAGCCGCATGACCAGCCGCAGCACCGTCGATTTGCCCGACCCGGAGGGGCCGACGAATGCCACGTTGGACCGGGCCGGGATCACCGCGTCGATGCCGTCGAGGGCGCGGCGCTCCGGCGTGTACGAGAACGACACGTCGGACAGGACCAGCTCCTTCTCGAGCGACGGGAGGTCGGGCTTGCTTTCGTCGCCGGGCTCCTGCTCGGCGTTCAGCACCTCCTCGATGCGTACGAGCGCGCCGCTGGTGGCCTGGATCTGCTGGCCGAGGGTGGTGAGCACGGTCACCGGGCTGATGACGTCGCCCATGATCGCCAGGAACGCCACCAGGCCGCCGATCGTGAACCGGCCCTCGAGGATCAGCCACGCCCCGAAGCCGAGGATGCCGAGCCGTAGCAGCGTGACGATCGTGTTCACCGACAGGCCGAACATCCCGCTGAACAGGTTGAGGCGGCGCTGTGACCGGAACAGCCGAGCCGCCTGGCGGCCGAAGCGGCGGCCTTCGTGCGCTTGGAGGCCGAACAGCTTCACCACCGGAATGGCGCCGTAGTTCTCGGCGGCGACGTTGAGGAGGCCGCTGTTCTCCTCCCTGACGTCGAGGCTGCGCTCGCGGGCACCCTTCGCCATCGCCGTGTAGACGAACGCGACCAGCGGGGCGCCTGCCAGCACCACCACCCCCAGCGGCAGGTTGATCGTGAGCATGATCACGGCCGCCACCACCAGCGTGAGCGTCTGGTAGATGCCCTGGCCGATGGTCTCGGCCAGACCCGACTGCACCGCCCCGACGTCGCTGAACAGCCGCGAGAGCACGTCGCCTTGCGGGTAGCGGCCGAACCACAGGTGGGGCAGGGTCTGGACCCGGTCGAACATCGCCTGACGGATGTCCCGGCCCACGGCTCCGCTCACCCACGATGTCAGGTAGGCCTGACGCAGGCCCGCCACCAGCGACACCATGAACGCGATCCCCAGAACCACCAGCAGCGTCACCACCTGGTCGAACTCCCCGCTGGGGATGGCGCTGTCGAACAGCCTCCGCGACACGAATGGGAAGGCGGCCGTGAACGCCAGGCTCGCGAGCATGTAGGCGAAGATCTCCAACTCCCGCAGCCAGTACGGGCGGAGGTAGCGCAGAGACGTGCGCAGGAACCGGCCGGTCTCGATCTCGGGTTCGCCGGCCGCGACCACCTTGCGCCAGGCCTGCTCCATCGCCGCGCTGCTGATGCCGAACAAGTCGCGGAACGTCGACTCGATGCCGTCTCGCGGCGCCTCCAGCATCTTGCGGAGCGCCTCCTCGCCTTCCCGATCGATCAGGAAGCGGACGTAGTCGACGGCCATCGCGCTGCGCAGTTCGCCCCCGGCCTGGTCGAAGGGCGGCAGCCGGGCCTCACGGAGCCGCGGGCGGGTGTCGGGGACCTCGGCGAGGTGCAGTCCATATCCCTCGACCAGCTCCTCGACCTCGGCGGCGGCAGGGAGCCCGGCGCCGAACAGCAGCGCCAATGCCCGGTGCGGATCCTCGGGCGGCGTCTCTGCGGTTGCCACCATCCATACCTCGCCGTGCTCGGCGTCGACGACGCTCCCCTCGGTCACGAGCCGCGCCGGGTCGTCGGGGTCCGGGAACGGATCGTCGAGGTAGATGACCGGTCGCGCCAGATCCGCTTCGCTGCCGAGGCCCCGCAACCGCCGGCGGGCGCGGCCGGCCCGGGCCGCCACCGGCCTGGCGGCCTTCTCCCCGGCCGTTCCGGGGCGATACCGGACCTCGATGTCGTCGCGGAGCAGCGACGTGAAGTTCTCAGCCATCGCCTGTAACCGCCTGGCCCCAGGTTCGTCCTGACGGGAGATGAGCGACGCCGCCGACCGCCTGCTCGACAAGCTGAAGGAGTTCGCCGCAGCCCTCGACGCCGAGGAGAGGGCGCTGCTGGCGGCGCTGCTCGCCCCCGGAGTGGCGTCCGCTCATGAGGAGGAGCCCGAGGTGGAGGGCTTTGCCTGGCGCCCGGGTGCGCTCCCGGACCACCTCGCCGACACGATCAGGAGCCGCGACCTCCGGGTCGAGGGGTGGTGACGGGCGGGCCATCTAGACGACCGGCATCGGCTGCTCGGCGGCGATCGCCATCCGGAGGCGGCGGCGGGCGCGGTGCAGCACGACCTTGGCGTTCCCTGGGGTGATGGCGAGGGCGGCGGCCAGCTCCCGCGGCCCGAACCCGAACCGGACGACGAGCGTCAGGGCCGTGGCGTCTCGCTGGGACAGCAGGGCCATACCGGTGCGCACCCGGGCGGCGAGGTCGGCGAGCTCGGCGAGGTCTTCCGGGGTCGGGTCGGCAGCGACCGGAGCGGGCGCATCGGGCGCATCGAGGCTGAGCGGCTGGAGCGTCCGCTTCCTGCGCAGCAGGTCGGCGGCGGCGTTGCGGGCGATCTGGAGCAGCCACGGCCGGAAGCGGGCCGGTTCGGCCAGGGTGTCGAGGCGCTGGAGAGCACGGACGAACGCTTCCTGCACCACGTCGCGGCGATCCTCGGGATCCGCCAGGCGGGCGGCGACGGCGGCGTGGACGGCACCCCGGTGGCGCGCGAAGAGGGCGCCGAACGCCTCATCGTCCCCCAGGCGCACGCTCGCCACCAGATCTGCGTCGTCCAGTTCGCGCCTCACCTGGCGGCCGATGCTAGGCGAGCGAACCGGGCGAGAGGCCCGTTCCCGAGCGAAGAGCCAGGGCCTGTGAGGCGTGGTGTCGAGCGGGGAACTCTATGGGGCGGTCGTGACCACGAACCCGTCGTAGGGCGCCAGCTCGAGCGACAGGATGCCGGGCGCTTGTCGGAGGTCGGTGACGGTGAATCCCCGGGGCCCGTCGCCGGTGAACCGCCGCACCGCCTCCCCTGCCAGGAAGCCCAGGTCGACGTCGAGCTGCTGCGTCTCGCCGGTGCCGTTGATCCCACCCACGTACCAGTCGTTGCCGCGGCGGCGGGCGATCACGGCGGCGGTGCCCGGCTCGCCCGCGACATAGCGGGTCTCGTGCCACGCCGTCGGCACCGCAGCCAGGAACTCCCGGACCTCGTCCGGTGCGCCCCGGTAGCCGGCGGCGGAGTCGGCGAAGTGTTGGAGAGAGGACTCGAACACCACCGCCAGCGCCAGCTCGTGCGCGTTGGTCGTCAGGTGGGGATGCACGTTGTCCGAGAACGTCACCGGGGTGTAGTCCATGGGACCGACGGCGTTACGGGTGAACGGCAGCACGGTGTTCAGCCACGGCGCCTCCTCCGGGTAGCCGGGCTCGAAGATGTACTGCTCGGCGCCCCGCACTCCCTCCATCGTCATCAGGTGCGGCCAGGTGCGCGTCCAGCCGCGGGGGTAGGTGCTGCCGTGGAAGTTGACGAGCAGCCGGTACTCGGCGGCGTCGCGGAGGATGTCGAGGTAGAGGCGGATGCCGTCCTGCTTGTCGCGATGGAAGAAGTCCACCTTGACGCCGGCGACGCCCCATTCGGCCAGCTGGGCCATCTCGGTCCGCCGCGTCTGCGGGTCGTGCATGCGATCGCGAGGCGCCTCGGTCACGTCGTTGTGAGGGCCGCCGGAGTTGTACCAGAGGAAGATCCCGACGCTGCGGCCGGCGGCGTACTCGACCAACTCGGGGATCGCTCCGGCCGGCATCTCCGTCCAGTTGGCATCCACCAGCGAGTACTCCCAGCCGAGCTCGGCGGCGAGATCGACGAAAGCCCGCAGTGTCTCCGGGTTGCGGGGGCTGGCCTGGTCGGACCACCAGCTCCAAGAAACCCGGCCGGGTTTCACCCATGAGGCGTCCGCAACCTGGCTGGATCGCGCCAGGTGGGTGACGAGGTTGGACTCGATCGCCACGCCGGGGCTGTCGCCGACGATGATCACCCGCCATGGCATGGTCCACGGCAGCCGCGAGCTCGGCTCTCTGTCGCCGAGGCCGTTGCCTTCGCCGGGCTGGGGGAGGGTGGCCCGGTACTCGAAATCCTGCACCGCTCGGTCCAACTGGAGGCCGAAGTACGTGTCGTCGAGGTCGGACTCCGTCAGTAACACCCAGTGCGGGCCGGTGGACATGAGCGCGGGGAGCGACCAGGCGGGAACCGGCGCAGACCGGCCGAGGGGCAGGCCGTTCGTGTGCAGCCCTTCGTATGCGGGCGTGAACCGTCCCGCGAGGTCGACCGGCTGCATCCAGGCCCGACCGGGGGCGGCGAAGTTGAACGACGTCAGCTCGTTCGTCACCTGCGCCTCGCCGGCGCCCGGGAGCACGTAGCGGTAGGCCACGCCGTCGTCGTAGGCTCGCAGGACGAGGTCGAGCAGAGCACCGGCGCTGTTGCTGAACCGGATCGTCTGCTCGCTCGCATGGTTGTGAAGCCGGGAGGTCTTGCCGTGCAGCAGCTCGTAGGCCTCGTCGATCACCGTGACCTCTCCGGCGTGGACAGTCTCCAGGCCGGAGTCGAAGCCGGTGTCGGCGCGCCTCAGCCCAAGCCGGGAGCCGGCCAGGACCGGCCGACCGTCACGCAGGACGTCATAAGTCAGCCGGCCGCCGGCTGCCAGCACAACGCGCACGGCGAGCTGCCCGTCGGGCGACGTGAGCGTCCAGCTGTGGTCCAAGTGGCCCTCCGGGCTGCAGGCGGCGGCGAGCAGTGCCAAGGCGGCGGCGACGCGCCGCAGCGGCGCCTCATTCGATGACGGCCGCATGCTAGGTCGAGGCGGGCTGTGGCCACGTCCGGGCCAGCACCTCCGTGTCCAGGTAGTCCTGGATCTCGGCGAGCAGTTCGATGAGGGCGTCGAGGCGCCCACCGCCCAGGCCCTCGAAGACGGCGCGCAGCTCATCGGCGGTCGGCACCCTGTCAGTGAGTTGCAGCAGTCGGGGGCGCATCCGCGCCGCAGCGCCTCACCACCAGCTCAAGTCGGTGTTGCCGCCCGAGATGATCACTCCCACCCGCCGCCCGGTCACGTGCAGCTTGCGAAGTGCCGCGAGGGCAGCCGCCGCCGACGGCTCGACGACGAGCTTCATGCGTTCCAGGTGGAAGCGGGCCGCGGCCAGGATCTCGGCATCGGACACCGTGACGACGCTTGCGTCCAGTGCCGACAGCATCGCAAAGGGGATCTCCCCGATGCCGCCGAGCAGCCCGTCGGCGATGGTCAGCGGAGACGGGACGGCAGGCTGGCGGATTCCGGACGCCAGCGAGCGGGCGGCGTCGTCGGCGGCGTCGGGTTCGGCGCCCACCACCGCCGCTCCCGGCCGGAGGGCGGCGGCGACCAGGGCTGCGCCCGACAGCAGCCCACCACCGCCGATCGGGGCCACCAGCACGTCCAGCTCGGGCACCTCTTCGAGGAACTCGAGGGCCGCGGTGGCCTGGCCCGCGATGATGGTGGGATCGTCGTACGGGTGGATGAAAGCGGCTCCGCTGCGGGCCTGGACGACCGCCGCGGCGAGCTCCCGCTCACCTGGCTCGCACACCTCGATGACCGCGCCGTAGCCGGCGACGGCTGCGGTCTTGACCGGGTTCGCATCGCGCGGGATGACGACCGTGCAGCCGACGCCGCGCACCGCCGCTGCCCACGCCAGGGCCGCGCCGTGGTTGCCCGACGAGTGCGTGAGTACGCCGCGGGCGGCGTCGGGAAGTCGGAGCACGGCGTTGAGGGCGCCCCGTGCCTTGTAGGAGCCGGTCTTCTGGAGGCTCTCGCACTTGAACCACACCCGGGCGCCCAGCTCGCGGTCCAGCGTTCCGGAAGTCAGGACGGGAGTGCGGTGCACGATGCCGGCGATGCGCGCGGCGGCCGCGCGTACGTCGTCGATGCCGGGGGCGGCAGGAGGCACCGGGGCACCGTAGTGGGCGGCGGACTGCGGCCGCTCAGCCCGAGCCGCCGATGTCCAGATCGAAGGCGTCGTACACGAGATCGGCGCCCTGCTGGCGGTGGCGGGACAGCGCACCGAGCAGCTCGAGAGCCTCCTGTCGTACCACTTCCACGTCGCCGCCCGACTCGCCGCCGAGCCGGTCTGCGGACGCGACCAGCGCCACGGCGGCTTGCAGCAGCCCAGGGTGCTCGGCCCTGAGGGCCGCGATGCGCGGCTCGAGGCGGGGAGCCTCATCGCTCATCGCGTCGAAGATCCCGCCCGACGCTTCGGTGTCAGAGGCATGCTGGGCCAGCGCGTCGCGTAGCCACTCGGCGTCGCGTCGCAGGTCCTTGCGCCACGCACCTACCGCGGCCGGCCTGGCCAGCGTCACCTCCATGGCGCACATTGCCTCGTGCAGCTCACGGCGCCGCCGGCGGGCGGTGCTGATCGCTCCTTCGGGATACATGGTGCCGTCATCATGGCCGCGCCGGCCGGCTCCGAACAGGGCATTTCGTCACTCTCTCACACGGGGCGCACCGGGTGTCGGCACCGTGGAGGTGCCCGCCGCGGCCGGCACGCGGTCACCCGGCAGGCCTTAGGCTCGTCGCATGCGGCGAGTCGAGCCGGGCCCGGGACAGGAATCCGTGTGGGACTACCCGCGCCCCCCGCGGGTCGAATCGGCCCCGCACCCGGTGCGGGTGGAGTTCGCCGGGGTGGCGGTGGCGGCAACGCAGCAGGCTCTGCGCGTGCTCGAGACCAGCCACCCGCCCGTGTACTACGTGCCGCGGAGCGATGTCACCGCGGGCGTCCTCGTCGGTGGCCGCACTCGCACGTTCTGCGAGTTCAAGGGATGGGCGTCTCACTACACGCTGCGGGTCGGTGGCTCCGAGTCGGTCGACGCCGCCTGGACATACCTCGATCCCAATCCTGGCTACGAGGCCCTGGCCGGCGCCGTCGCCTTCTACCCGGGACGGGTCGACGCCTGCTACGTCGGCGACGAGCGGGTGCGGCCCCAGGCGGGCGACTTCTACGGCGGCTGGATCACCAGCGACATCGTCGGACCGTTCAAGGGAGGACCCGGCACCTGGGGCTGGTGAGCTAGATGCCCACTCGCTGGTGCTTCTTCTCGGCCTCCCACTCGGCCCGGGCCACCCGCACCTGCTCCCGGTCGCTGACCTCGGGGATCCCGACCTCCCACCAGGCGCCGCCCTCGGTCCAGGTGTACTCGTCGATGTCCATGACGATCACGTAGCTGCGGTCGGCGTCCTTGGCGCGACGCCACGCTCCCTCCAGATCCTCGAGCCGCTCCACCCTCTCCACGATGGCGCCCATCGCCTCGGCGTGCTGGGCGAAGTCGACGTGGAAGTACTCCTCGTGTCTCGCAGTGCGGAGCAGGTTGTTGAACTCGGCGCCACCGGTGTTCACCTGGAGCCGGTTGATGACTGCGAAGCCGCCGTTGTCGAGGACCATGAAGATGACCTTCTGACCCGTCATCACCGTGGAGTAGATGTCGGAGTTCATCATGAGGTACGAGCCGTCGCCGACCCAGGCGATCACGTCGCCGTCACCCCTGGCCATCTTGGCGCCCCAGGCGCCGGCGATCTCGTACCCCATCGTCGAGTAGCCGTACTCGGAGTCGAAGGAACCGACCGACTTCGACCGCCACCCCATCGTCAGCTCGCCGGGGAGACCGCCGGCAGCCGAGAGGCAGTAGTCGTCGTCGTCGCAGATCTCGTTGATCACCTGGATGACCTGGGCATACGCCGGCTTGCCGACCACCTCGCGCTCCTTCCAGGAGTCGAGATACCCGTGCCACTCGGCGATACGGGCCCGGGCGAACGAGAGCCATTCGCCGGGTGCCGCGTAGTCGCCCAGCTCGGCGTCGATCTGCTCGATGGCGACTTTGGCATCGCCGATCACGGGCATGGCATGCTGCTTGTGGGCGTCCCACCGGGCGGTGTTGACGGCGATGAACCTGACGTGCGGGTTCTTGAACACGGACCAGGATCCGGTGGTGAAGTCCTGGAGCCGCGTTCCGACCGCCACCACGACGTCGGCATCCTCGGCGACCGCGTTGGCCGCCTCCGACCCCGTGACTCCGATGGGACCTGCGTAGTTGGGGTGGTCGTGGACGAGCGTCGCCTTGCCCGCGACGGTCTCGACGACCGGGATGCCGCGCCGCTCGGCGAAGTCGGTCAGCGTCGCCACCGCATCCGAGTAGTGCACGCCGCCGCCGGCGATGATCATCGGCTTGGTGGCACTCGCCAGCGCCATGGCGGCAGCCGCCACGTCACGTGAGTCGGGACCGGGGCGACGGATGTAGTGCACCCGCGGCTCGAAGAACCTGGCGGGGTAGTCGTAGGCCTCGGCCTGGATGTCCTGCGGGAGGGCGAAGAACGCCGGGCCGCGGGTCGCCGGGTCGAGCATCACGGCGAGGGCCTGTGGGAGCGACTGGACGACCTGCTCCGGACGGGTGATGCGGTCCCAGTAACGCGATACCGGCTTGAAGGTGTCGGTCACCGTGATCGTCGGGTCGCCGAAGACCTCGACCTGCTGCAGGACGGGGTCGACGATGCGGTGCTGGAAGGTGTCACCGGAGATGAGCAGCACGGGCAGCCGGTTGGCGTGCGCCACGGCCGCTGCCGTGACCATGTTCGTGCAGCCCGGACCGATCGAAGAGGTGGCGATCATGATGCGCCTTCCCCGCATGGCCTTGCCGTAGGCGACGGCGGCGAGCGCCATCGACTGCTCGTTGTGACCCCGCCACGTCGGCAGCACGTCCTGCACGGGCTGGAGCGCCTCGGCCAGGGACGTCACGTTGCCGTGACCGAAGATCCCGAAGGCGCCGGCGAAGAGCGGCACCTCGTCCCCATCGATGATCGTGCGCTGCGCGGTCAGCCACTTCACGACGGCCTGAGCCATCGTCAGCCGAATGGTCTCCATTGCTCCCTCACTTCAGACAGCCTCGCGTTCGATGGTAGAGGCCGCCTGTGGAACGTTCCAACGGGTTTTCTGGGCGATCAACCGAGCCCCGAGGCGATCCCGGCCGTGCTCTGGATCGTCGCCGCGATCTCCTCGATGGACTGTGTCGTGGTGTTGGTCACCGGGATGCGTTCCTGGCGGAACATCCGCTCCGCCATCGTCACCTCGGTCGTGCACGTGGGCAGGGCGGCGTAGGTGCTGTCGGGTCGGCGCTTGCTCCTGATCTGGTGCAGCCGCACCGGATCGATGGTGAGGGCGAACAGCTTGTCACGATGCGGACCGAGGACCGGAGGCAGACGGGTCGAGTCGAGCTCCTCGTCTGCGAGCGGATAGTTGGCGGCGAAGAGCCCCCGATGCATGGCGAGGAAGAGTGCGGTGGGCGTCTTGCCCACCCGCGAGACACCGATGAGGATGACGTCGGCCTGGTCGTAGTTCTTCGTCCCGAGCCCGTCGTCGGTGGCGAGCGTGAAGTCGACGGCGTCGAGCCGGTGCTGGTATTTGGCGAGATCCCGGATGCCGTGGAAGGAGCCGACCTCGTCCGAGGGTTGACTGCCGAGCTCGTCCGAGAGCTCGTCGACGAAGTGGTCGAACAGCCCCAGCACGAAGGCGCCGCTCTCGCCGAGCCGCGCCCGCATCGCGGGATCGGTGAGGGTGGAGAAGACGAGGGGGCGTTCACCGTTCGCCGCGGCGACACCGATCTCCTCGACGACCTCGGTGATGCGTTCCTCGTCGCTGACGAACGAGCGCACGACGTAGGTCGCGGCAACGTCGCCGAACCGTGACATGAGGCTGTGGGCGAAGGCCTCTGCGGTCACGCCGGTGTGGTCAGACACACAGAAGACGGTCCGTGCCATCAGCCCTCGGCGTCCACACCCGACAGCGAGAGCCAGGTCTCGAGCACGGTGTCGGGGTTGAGCGAGATCGACTCGATGCCCTCGTCCCGGAGCCAGGCGGCGAACTCCGGATCGTCGGACGGTCCCTGACCACAGATGCCGATGTACTTGCCGGCCCGCCGGCACGCCGCGATGGCCAGGGAGATGAGGTGCTGGACCGCCGGATCGCTCTCCGAGAACAGCTCGGCGACCAGACCCGAGTCGCGGTCGAGGGCCAGGGTGAACTGGGTGAGGTCGTTGCTGCCGATCGAGAATCCGTCGAAGTGCTCGAGGAAGTGGTCGGCCAGCACGGCGTTGGACGGGATCTCGCACATCATGATGAGCCGCAGCCCGTCGCGGCCACGCTCGATGCCGTTCTCCCGCAGCACCTCGACGACCTCGCCGGCCTCCTCGAGTGTGCGCACGAACGGAATCATGATCTCGACGTTCGTGTAGCCCATCTCCTCACGCACGTACCGGAGCGCCCGGCACTCCAGATCGAAGGCTGGGCGGAACCCGGGATCGCGGTATCGGGAGGCACCGCGGAACCCGATCATCGGGTTCTCCTCGTTCGGCTCGTAGCGGTCGCCACCGAGGAGGTGGGCGTACTCGTTGGACTTGAAGTCGGAGAGGCGCACGATCACCGGCTTGGGGTCGAAGGCGGCAGCGATCGTGGCCACGCCCTCGGCCAGTTTCTGGACGAAGAACGTCTCCGCATCCGGGTACCCGGCGATCCGCTCGTCGACGGCGGTCCGCAGCGCCGGCGGCAGCTCGGCGTGCTCCAGCAGCGCCCGGGGGTGCACACCGACGACGTTGTTGATGATGAACTCGACCCGGGCCAGCCCGACGCCGTGGTTCGGAATCGCCGCGAAGGCGAACGCACGCTCCGGGTTGGCGACGTTCATCATGACCTTGACCGGTGGCTCGGGCATGGCGTCGAGCTCGATCCGACGCACCGCGAACCCCAGCTCGCCCTCGTAGACGAAGCCGGCATCGCCTTCGGCACACGACACGGTGACGGTCTTGTCCTCGGCCAGCACCTCGGTCGCGTCGCCGCTGCCCACGACGGCGGGGATGCCCAGCTCCCGGGCGATGATGGCCGCATGGCAGGTGCGGCCGCCGCGATTGGTGACGATGGCGGCCGCCCGCTTCATGACCGGCTCCCAGTCCGGGTCGGTCATGTCGGCGACGAGGACGTCCCCCGGCTCGACGCGATGCATCTCCGCCGGCGTCCGAATGATCCGCACCGGCCCGGATGCGATGCGTTGGCCCACGGCGCGACCCTCGACGACGACCGGGCCCCGCTCCTTCAGCTCGTAGCGCTCGATGATCTTGCCGTCCGCCTGCGACTGCACCGTCTCGGGGCGGGCCTGGAGGATCAGGAGCTCGCCGGTGACGCCGTCGAGCGCCCACTCCACGTCCATGGGCCGCCCGTAATGCTCTTCGATGGTGAGCACCATGTCGGCGAGCCGCGTGACGGCTTCGTCGTCGAGCGAGAACCGGTTGCGCTCGCGGTCGGGGACGTCCTCCACCACGACCGGTTCGGCACCGTCGCCGTAGACCATCCGCTGGCGCTTCGCACCGAGCCTGCGCTGGAGGATCGCAGGGCGGCCGGCACGGAGCCGCGACTTCGCCACGTAGAACTCGTCGGGGTTCACTGCTCCCTGGACGAGCAGCTCGCCGAGGCCGTAGCTGGAGGTGATGAACACGGCGTCGTCGAAGCCCGACTCGGTGTCGATCGAGAACGCCACGCCCGAAGACCCGAGATCGCTGCGCGCCATGCGCTGGACACCGGCAGAGAGCGCCACATCGGCGTGATCGAATCCCCGATGCACCCGGTAGGCGATGGCGCGGTCGTTGTAGAGCGAGGCGAACACCCGGCGTGTGGCGCCGAGCACCGCATCGATGCCGACGACGTTGAGAAAGGTCTCCTGCTGGCCGGCAAAGGAGGCATCAGGCAGGTCCTCGGCCGTCGCCGACGACCGCACCGCAACGGCCGGCTCCGGATCGTCCGCCGTCGCCAGCTTGCCGTAGCCCTCCCTGATGGCTTCCTCGAGGTCGGCGGGAAGCGGCTGGGCTTCGATCCACTCCCGGATCTCCCCGCCCGCCCTGGTCAGGGCCACGACGTCCTCGACATCGAGGTCGGCGAGCCGGCGCACGATCTGCTCGTCGAGCCCGGTCGA
>JABAOD010030531.1_pt2 | contig 16173 bp, 12 predicted proteins | sample 7062151 | NCBI WGS metagenome assembly JABAOD01 (sample SAMN14538626, study PRJNA623070) | marine sediment metagenome | biome: marine biome [ENVO:00000428]; feature: marine pelagic biome [ENVO:01000023]; material: deep marine sediment [ENVO:00002113] | place: India: Gulf of Khambhat ... | reverse complement strand
TGAGCCGAACCTGCACTAGGAAGGCATCCCTCCCATTTGAACCCGCGGCTCTGCAATATCTGTGAACTCTTCGCTCAGGAGCATTTGGGCGGGGCGGAAGTCGAATTGGCGATGCTCTTAGCAGATGTTCGCGGTTCAACCACCCTGGCCGAACGGGTTGGCACGCCGAAGTTCACCGGGCTCATCGACCGGTTCTATCGAGAGGTTTCAGGTGTGTTGATCCGCTCGGACGCCATGCTTGAGAAGCTCATCGGCGACGAGGTGGCCGCCCTCTACTTTCCCGGGTTCGCCGGCCCGAACTACTCACTGCGGGCCGTGGAGGCGGCGGTCGAAGTCTTGCGCGTTACAGGACATGGCGACGAGGCGGGGCCGTGGGTCCCCGTGGGTGTGGGCGTTCACCAGGGGACTGCGTTCGTGGGCGCAGTGGGGTCCAGGGGCGGAGTGGTCGAGATCACCGCCCTGGGCGACGCGGTGAACGCGACGGCCCGTCTTTCCCAAAGACCCTCTCCGGGCGAAGTGCTGGTAAGCGACGCCGCGATGGAAGCGAGCGGTATCGGCGTGGAGGGGTTCGAGCATCGCCAGCTCTCACTCAAAGGCCGCCGGGAACCCGTAAAGGTGTGGCTCGTCCGCGCCGGGGACGCTTTATGAATGTGGGGCACATGTCCCCCCTCACACCCGGGGAAAGCCGGCGAAGTTCAAGGCCGGTCGGCACACTTCACCACTCGTAATGACCTCCTGTCCGACATGGCCTTGGGGCAAGGTCCTCTATGGAACTGACTCAGGTCCGGCTCACTGCTCTTGCCTTCAGTCTGCTCGCGATTTCAGGCTGTAGTCTCTATCAGGTTGCACCAGAAGAATGCCCCTCCTCTGGGATCATCGAGCCGCACGAATCCACCGGTCTGCATGAGGTGCAGGGCAGCTCAAGGGACGCTGAATTGTGGGGCCTGTTCTTCCCTCGAAGTCCGCAGCCTCTGCGTGCGAAGGAAGAAATCAAGATCGTCTGGCGCATGACAGGTTCTGGTGGGCTTTCACTGTCGGCCGTGCACTCGGATGGCACCCGGCTTGGGCCCAGCTTCGGACCTGAGCCGCACACAGGATCAAATTGGGATCGACCCGGCGACGAATGGGGAAGCGGATTCATCTTTACAAAAGGCGGATGNNTGGCTCGCAATCAGGTGAGATCCGCCTGATGATCGAGCCCTAACTCCGTCGGGAACGTAGCTTTCAGACGCTCCCCATAGACAAGAAATCGGCATGGATTGCGGTGCTTATCCGCCGATAGTGCGCCCAACCCCGGGTTGCCGCATATGCTGCGGTGTGCTTCGCGGGGGCGGGGGCCTGAGGCGGCCTGAAGGCGGTTAGCTCGCGAGCGGACCATGCTGAATAGGCCCCTCTTGGAGGAGACAGTGATGGATGCGCGCAGGCCGGGATCAAAACCGACAGCCTTGGTTACAGGTGCCTCAAGTGGCATTGGCTACGAACTGGCTCGAAAGTTTGCCGGGAATGGATATGACCTCGTGATCGTAGCTAGAAACAGACAGAGGCTTGAGGATTTGGCAGTCCTCTTACACAAGGACTATGGAACGAATGTGGTCGTACTTCCAAAGGATCTAGCTGCTGAGCCATCCGCCCAAGAGATAGTCGACTACCTGAAGAACGAAGCGATCAAGATTGACATCTTGGTCAACAATGCTGGATTCGATGTTCACGGATTATTCATCGACACGGACCTGGAACGCGAGCTTCAAATGATTCAGGTCAATCTGGTAACCCTTACCAGGCTAACGAAGTTCCTGCTGCCTGACATGGTTGAACAAGGATTTGGCATGGTTCTTAATGTCGGGTCCATAGGCTCCTTTGTGCCAAGCCCCCTTAATGCCGTCTATTCCGCAACAAAGGCCTATGTCCTGAGCTTTTCCGAAGCCATCGCAGAAGAGCTGGTTGGAAGCGGCGTCAGTGTGACCGTTTTGTGTCCTGGAACCACGAGGACGGAATTCCAGAGACGAGCTGGAATGCAAAATGTTCGGCTGCTTCGTGTGGGGGTTATGGATGCAGAGCGTGTGGCCGAAGTAGGCTATCGGGCTTTGATGAGAGGCACGCGAGTTGCTGTTCCAGGCCGCCTTTATCAGCTGGCAGTTCTACTGTCCAAATTGGTTCCGAGAACGCTGGTCCTTAAGGCCGCCAAATATGCATTGCAGCTTCAATGATTGCCACCGTGACCAGGCAGAGGGCTCGGTCGCCTGACCCCGCGCTGCCCCTCCAATTCATTCTGGGAGGCGTCCCCTAAGGGCCGAGAGTGCTTCGCCGCCCCCAGCGGAGGCACCCCCGGGCACTGCGCACCAGCGTAACACCGTCCTGAGGTACCGCCGGATCGGAGAGCCGGTTGGCACGGCTTGCCGGATGGACCTCCGGATGAGACCGGGCAGCCTTTGGGTGGAAGAGTGCCCATCGAGGATGCTCCAGGACAAGCGGTGATTCTCGGCAGCGTGCCGGGCAGCGGCAAACCCTGCGGCCAGAAGAATTCGCTCACCATTGGATCCGCAGCCCGCTCCCCAGCGCTTGAACCGGCCTCTGGCCGGGTGGACCCAGAACGAAGGCGCGCGGTCGTCGCAGACGGGGAGGCGGGAGCGGCAGTTTCGGCCGCCCTAGGCGGACGCCGAAGCGTCCGGCCCAGGCGGTAGGCTTCCCGGGCCTCGGCAAGAACTTACTCCAGACATCTTTGGCAATTGTTCGCGGACCTTCAGAATCCGTTCAGACCGATGTGGTTCTATGGGGGTGGAGCTCTGAGCGGAAGCTCATGCCGCCGCTGGAAGGCGCGGCCTGGGCAGCACCCGGGACGGCAGTGGCTGCCTGGGAGCACCTCGAGCCCGAGCCTCCGTCGGCGCGTCACGGACGCATAACGGACGGCCGGAGGCCTCGCCACCTACAATGGGTTGGCCACCCCCAGAAAAGGGCACGCTGGATAAGCGCACCGTGATCGTCGAACCGAAAGCTTTATGCCTGCACTGCCAGTGCCAGTTCACCCTTGAAGAGGGGGTCCGGTGCGGCATGCGCTGCCCGGACTGTGGGGCAGAGCTCGAGGTCGGGAGCGGCGAATGGGCCTCGAAGGCCCTGGCGGGCGGCAACGGCGGGCAGCCGGCCCGCGCTGATCGCGGCGGACCCATCCAGGTGGCCGAGCTGTGGCTGCCGGCGCACAACGAGATCGACGCCGTGGCGGTGGGCCAGTTCATGTCCTCGTTGCCGAACCCGGTTTCCCTGGAATACCTGGGGTCCGGAGGCCGGCGGGTCCTTTTGGTGCGCGCCCCCCAGGCGGCGCTCCGGTACCTGGCGGGCAAAGTCGTGACCGCCTGGCCCAACGCCCACCTGCGGATTCTGGAGGCCGATCCCCTCGAAATGCACGCTCCGGGCGCTTCGCACCGGTATGAGCTGTCCTTCGTGCTGGGGGAAGCCCCCTACCTGCCGCTCCGGACGTGGACCAGCTTCTATCACGGTGATCCGGTGCACACCCTGCTGGCCGCCACGCTCGGGCTCCGGCGGGAGGAGCGAGTCTGGCTCCAGATCTTCGTTGGGGGTAAGGGACGACCTGAGTGGCTGGAGGCCGTGCAGCGCCGACTGAAGATCGAGAGCCAGCGGGGTTTCCTGGCGAGCGAAGACGCCCTGTCCGCGATTGGAACGGCGGTGATCGCCCAAGCCCCCCTCATGACGGGCATCTCCCTGGCGAGGGGCGGGCTCTTCCTGGCCCTCGCCCTGGCCGGGCTGGTGGCCGTCCTGCTCGGGGTTCGGGGCGCCCGGCTGCCCTTCGCCCTGCTGTCGCTCCTCGTGATTGCCGGCGGCGGCCTCTTATGGCGAGCCCTGTCGCGGGATGACGACCCGTGGCGCGGGGCGGACCTCGCGCTCGTGCGCCAGAAGGTCGTGCGCCAGGATGCGTTCTTCCGGGTTGCCATTCGCGCGAGCCTGCGGGCCGCGTCCCAGGAGCGGGCCTGGACCCTGCTGTCCCATCTTGAGAACGCGATGAGCCAGTACGCGCTGGTGGGCGGCAACCGGTTCGTGCTGGCGGAGGATCCTCTCGAGGGGCAGGGCGCCTGGCCGGCGGGGCCGGCAGGCGACGGGAACTGGATCTGGCTGGGGCCGGACGAGCTGGCCGGATTGTGGCACCCACCGGTCGTGGACGAGCAGGTCTCACCGGGTCTGGTTCCCGTCCACGGCGTGGAGGTCAGGGCGCCGGACCCGAGGGACGTGCAGGGCTTCCACCGGATCGGCGAATACTTCCGGCCGGACGGCGGGATGGGGCCGGTGCACGCCAATGGGACCATGTTGAGGCGCAATGCGCTCCTGGTGGGAAAGCCGGGGACGGGAAAGACCACCCTGATGATGCACCTGGCGCTGGCGGGCATGCAGGATCCGGAGCGGCCGGCGCTGGTGATCGTCGACCCGCACGCGGACCTGGCCAACAGCCTGTATGGCGCGATTGACCCGGCGCATGCCGGCCGGATCGTCATCATGGACGTCGGCGACGAGGCCTACACCCTGACCTTCAACCCGCTGAACACCCATCGGGCGGGCTGGGATGTCGGGGCGGTCACCAACGCCATCGTGGACATCGGTCAGGCGCTGTGGGCCGAATTCTGGGGCCCGCGCCAGCAGAACCCGCTGAAGCGCGGCGTCCAGCTTCTGGCAGCCGCGAATGCGCTGCGCATGCCCGATGATCTCCTGGGTCTGTCGCTGCTGGCCAGCCTCCTGAACGCCGACCACGACCTGCGCCGGAGCTTCATTGAAGCGGAGCTGGAGGGAAGCCCGTATCACTTCCAGATCTCGCATTGGTTCAACAAGCACTACCGGTCGCTGTCCAGGCACATGCGGGAGACGATCATCCAGTCGGCGCTTTACAAGGCCTACCGGTTCGAAGAGGAGCCCATGCTGCAGCTCTTCAGCTGCCCGCGCTCGGTCCTGGATGTAGGCCAGATCGTGCAGGACCGGAAGGTGCTGGTCGTGAACACGCGCCTGAGCCACCACGGGGCCGAACTCAGCAATTTCGTCGGGTCCCTGATGATCAACGTCGTCCTGCGCGAGATCGCCCGGCAGGGCGAGGTCGAACCCGGGTCGCGTGTGCCCGTGATGGTCGTCGTGGACGAGTTCCAGACCTTCACCGGCGTCGGCTGGCCCGACCTGATCGCCCAGATGCGCAAGTTCGGCGGCCGGTTCGTGCTGGGAACCCAGAACCTGGCCAGCCTGCGGGAGAAGCGGGACCAGGATCTGAGAGGCGCCATCCTGAGCGGCGTCTCCTCACTGTTTGCGTTCTTGATGAACGGGGAGGACGCCCACTACCTGACCCGCTTTGAGTTGAGCCGGGGGAAGGGCGGGCCCGGGGCCGACAGCCTGACCAGCCTGGAGCCGTTCCGGGCCTACGCCCGCCTGGTCAGGCAGGACGGGACGATCACGCGCCCCTTCTACTTCAGGATTGAGCCTCCCGCCGCGTTTGATGAGCAGCTTGCGGGCCGGGTCTGGGAGAGCCGCTCGGCCTACAGCCTACCGTACGAGACGGCCCTGGCCGAGGCGCGCGAGCAGTTCAGGTACCTGGAACGCTACGGCGCCGCCCTGCTCAGCCGGGGGGCGGGCGGTCCGGGCGCGCGCAAGCCGGTCCGGACATCCGCCAGCGCCCAGGCGGCCGGCGTTCTGCTGCGGAGCGAGGCGGCCGAAGGGAGGCCGGGGACCTCGATCGGGGAGGCGATCCCCGGGCCCTGGGGGGCGGGCCGGGAGGCTGAAGAGCGGCCGGACAGGGGCGGGGAGGGCGGCGGTGCGCAGGCCCTCCTGCATCCGGAGGCCGACCCCTTTGGGGAGCTTGAAGACCTGTTCGCAGACGACCTGGAGGCGGGGGAGGAGGGGCCGTCCGAAGGCTCCGGCGGGTCCCCCGCTTGAGCCGGCACGCTCTTCCTATTCCAAGCAGGTGGTTTCGGAGCGCTCATGTGTGCCGCGTGCGTCTCTTCAGGGGTCCAAAGAGGGGCTGTGAGAGGGGCCGGAAGCGGGCTCGTCTCCTTCCTGCGCCGCCATCCGTTCTCGAGCCGGGCCTTTCTCGGCCGGGTCTTTGGGGAGCGCACCGCGGAGGTGCTTCTGCGCAGGGAGGCCGCGGGCCTGCGCAGGGTGGAGGTCCCGGGCGTGGGGGCCTGCTATGCGGACAAGCGCGAGCCGGAGGCGACGCTCCTCGGCCTCCAGCGGTTTGAGATGGTGCGCCGCTTCGCGCTGGACGTGATGGGACCGGACGGTGTGCGGGCCGGCCTCTCGCCGGGCTTTCATGCCGACGGCGACTTTTTCTGGCAGGACCGCTGGTGGCGCCTGTGGGTCGACCCGGGTGGCTGCGCCCCCGAAGGGCTCCCGTTTGTCCATCGTCCGCCCCAGGCGTTTGGCGACGGCGTGCGCGATGTGGTGCTGACCGCAAACCCCGACCGGCTCGAGCTGGTTGTGAGCCAGGTCGAATTCAGCTGGGGAGGGGGAGGTGAGGTTCACATCTGGCTGGCGGGGACGGACGTGTATCGCGTCGCCCGGCCTGGGGGGAGGTGGGCGCGGCGGAAGTGGGCGCCCTACACCCGCCGGGATCTCGAGGTCCTCCTCCGCCGGCGGATGCGCGGCTCCCGTCGCAGGTCTTGGCTGGGCAAGCTGGCCCGGGATCTATCGGCTGAAGATTGGGGCCTGCTTGTCGAGGTCGGGAACCATCCGCTCTTCACCGTCTTCGAACTCGCCTACCTGATCACCGATGAGAGCCGGGGGTTCAGGAGTGCGCTGGGGCGCCTGGGCGCGCTTGAGGCGAGGGGACTGATCGAGACGGCGCGGTCGCCCATCGCTCGGGATCAGCTCGAGGATCGAAAAGCCCTCACCTGGCGGGGGCTCACCCTGCTGGCCGGGCGCTGGGGCACGACGCCGGAGGCGATGCGCGTGCGCCACCCATGGCCGCAGCGCAGGGATGCCAAGGGACGCGGCCACATCGAATACTCCCTGCGCTGGCTGTACCGGCTGGGGGTGCACCAGCGGCTCGTCCGGCAGTTCACGCTCTCGGTTCTTCATGGGGCGAGGTGCGTGACCAATTCGGCCGGGGGGGTCGCCGTGGAGGCGGTCACGACGATCGGCAGCCGGATCCTGTACCGGGACCTCGACGCGCCGCCGGGCGCCAGGGCGCGCCTGGTGGTCCCCGATGCGCGCCTCGGCGTCGAGTTCTGGAGGCGGGCCCGGCTGGGAGGGGCGCCGGGAGTGCCGCGCGCCGCAGGGCGCTCGAGCCTCCTGGTCGAGGTCGATCGGGCCACGATTCCACTCTCGCGGCTGGCGGAGCGCCTGGACCGCTACGCCGAGGTTTGGGCCTCGCTGGCCGACCAGCGGCCGACCCTGGTGTGGGTTATCGAAGGGTCGCCCTACCGGGAGAGCGAGATCCTGGGCGGGATGCGCGCCCGGGGCCTGGAGGGCTGGACCGTCACGCTGGAGAGACTCAGCCTCCCGCCGGACGACCGCTGGTGGCTGGTGAACCCTCCGGCCAGCCTGTCGAAGCGGGGCATCAGGATCGGGCTGCCCTATGCTTCCACCGGAGGGATGGCGCCCTGGCGCAGGGTCTGGATGGGAACCGGCCGGGCCGGCTACCGTCCGTTCCTGGGATGCGAGCCCTGGGTGAGCGCTGGTCGAGCGAGGCCTCGCCGCGGGCAGGCGCGGCCCGGGTGGACGGGCCGGCCTGGCAGAGCCCCGGAGCGATCGAGTTTGGGGGCGTGATCGGGCAGGGGAGGGGGGAGGGGCGGCGCTGGCAGATGGATGAGGGCCGGATCGGGCGATTCGAGGCGGATCGAGGCCGGGCGGATAGGGCCGGGCTCCACCATCCCCCACGGCTTGGGGACGGTCGAGACGGGGGGCGGCCGGACCCGCGGGCGGGAGGCTTGGAGGCCGGTGCGCTGGAGGTTCCCGAGCGAGCGGCTGAGCCTGGGGGAGGCCCGCCTGCATGGGTCGGATGCTACCCGGCGCTCCTGGTCCTGCCGGCGATTGCGATCGGTCTCGTCATCTTGATCCTGACCTTGGCGTGGGGTGGGTTCTGAAGCGCTTGGCCCCGCGCGCCGGCGGCGGCCGGCGGGATCCGGGAGGCAGGTTCTGTGGCCCAAGATCGGGAGATCCTGACCATTTCAACGAACGGCAGGGTGCTGGCCGGCCGGGTCGTCTTCTGCCTGTCTTCGGCGGCCCGCCGGGCCGGGCTGCTCCGCCGGGAGCGCCTGACGAGGGACGAGGGCGCGCTGCTCGTCATGCCAGAGGGGCGGCGCGGAAAGGCCGGCTTCCTGACCTCGATTCATACCCTGGGGATGAGGTTCCCGCTGATCGTCGCCTGGCTGGATGAGGCCGGGGAGGTGGTCCACGCCGCGCTGGCCCGGCCCTGGAGGCCGTACTGCGCTTCGCCGCGACCGGCGTGGTACGTCCTCGAGGTTCACCCCGATCATCTCGACAGCCTGCAGCCCGGAGCCAAGCTCGAGTGGGGACCGTCTGCGGGCGAAGACCGGGGGGCAGCCTCTACCCCCGGCCGGAGGCGTGAGCGCAGATGCTGCAGGTGAGCTTCGAGGACGTCTGGGACTGGGCCTACTGCCCGCTGCGGGTCTGGTGGCGCCGGAGCGCATTGGCGCCGGACGTCGTGGGCGTCGAGGCCAAACGAACCGGCGAGCAGCTGATGCGGCGATCGGTGCGGGCCGCCCTCGACGCCTACTACCGGCTTCAGCGCGGGGGGAGGGGGCGGGAGGTGAGCGTCGCGCTGGCCCTGGGCCACGTCTGGAGGCAGTGGCTCGAGGGCTGGGGGTTCGGGAGGGACATGTCCGGGGCGCTGCTCGAGTATCACGAACGCCGCCGGGCCCTCCTGGGACGGTTCGAGAAGGGCGGGGACATCCGACGGCCGGACGGATCGCTGTACCGGCGCCCCACCTGGACGCGCTGGTGGCGGGAGCTGGCCGGGTCGAGCGGGGTCCGCGAGCTGCGGGACTGGATCGACGGCCAGGGGGAGGCGGCCGGCCTTGGGAGGCTCGAGCTGTCAGAAGAGGCGACCTACCAGGCCCCGATGGGGTTGGCGGACGCCTTCGCCACCGCCTTTGATATCGTCGACCGGCTCAAGGAGCTTCCGGCGCCGGAGAGCGTGCTGGGCGCAAACGTCGCGCTGGCGGTGGATCTGCTGTCCGTCCGGCTGCTGTGTCGGGCGGATCTGCTCCTTGATCTGGGCGAGGTCCGCAGGCCGGGCCGGCCCCGGAAGGACGGGCAGGGGCCCAAGCCGCGCAGGAAGGTGGCCTATGAGCTCCATCTCTTTGAGGAGGACCTCCCCGCGCCTCACAGCCTCGCCAGGGATCTGCGGGTGCTCGCCCTGGGTCAGGCCTATCCCGAGGCGCTGGGCCTGGAGCCGGGGGACATCAAGCTCGACCGGGTGCTGGCCCGGCACCTGCTGAGCGGCGAGACGCAGGCCTTCCATCCCGGCCTCGGGGACGGGGCCGAAATCCTGGAGGCGCTGGCGCGGGGCGTTGTGACCGGGGTTCGCAGCGGCGCTTATATCCCGCGCATGGTGTGCGGCTGGGCGGCCTGCGGGGACTGCGAATACCGGCGGCTGTGCTTCTCCGATTCGGGCGTGATGGCCGCCTTCAACCCGCCGCTGATGGCCCAGATCAGGTCGAGCCAGAAGATGGTTGGCCGAATGAGAGCCCTTGTGCAGGCCGAGGGGCCCCCGGATGGCCGGGCGGCTCTCCTGCGGTCCTTCGCGGAGTGGATGGCCAGGACGCCCGGGCTGACGCCCGAGGGCGCGCTGTGGCTGCTCGACGCGGTGGAGGCGGACAGCTCGTGAACGGCCTCGGGAGGCGGCTCGGGACGGAGAGGCGGACCTGTAGCCTCGGCGCGGGGGCGCTCTTGCTGGCCAGCACGGCCCTGATCGTGTGCGCCATCGGCTTCGCCGGGGCAGGCTGGGAGGCGTCTCTGGGCGCGGGCGCGTTGGGCTTTCTCATGGTCGTCGGTCTGGTCCGGGGGAAGGTGCGCCAGGCGGAGGAGATCGAGCGAATTCGCTGGTTCCCCGGTCTTGGGAAGGTGCTGCGGGATGTGCGGTACCCGTTGAGCAGCGACGTCTTGTATCCGGTTGGCGCCTGGCTGGCCGGCCTCTTTCCCGGACACGAGGGATGGGTCCTCTTGGTTCGTGTCCCGGGCCTCCTCATCCGGGGTGAAGTTCTCCGCAAGCGCTACCTGCGGGTTCTTTCCGAGGACCTGCGCGGCGAGTGGAGCGTCAGCTGGGCGGAGAGCTTCACCCGAGACTGGCTGGAGGGCCAGGCGGGCCACGGCGGCGTGGTCGTTCCCCTGCCGGGCGATGACAGGCAGGTCAGGAGCCTCCTTTGCTGGATGAGCCAGGCTGAGGAGGAGGGCCTGGCGATTGCGATCGCGCTGCCGGCCGGCGTAAGGGGGGCGCGCCCGCCAATCCCCGACGTGCTGAACGCGGCCCTCGACATGGTCGTGCAGCGATTGGGGAGCCTCCGGGCGGAGGTCCTGCACCGCCGGAGCCGCATTCATGGGCAGGATCCGATCTCCAGGCACGATCCTCTCCTGCTCGTGCGGGCGCTGGTTCACGAGCTCTCAACGGAGCTTCAGGGGACCTTCAACCGTCTGGAGGCGCTGGAGGAAGCGCTTGGCGAGGCGGCACGCCAGTCGGTGCACGATCTCCTGAGAAGCCTGACGCGGGCCGCCTACTGGTCCGACCTCTTGAGGGACGTCCCGATGATCCGGGACGATTTTCCAGCCTTCGCCCGCAGCCCTGTCCCGTTGAGAGGTCTCCTGCGGGAGGTCAGCGAGGAGGTCCGGCCCGCCTGGCCCGACTGCACCTTCGTCCTGGGTATGGAGGCCGAGGTTGTGGTGATAGCCGATCACCACTTGCGGTTGGTCGTGCGCAACCTCTTCTACAACGCGGCCTCCTTCTCCCCGCCGGAGGGTGTGGTGGAGCTGCGCGTCCGGCAGGACAGCGAGTTCGCCCGGATCTTTGTGGACGACGAGGGGCCCGGGGTCGAGCCGGACCAGATCGAAGCGATCTTCGACCCCTACTACACCTCGCCGCGCGCCAGGGAGCCCGGGCCGCGCATCCGGCAGGGTGCGGGCATCGGCTTGAGCGTGGCCAGGATGTTCGCCCGCTCGTACGGGGGCGATCTCCGCTGCTACAGCAACGATGTCGCCGGCGGCGGCCGCTTCGAGCTTATTCTGCCGCTGGCCGAGGAGGCCGAGAGCGGTGATGCGCCCACCGGCGCCGCCTAGACTCCCCCGGGCGCGAGCGGGCGGGCGGCCGCCCTGCCGGAGGGAGGCCTCCGGGGCGCCGCAGAGGCTTGGGGTATGCCCGAGGCAGGGGGCTTGAAGGGGGGAAATCCATGCGTGATCTGGATCGGCTGGTTCTCGCGGAGGACGATCGGGAGCTGGCGGAGGGCCTGCGGGTCAGGCTCACGCGGCTCGGCGGCTACGATGTGCTGGTGACGCGCTCCGGAGGGGAGGCCATCCCCTTGTTGAGGCAGTCGAATGCCTTCTGGCTGATCCTGGACCTTGAGCTGGAGGACGGCTACGCGGGCGATCTCGTGGGTGAGGTCCGCCGGGTGTGGGGGAGGGGGGTGTACATCCTCGTCCTTTCCGGCTACTACGAGCGCTACCCGGAGCACGATGTGCTCGAGAAGGGGGCCGACACCTTCCTCAGAAAGCCCTATTCGCCCAAGTCCCTGACCGCCCAAATCACGGTGCATCGGGCCCGGATTGAGGGCGCTCCGCTCGAGCCCACGGAGGGCCTCAAGCTGCGGATCGGGGAGGGCGTGCTGGACCTGGACCGCGGGAGCTACACCCGGGGGAACAGGCAGGAGACGCTGCTCGGCGACAAGACGATGCGCTTTCTTCGGCACCTGGCCTCCGCCCGGGACGAGGCCGGCTGGGCGTTTGTCGACCGGACGGAATTGATCCTGCATTTATGGGGGGAGGGGACGGAGTATGAGATGGAGCTCTACCATAGGGAGCGCCATGGGCTCAAGCTGCGGCAGCTGAAGCACCGGACGACCCGTCTCCTGGGCCTGGATCCGATCGACATCTACAAAGGCGGCCGGACCTCGAAGTACCGGCTCAGCCCGGAGAAGGTGGCGCTCTTGGAGGGTTAGCGGGAGACGCCTGGGAGAGGACGAGGAGGGGCCCCGAATGCCTGCGCCCAAGCGAAAATCCAGCCTGCCGGTTCGCTGTATGGCGCCGCTCAACCTGGAGGAGGTGGCCCTCAGGCTTGAGGAGCGGCTGGCGGCGGGCAGGGAAGACGTCTTCAAGCCCATCCCCACCGGCTTCGTGGGCTACGACCGGTTGATGGGCGGCGGTCTGCACTCCGGCGACCTGCATATCATCGGCGGGCCGCAGGGGATCGGCAAGACGGCGCTGGCGCTCCAGATGGCCGGCCAGATCGCCGCGCAGGGGGTCCTGGTCCTTTTCGTCTGTTTCGAGCACAGCGTGGTGACCTTGTGGGAGCGTCTGCTCTGCCAGAGCTCGTTCGACGGGCCCGGTAAGGGGCATGTGACCGCGGAGGCGCTCAAGTCGGCCTACGTCGAGACCCTCCGCGAGCGCGACCGCCTGGCTGAGGGCGGGGACGGCCGCAGCTTGCGCATGCTTGACCGGGTGATCACGAGAACCCCGGGCGGGCTGGCGGCCTGGAGCAGACTGAGCGGGTGGCTGCAGGACCTCTGGCTGGTGACGGGCGACGGGCTGTATACCACGCTTGAGGCGCTGAAGCAGTACCTCGACTTCGCCTTCAGCTACCGGGACAGGGTCGTGCTCATCCTGGACTACGTCCAGCAGGTGCCGGTTCTCTCCAGCGAGCGGGCGCTCGTGGCGGAGGAGCGGATCGAGCGGGTCCTGAAGGGGCTGAAGGCCCTGGCCTTGAGCTACACCAATGAGGCTAGGGTGCTTCCGGTGATCGCCGTCGCCGCGGCGGATGCGGAGGGCCTGCGGAGGGGCAGGGTGCACTTTGAAAACCTGTGGGGGAACGCCGTCATGCAGTATGAGCCCGACGTGGCCTGGGTCGGCAACCGGGACGGTCGGGATGAGGCTGGAGCCTCCAGGGTTCGATGGGCGTTGGAGAAGAACCGCCGGGGTCCGAGCGATCTCGAGTTCAGACACCGGTATTATGGCGCCGCCTACAGCTTCGAACTGGAGGGGGAGCCGGTCGAGGCGGGGGAGAGCTGGCAGGCCGAGCGGGTTGGATTGCGGGCGTTTAGAGAGGCGCGGCCGGCGGGCCCGAGGGGCCAGGCCGGCGGAGGGGAAACCTGACCGGATGCTGCCCTTCCTGGAGCGGTCGCTGTCCGTCCTGGTAAGCGCTGCCCTGGTGTGGGCCGCGCTGAGCGATCTGCGCACACGCCTCATCCCGGCGGCTCCCGGCTTCGGGATGCTGGCCGCCGGGCTGGTCTCCCTCTGGCTGCATCAGCTTTGGCTTGAAAGCCTCTTCTACGTCGCGGCCTTATGGGGGAGCCGGGGAGGTGTCTGGCGGCTGCCAACCTCTGTCCTGGCGGTTGTGCTTGTAGCGAAAGGGGGAGGCGCGCTCCCGTTTGCAGCCGGGGTGCTCTACGTGCTGGCCCTCTTCCGGCTGGGGTGGTTCGGGGGAGGCGATGCGCAGCTCGCCTTTGGCTTGATGGCCTTGGCCCGGGACTGGTGGATCCTGGGCTATCTCTTCGGCGGGACGATCCTTCTGGGATTGGTGGTGATGTCGGCCGGGCGGGGCGTGCGTGGGGGAGCGCAGCGCTTCTGCTACGTTCTCCGGCACCTGGACGCTCCTGACGAGGGGGCCGTGAAGGTGCCCTGGGGCGTGCTGGCCGCGATGGGCGGGCTTTCATATATCTGGGTGGCGCCGGGGTTGGCCTGGGGTTGATCCCCTGGAGGCAGCGGCACGAGGCCGCCCGTGAGCCGGGGCGAGCTCCCCCGGGCTGAGACCAGACTCCTTCCAGGGCCAAACGAGATCCAGAGAGGGGATCAGCCAGCGCCGAGCGCTTGCCGGACCTGCAGTGGCTGTGGTTCCAAGTGGACCGCGGCCACAGCTTGCGCATAGTCGCAGGAGGTAGTGGAGCGTTGTGACGCTGTGTGCTGCGACAAGGCCGTCGACCTCGCCGCGCTCCACATGTGACCACGCCTCGGCCGCCGGGGCGTAGTGCGGCTCCCGGCGGCCTAGCACCTCGAGGGTGACATTCAGATCGATCAGTACAAGCGCCCTAGCCTATGCGCTTTTCAGCCAGATGCTCCCGATGTTCGTCAGCCCAGGCATCGGCCGGGAGGATCCTCGTAAGGCGTCTCAAGATCGGCGGGTCATCTGAGTCTGGCCGTTCAGTCACGAGCCTCCTCAGGTACTGCGAAATCAGTTGGGAAAGGGAGGTGTCGTGCTGGCGCGCGTACATATTGGCGGCTTCAATCCACGGCCTGTCCACGTGGACGGCGAGCTTCACCTTTTCCGCCAGGAGATCTCCTTTCCGGGATCGGTCTTGATCGGGGTGGGGGAGAGGGTCGGAGAACAGGTTTCACTCAGTGGAGGGTTGATCTTGGCAGAGCAGCTTGAGGTTACCGACCGGTTCCCTTTCACCTTCTACGGGGAGACTTTCCTCGTCGCCCTGGCGAGCGACCGGAAACTCTACGTCCCGTTGACTCGCATCTGTGAGATCCTGGACATCGACACCGGGGGGCAGATCCAGCGCATCCAGCGCGACGAGGCGATCGCCGACTCCATGGTCAAGCTCTCCCTGGAGGTCCCCTACGGAGACCGGTCGGTCTTCACGCGGGATGTAAACTGCCTGCGGCTCGACAAACTCCCGTACTGGCTGGGGACGATCGACGCCAACCGGATCTCCGACGAAGAGCGCCGCGGGCAGATCATTCGCTACAAGCGGGAGTTCGCCGAGGTCGCCTGGGCAGCCTTCCGCTCCGAGATCATGCCGGCGGACGTCTTGGCGGAGATGGACGTCCACCTGCCGCGGGAGGAGCAGGTCTACCTCAAAGCGATGGACGAGGCGGCGGAGCTGCGCAAGGAGGTGGCCGAGCAGCAGGAGCGGCTAGGCAAGGTCGAGGAGAGAGTTTCCGGGTTGGAAGCGCGGTTTGAGGGTACCGACTTCATCAACCCCGCTCAGGGGAGACAGTACCTGGAGATGGTCGCCGTGTTGGGGGACATGCTGAAGTCCAAGAAGCTGGGGACTCACGCAACCGTACACAACAGGATGAAGAAGGAGTACCGCGGTCCCACCTATATGCTGATTCCGGAGAAGGACTTTCCCGCGGTGCGCAAGTTCCTTGTCCGTTGGTACGAGAAACTCGCGCCGCCGGGGACGCCCCTCCCCGAGGTGTTCGAGCGGCCCGAGCAGAAGTCGCTGCTGTAGACCATGACGGACCAGGACGAACTCAAGTTCCCCCGGCGCCAGCGCTCGGCGATGCTCTCCGACGAGGTATGGGCTGCCCTGCGCAGGCGGGCGGTAGTGGAACACAGGTCGGCAAGTGTGATCTGTGAGAAAGTGCTAGCCCACTATCTGTCTCTGGACGAGAAGCCTGAAAAACCTTCGACTCTCGAGGATTTGGAGACGAGGAAGCGCTCCGTCCATGTGACGGATCCCATTTGGTCGGATGCGAGGGCGCAGGCGGTGATGGAGCGGCGCTCGGTGAGCGAGATGCTTGAGCACCTCCTGCGTGCTTACCTGGGACTTGAGATTCATTCGGTCGAAGCGCGTAGCGCCCGGCGGGGCGAGGCATAGAGCTTTTGGGCTTTGTTTTCAGACGGAACTCTCGCGGGCGCGATCGGCCCTAGGCGCGGCTTTCCGACCTGCGTTGGTCTTTGCAAGTACGCAACTGTCCAGGATGGGTCGCGCCGTCGAACAGGGTGCTGGATCCTTCCGTTGCCGTAACGGTAACGGAAGGAGCGGTTCGGCGCCCCTACTCGATATGAAAGGGGAGGGCCATATGGCCACCCCCTTCTGGGGATGACCTATGAGCTTGGGGATATGCGTGGCCGCTATGGCCACGTGCGGGTATCATACCCACGCGTGAAAGCACCTGGCCCCATGATGACAAATCTCTTCCCTGGGGGACCTAAAGCCCTCCAGTGACAGGACATATTGTGAGTAGGGCGTTCCAGGAACCAGGAACCGTCCTACAAAACCACCCCCACACATCATGTGT
>JABAOD010009848.1_pt5 | contig 16176 bp, 15 predicted proteins | sample 7062151 | NCBI WGS metagenome assembly JABAOD01 (sample SAMN14538626, study PRJNA623070) | marine sediment metagenome | biome: marine biome [ENVO:00000428]; feature: marine pelagic biome [ENVO:01000023]; material: deep marine sediment [ENVO:00002113] | place: India: Gulf of Khambhat ... | reverse complement strand
CCGCCCCGGAAGTTGCAGCAACCCATAAATTCCCCTGCGCGCATACAAGACGAACAAAATGAACACAACGCCCATCAGCGTCTGCCAGCGGGCGGTGTAGCTGCTGGCATAGTTGGGCAACAGGCGCATCAAGGCTGCACCCAGGATCGGCCCATCCAAGGTGCCGGCGCCGCCGATGATCACCATAATCAGCACCTGACCGGAAGTCGTCCAGTAGAGATTTTCTGGAGCAGCGTGCCAAAAAAAGTGCGCCAGGAGAAGCCCTGCAAGGCCAGCGAACGCGCCAGAGATCACAAACGCTGCCATCTTATAACGAAACGTGTTGTAACCCAGTGCGCGCATGCGCTGTTCGTTCTCCCGGATACCTCGCAAGGTCCAGCCAAATGGGCTCTCAACCAGGCGCCGCAGCAGCCACCACGAAAGCACGAATAGAGTAAGTACCAGAAAATAATAACCTTCGCGCGACGCGATGGTGAAGCTGAGCGGCTGGATCCCGATGGCGGGGCGCGGGACGCCAACCAGACCATCAGATCCGCCGGTGACACTGGACCAGCGGATCGCGATGCTGAACAGCATCTGCGCGGCAGCCAGTGTGATCATGAGGAAATAGATGCCGCTGGTCCGCAGCGCGAAAAAACCGATCACCAGAGCCGCCAGACCAGTACCCAGGAGTACGAGCGGCATCGTGATCAGCAGGTTGTCTGTTAGACCAAGGGCCAGGTCGCTGGTGCTCGTGAGATATGCCAGGATGTATGCGCCCAGCCCAAAAAAAGCGGCATGTCCGAAACTTGGCAGGCCGGTGTAGCCGAGCAGCAAATCGAGGCTCATCGCAAAAATGGCGAAAATGAGCACCTCGATAGCCAGGCTCAGCAGATAACTGCGGACGACGAAGGGGTAGACGAGCGCCAACAAGCCTGCTGCGATTAAGATCTGCTTCCTCCGGCGTTGCGCCCACAACCGGGCGTTCTCCAGGCGAGCTGCAATCGTTGCCATGGCTCAGGCTCGTTTCAGTCCGGCCAGTCCGCTGGGCCGGATCAGCAAGATCAGCGCCATAACCGCAAAAATCAAGAAAAGGGCAAACTCTGGTAAAAGCGCTTTGCCGAAAGTGTCGGCCATACCAATGATCAGGCTCCCAAAAAACGCTCCCTTAAGCGTTCCCAGCCCACCAACGACGACCACCACCAGGGTAAGGATCAGGATCTCAAAGTCAAGCCCCGGGTAGAGGTTGAGCACGGGCGCGCCGATCACACCGGCGAGCGCAGCCAGCGCTGTTCCCAGGGCAAACACGCCCGCAAAGACAAGCTGGATGTTGATACCGAGGCCGCTGACCATCTCTGCATCAGAAACGCCCGCACGGATAATGGCGCCCAATCGCGTCCTACCGATGAGCAGCCATAAGAGCAGTGCAATCAAAAGGCCGAAGCCGATCAGCGCAAGTCGATAGCGCGGGAACTGGATGCCCAGCCACGCCGCCTGCCCATCGAGGAACGCTGGCGCTGGCACAGCTTCAACGTAGGCGCCCCAGTTCCACCGAATCAGATCGGCCGCAATCAGGGCCAGGCCAAATGTGAACAGCACTTGATCCAGGTGGCGGTGACCCCCGTATAGCCTTCGCAAGAAGAAGTACTCCACTACCAGGCCCACACCAGCAACCACCACAGGGGCGAGCAGAAGGGCCACCCAGAAGTTCTCAAATTGGCGCACCATCGTGAGGCCGATATACCCGCCCAAAAGGTAAAACGCACCATGGGACAGATTGATGACGTTCATCTGCCCGAAAATCAAGGACAGCCCGGCCGCCATCACAAATAGCAGCATGCTGAAGACCAGGCCGTTGAGAAGCTGAAGGATAAAGCTTTCCATGACACAATTGGCGGGACCCGAAGGGTATTATAAACCCTTCGGGTCTGACCACACGCGGCGCCCGAATCCTGCGGGCGCTGTCACGCAGTCTGCGCCAACAGAGAAATTAGGTCGGATCTGGCGGCAACCAGAAACGATTGAGCGGCAAATGGCCGGGCCGAAGTTTACCGCCTAGCCCAGCGAGTCGTCTCCCGGATCCGTGATGACGCCCAAGTCTGCGATGACGACGTTGTGCAAATCGCCATCGACTTCTTGCACCTCCCGCACGTAAATGTGCTGGGACGGGTTCTGCGTTTTGGCGTCCAATCTAAAAGCACCGCGCGGGCTGTTGAAGCTAATATCGGGCAGCACGTCAATCAGCTTCTGGACATCGCTGGTGTCGCCCTGGACCGCATTGAGCATTTCGACGATGACCCGCCCGGTGTCGTAGCCCTGTACGGCAAACACGTTTGCGTCCAGACCTGTACGTTCTTTGTAGGCTGCTGTAAACGCTTGGTTCTCCGGGTTGTCGAGTAGCAACGCCCAATGCAGGCCGCTAAGCGCACCCAGGGCGGCCTCGCCTTGAGCCGGCAAGACATCCTCCTCGACTGTGAAACCCGCGGCGACAAGCGGGATATTTCCGCTCAGGCCGAATTCGCCGTACGCCTGGACGAAAGTTACAGCCGCGCCACCGCTGTAGAAACAGAACACCATTGGCGGATCGGCGCTCTGGATCTCGGTAATAAACGGCGCCGGATCACCCATATTTGGAAAGGGTGTGAACTGGGTGCCCAGGATTTGCCCACCGGCAGCTTGGAAACTATTCGCAAATGCGTCTGCCATGTTGTGCCCCGCGCCATAGTCTGGGGCGCTGATGTAGGCGCTTTGGGCAACGTTTTCATATGCCCAGGTCCCTAACGGCCAGTTGGGCTGCCAATTGGTGAATGAGGTGCGCCAGATATAGGGGGTCTTGGCACCGCGACTGATCGCATTCCCGCCGGCGTTCGCACAAATTAACAGCTTCTGACTCGAGTCAAAGTAATCGCGCAGCCCCATCAGCACACCTGTGCTGACAACACCCGCGACCAGGTCGACTTCATCCTGTTCGAGAAGCTTGCGCGCCTTTTGCTGGGCGACATCGGGCGTGATCTCTGTATCCTCGGTGATGAGCTCAATCTGGCGCCCACCGGCTTCATTGCCCACCTCTTCGAAATACATCCTCATCGCTTCGGTGATGCTTTCGCCGAGCACGGCGTAAATATCCGAATAGGGGAGCAATACGCCGATCTTAACCGGGCCGGCGGCGGCGCCTGCGCATGCGCTCAACAGGGGGGCGGCGAGGTAACCCGCAGCCGTAGCACCGGCCAGCTTGAGGAACCCTCGACGCGTGATCTGAGAATCTGTTTGGGTGCTCATAGTTGCCTCTCCTCATTTATTGCTCAGTATACGCAACAGGACCATCGGGCGATCTGATGGACAGGACACGAACCATTTTTGCGCGTCATCACCTCCCTTCCGGCACGAACGCCGAATGTCATAAAGCCTCAGGATTCCACGTCCCGCAGGCGAAAGCGTTGGATCTTGCCCGTTGCGGTCTTGGGCAAATCCTCCACGAACTCAATCCTGCGCGGGTACTTGAACGGCGCGATCCTTGATTTCACGAAATCCTGCAACTCGCGCTCCAGCTCGTCGCCAGGTTCAAATCCCTCTTGAAGAATAACAAAGGCCTTGGGCTTTACCAGATCAGCTTCGTCGCGGGCGGCGACCACGGCGCTCTCCAACACCGCCGGGTGTTCGATCAGGGTGTTTTCGACCTCGATCGGAGAAACCCACTGCCCGCTTACCTTGAGCATGTCATCCGAGCGCCCATCATAGTAATAGTAGCCCTGTTCGTCCTGCCAATAGCGGTCACCAGTGAACATCCAATCCCCGCGCATGGTATGTGTCGTCTTATCCGGCTTATTCCAATAATATGGGGCCGCGCTATCGCCTGTGATCAATAAATCGCCAGCCTCGCCCTGCGCGACCGTTTCGCCGTGCTCATCCACAATCTTGGCCGCATAGCCCGGTACAGGCAGGCCGCTTGAACCCGGCTTTACATTGCCGGGAGGATTTGATATGAAGATGTGCAGTAATTCTGTGGAACCGATGCCATCCAGGATCTCAACGCCGAAGCGCTTTCGCCACTGATGGAACAGTTCCGCCGGTAGGGCCTCCGCAGCGGAAACGCACAGACGCAGACTGCTGAGGTCCCATCTGACCTCGGCATCCGGCACGGCCAGCATCGCAGCATAAAGCGTCGGAGCCGTGAAAAACAAAGTCGGTTTATAGCGATCGATTTGCTCATAAACCGCCTCAGGAGTCGGTCGACCGGGATATAGCACGGTGCTTGCTCCGACGCTGTATGGGAATGTGACGTTGTTGCCCAGGCCGTACGCGTGGAAGGCTTTGGAGGCCGAAAACGTGATATCGGCTTCCCGGATGCCCAGCACCTGACGGGCGTACGTCTCGGTCGTAAATCGGATGTCGTGCTGCAGATGGACCACGCCTTTTGGAAATCCAGTGCTGCCAGAGCTATATAACCAGAAGGCCGGATCATCCTTGCCGGTGTCAGCAGGTTCCAGCGCCGCAGCGGCTGAGCCGGTCCAGGAGGCCCAGTCAATCACATCCGGTTCATCGGTGCCCCCAACCACGATGACGTGTTGAAGCTCAGGGCAGTTGGCACGGACCGCCTTGATCTTGGGGAACAGGACATCGCTCACCACGACTGCTTCGGCTTCGCTGTCCTTCAGGAAATATTCGTAATCTTCGGGTGGCAGGACGGTGTTGGTCGGGATCGGCACGAATCCGGCTCGCATGGCCCCGAAAAACGTAGCTGGAAACTCCGGGGTATCGAGGAGAAGCATCATCAGACGCGAGCCTGCGCTCAGCCCGAGGTCGAGCAGCCCATTCCCAACCCGGTTGGCCGTTTCAGCAAGCTGTGCAAATGTCACGGTCTGATCACCACAATGGATGGCGATCTTATCCGCACGCCCCGCGTCCAGATTATGATACAAGACTTCACTGGCGTTGTAGCGGTCGGGAATGTCGAACTTGAATCCGCCCATGGCTTCCTTCCTTTGCTAAGAAAAGGGACTATGTTCAGCGCGCATTACGGATAAGTTCCTACAGTACCGTGTAGATATGATAGTACCAAATCTCGGAACCCGCTGCAAGTTTTATGTGCTTTGGATACCTGGGCAATCCGCGGCTGGTCGCGCAGGGTCGTGTGATGCGCAACGCGAGCCCTCGCTTTATTCAGCTTTGATCGGGCAGGCCAGCGGCTTCTGACAGCGCGCCGGCGATGTAGACGTGCGCCATCTTTTTGCGATAGCTGAGCGCCATATCCGTGTTGTCCAGCGGCCGTGCGAATCGATAACCGGCTTGGGCGACTTCATGGACTAATTCAGGCGTGATCCTCTGTCCAACAAGCATCGCGGCGATATCGGGCAGTGGCAGCGGTTGGGAGGCAACCGCCCCCAACACCAGGCGCGCTTCTGCACAAGTCCCATCCGCTTCGGTCCGCAACGCTACCGCCACGCCGAGGATCGGGAAATCGATCGAACCACGGCGGCGAAGCTTCCAATAGGCCATCCGCCAGCCATCGAGCGGAGGCAGAGAGATGGAGACCAGCAGCTCATCGGGCGACTTCTCGAGGTATTCTATGCCATCATTCCGATACAGCGCCGCGGCGGGGATGCTGCGTTCCCCTTCCGGACCCACCAGGCGTACGCTGGCGCCCAGGGCAATCGCGACCGGCGCGCAATCGGAAGACGCCACCGCCAGGCACTTTGGACTGCTGAGAGCAACCCAGCAGGTGTCCCCATCCTTCTTCATACAAAACCCCAGAGCCTTCCGCCACGAGTAGGTTTGATCGTAATACGTGCAGCGCGTGTCCACACAAAGGTTGCCGCCGATGGTACCCATGTTGCGCAACTGAGGCGACGATACAAGTTCAGCCGCACGGGCCAGGGCCGGATATCGCTCAAGGACCGCCGGCTGGGAGGCCAGTTGAGTCAGGGTCATGTTGGCCGCGATCGTCATACCGTTCTCATCGCCGGAGCTCAGAGCAGAACCGTTCGACACATCAGACAATTCACGCACGCGCCGCAACCCGATCAAGACCTTAGGCTCAAACTGGCGGCGCTTCATTTTTGGATAAAGATCGGTGCCACCAGCTACATACATCGCTTCAGGCCCATACTTGGCCTTCAGAGCCACGGCCTCTTCCAGCGAGCGCGGCGATTGATATTGAAAAGCGGGCAGGCGCATCATGGCATGCTGACCTCCGAGGGGAGATCGACCCGAATTGGGGCCGGGAACTCAACCTTCGGGATGTGATCTGGCCCAACACGGGGTGTTTGACCCCGCTCTTTGGCCTGCAACCCCTTCAATATTTTCTCCGGCGTGATGGGCAGCTCGTCTACCCGGACGCCAGTGGCATGGTACACTGCGTTGGCGATCGCTGGGATGACTGGCAGCAAAGGTCCCTGGCCGGCTTCCTTGGCGCCGTAAGGACCCTCAGGGTCGTGCGTTTCTACGAGAAAGGTTTCGATATCTGGCGTCTCCAGGGTCGTGGGGCTCTTGTAATCCAGCATGGACGGGATCTTGTGCAGGCCGCGCCGGAAGACCTGTTCTTCCATCATGGCTTCACCCAGGCCCATGTAGGCGCTGCCCTCCACCTGCCCGATCACCAGGAGAGGGTTGATGGCCTTGCCTATATCGTGCGCCAGCCACAGCTTATCAACAGTGTAATGGCCGCTCCGAAGGTCGCAGGAAACCTCGGCCACACAGGCCGTGTAACTGTAGTTGGGCGAGGGACCGACGCCTGATCCCTTGAAACGACCACCGCGCCGAGGAGGTTTGTAGCTCCCCACTGCCCCAAGCGCTCCATATTTCGACTCCGCCAGCTGAACAGCCTCCATGAACGAGAGCGAACGTCTGGAATCATCGATGCAGTACACCTTATTGTCCGCCATCGTCAGGGCCTCGGGCGGCAAGGAGAGGCTCTCTGCAGCAGCAGCCAGGATCTTTTCACGCACCGGTCGGACCGCCTCAATGGCCGCGTTGCCAGTCATCAGGGTCACACGGCTGGAATAGCTGCCCAGATCGATCGGTGTAAGGTCGGTGTCCGCAGTGACGACGATCACCGATTCCAGGTCGATGCCCAGTTCCTCGGCGACGATGTAGGCCAGCACCGAATCGGATCCCTGGCCGATATCGATGCTGCCGCAGAAGACGGTCACGCCTCCGCCGCGGTCGACCTTGATCTGCACCGCCGAGTGCGGCATCTCGTTCCAGTAGACCGGCAGCCCGGCGCCGCTCAGATAAGACCCACACGCCAGGCCTAACCCTTTTCCAGGCGGGAGCGCCGGGCGTCGTTCGTGGAACCTGGAGGCTTCAACCACCTTTTCAATACACTCGCGTAGGCCGATCGTCGTGACGGTCAGATGGTTGGCGGTTTTGGAGTTGGGCGGCACCAGATGTCTAAGCCGGAGTTCCGCTGGATCCAGCCCCAGGTCTTCCGCAAATTTGTCGAGTTGCACTTCCAGGGCAAATCTCGGCTGCGGCGTGCCATGACCACGCTTCGGGCCACAAGGCGGTTTGTTGGTGAACACGCGCATGCCCTCAAAACGGTAATGCGGAATAGGGTACGTGACCGTTTGCAGTGCCCCCGTGTAGTAGGTGCTCGCCACACCATAACTGCCGTAGGCGCCTCCGTCTAGATAGGACCGGAAATGCATGGCGGTAATGCTGCCGTCTCTCTTCATGCCCGTTTTAACCCACATCAAGACGGGATGCCGCCCGCGATGGGCATAGAACACCTCTTCTCGTGTAAGAGCTACTTTGACAGGCCGCCCGGTGATCATCGCCAGCTTGCAGATCACGATCTCATGCGAAAAAGGGTCCGTTTTCCCCCCAAAGCCGCCTCCCACGGGGGTCGCGATGACACGGATGCGGCCGGGCGGTAACTCCAGAACCTTGGCCAGTGCCCGGTGAACGTAATGCGGGGTCTGTGTAGATGTCCAAAGGGTTATCCGGCCATCTGAGCCAAACTGCGCCACTGCGGCATGTTGCTCCAGCGGTAAATGTGTGTTCCCCTCGTAATAAAAAATATCTTCCCGAATGTGTTGCGCCTGCCCAAATCCGACCTCCAGGTCACCGAATTCCAGCGAGACGTGCTTGTGGATGTTCCCTTTCTCAGCATAATCGTGGATCTGAACGTCTTCCCGCGCAATACCCTCTTCAATGGACATGATGGCCGGCAGCCGCTCATATTCCACGACGATATCCTCCAATGCAGCTTCAGCGGTTTCTTCATCCAGCGCCGCAACCGCCGCCACCGGGTCGCCGACCATGCGCACCTTCTCTGCACATAACGCTTCTTCATCCTGGCTGACCGGAAGGATGCCATATTTGATCGGCAGGTCCCGGCCCGTAATCGCAGCGATCACACCGGGGCGTTCCAAAGCGGGCCCAACATCAACATGGTGGATGCGCGCGTGGGGATGCGGACTGCGCAGAATTTTGCAGTGCAACATGCGGGGCAAAAAGATATCGTCGGCAAACTGGGCTTCACCCTTGACCTTGGCCATGGAGTCGATTTTCATCCACGGCCGGCCGACAACCTTGAGGTCCTGATCTTCAGCCATCGATCACCTTTTCGGATTCATTCTTCCAGCGATTTCGACTCAGCGACAATTGCAGGCCCGGATGCCGCCATCCGCTCAGCCGCAAGCTCGATAGCCTCAATGATCTTACTGTAGCCGGTACAACGGCAAAGGTTACCGGCGATCTCCTCGCGAATGGTCTGACGATCGGGAGTTGGATTTTGCTCCAGCATCGTTTTTGCCGTGACCAGGATGCCCGGCGTGCAGTACCCGCATTGCGCCGCGCCCAATTCCGCAAAGGCCGCTTGTAGAGGGTGAGGGACACCATTCTGCGCCATACCTTCCACAGTCAGGATTTGCCGGTTCTGAACTTCTATCGGTAAGATCAAGCAGGAGAGCACAGGCTGGCCGTCGATCAGCACCGTACATGTGCCGCATTCCCCCAACTCACAACCGTGCTTGGTGCCTGTAAGTTGCAGATCTTCGCGCAGCACTTCCAGCAGGGTCTTGTGAACTGAGGTCCAGACCTCATGGGTTTCCCCGTTGACGCATAACGAAATGAGCTGTTTCATCATAATTATTCTTTCAGATAGAATCGGGAGGCTTTTAGTTCAAATCGGGGCAGAACTCCTTTTGAGACAACGGTTACGGTTGGGCGCAGCCCGAGCGCCTGATTGATCGCCCGTTTGACAGCCGCCTGCGTTCCGGCTTCAGCCTTCGCATCCGCGACCTCCAGCTCGATGAAAAGCTCCCCCATTTTCCTCTGCCGAAAGACGCTGACCCGAAATTCATCCACATCGTCGAACTGGCGCACCAGGTTCTCAATCGCAGCGGGGTAAATGTTGACGCCGCGCACGATCACCATATCGTCGGCGCGGCCCAGGACGCCGCCATCCAGCCGGGCGAACGTGCGACCGCAATCGCAAGGTTCCAGGTTCAGATGTACGAGATCACCAGTCCGATAGCGGATGACAGGGAATCCGATGCGACCCAGGTTCGTGATGACAAGCTCACCCAATTCACCAGGTGAAACCGCCTCGCCCGTTCCGACATCCAGCACCTCAATGATGAACTCACTTTCGATCACATGGATTCCGCCCGGCTGAATTTCACATTCGAAGCTGTGGGCGCCGACTTCGGAGGCGCCGGCGTGATCGAAGCATTTCCCACCCCATGCGGCTTCAATCCTGGCTTTCGTGGCAGGCACGTTGGCTCCCGGTTCGCCGGCATGGATCGTGATACGCACCGGGAAGTCACGCAGATCGAGACCGGCTTCGCGGGCGACCTCGGCCAGCCGCAGCGCATAGGTGGGGGTGCAGCACAGGGCGGTGGCGCCAAGTTCCTGCATCAGATGGAGGCGCTGCAGCGAATCGCGGCCGCCGCCGGGGATCATCATCGCACCGATCTGCTTGGCACCCTCCACCGCCGCCCAAAAACCGATGAAGGGGCCAAATGAAAAGGGCACGAAGAGCCGATCCTCTGCGGTCATTCCCGCCCCAGCCAGCACGTACCCCCAGCACTTCCCCCACCAGTCCCAGCTTTCTTCTGTGTCGACCACACGGAGCGGCATGCCGGTCGTCCCCGACGTCTGGTGAAAGCGCGTGTACGCGTTTTCAGAAAACGTGGCGTTTGTACCAAACGGCGGCGCATCGCTCTGGGCTCGCATGAGCTCCGTCTTGGTGGTCAGCGGCAACAGATCGAGGTCTGCAAATGATTGGATATCAGCGGGCCCGAGACCGGATGCTTCCATTTTGGCGGTGTAAAATCGGTTGTGCCCATAAAGCAGCTCAAGGTTGGTCTGCAATTTTTCTAACTGCAGCCTCTCCAAACCTTCGCGCGGCATTGTTTCCGATGGCTTATCAAAATATGGCACAGGATCACCTGAAAGCGGCAGTTCTGGTCCCGGGAGGATGCCTTCCCAGATCGCAGCCGGGATATCCCGCTTCGTGCGCTAAAGGTCGGGTGTGGAGCCGCCGGTCTGCAAGGACAGCCTCTGCGCGGTACGAACGGTGAGGTCAATTGCGGCGCGTTTCTCATCGCCCGTCATCCTGCCCGTAAAGCCGACAACCGTCAGCGCGGCGATGACACCTTCCACGCCGTGAATGGGAGCCGAGACAGCCCACACACCCGATAGGTACTCCTCGTTTTCGTCGACCGCGTATCCAAGCCGCCGGGTCGACGGCAATCGGGCTTTGTATGCGACCGGATCACAGATCGACTGGTCCGTAAACTTCCGCAGGCCGGGGGATGTCAGCAAACGATCGACCTCTGGTTCGCCCATCCAGGCAAGAAAAACCTGTCCAAAACAGCCGGCGCAAAAGGGCAATCGCTGACCAAAGGCTGCCGTGACGTGCATCACCCCAACTGGTTCTGCTTTGTCCGTGATGGTGATGCCATCGTTTTCAAACATCCCTAACAACGCGGTCTGACCGGTGCGTTGCATCAACTCGACGAGTGCGGCGCGTGCCATTTGAGGGACGACGCGACGGGACTGGGCGAGATGCCCGAGTTCGATCAGCCCAGGCCCCAGCCGATATTTGCGGGTGATTTCGCTGCGCTCCAGGATCCGATACTCGCACAAGGTCTGCAATATGTTATGCGCCGTGCTCTTGTTGATCGCCAGCTGTCGGCTGAGTTCGGACACCCCGTATTCGGGTTGCCCATCTCTGAAAGCTTCCAGAATGCGCATGGCGCGATCGATCGCTGGAACTGGCTTTGCCATCTCAATTGTTTTCCATAGAGAACGATGTTCGCTAAAGACGATTATGCGGTATCTCGGCTCGAATGTCAATAGAAGAGCCCTGACTGACGATTTTCAGTTCGGAGGCAAGAAGCAAGTAATTTTGGATCGCCATGAGACCAGGTCCACCCCCGCCCATAACAACGCCACGGATTCTTGACACGATCGCCGAGCTGATTTATAGTTGAAAAAATACTGGCCGGTAGGTTTTAATGGTGGCTTGTTTAACCTCGAGCAATACCGTTGATTTTGTCGCATCCCCTGCTGCAGCACAGCGTCTATGTATGCCAAGTCCGCAACGACGATCAGCAACATCTTGGAAGCAGCGCAACTGCTGTTCCTGTCGAAGAACTATCGCGACGTCACCATGGCCCAGATCGCGCAGGCAGCCCAGGTGACCAAGGGGGCCCTGTACCATCATTTTGCGAGTAAACAAGAGCTGTATCTCAAGATGATGTTTGATTACCTGGAAGAACAAAAAGCGCTGATGCGCTCTGCAGTCAACACCAGCGGAACCTGTCGAGACCGGTTACGCCGCCTGACCGTTAGTTTTCTCGAACTCCCCACCGAAAAACACGGTCTGATGAAGCTGGTGCGCCGCGACATCAATATCTTTAAAGATCCAACTCGGGATCAATTGATCCGCGCATACCAGGCCGCCCTCCCCGAGCAAGTTGAGGCGATCATCTGTGACGGGATGCGCGACGGCGATCTGGAATCTGCTGATCCGCGCTTGCTGGCCTGGGAATATGTCGCCATGGTGGAAGTGGTTTTGGGTCAGTACGCCAGGTCGGCACTTGGGGATCCAGAGCAGATTGCGGATTTTGTCGCGCATCTGTTTTTTGAAGGCGCAGCAGGGCAGCGCGCCCGGCAGCCCGCTTGAAGGTGGCCAACCAGCTGCGCAGTTTTTTCACGCTAGGCAGACACACGAGCGATTCTGGAATGGTGAGGGAAAAAATCGATGGCCAAAATGTTTATCAAAGACGGATGGGTAGACGCCCAAAGCGGTGAACGATACGCGGTCAAGAACCCGGCAAACGGCACGATTGTGGATGAAGTCCCGGCGGCCGGGGACGCGGATGTCGACCTGGCGATCCGTGCGGCGCAAGAAGCTTTTGCTGGATGGGCGGAGACGTCCCCAGACGACCGCGCCGCGCTCCTGCGCAAAGGGATCGAACTGGTCCGATCGCAGGCCGGTGAAATTGCAGCTATGCTAACGGCCGAGCAGGGCAAACCGCTTTTCGAAGCTCATGGTGAGCTCAACCATTTCCTGCACGGCATAGAATTCTACGCCGGCTTGTCCAGCAAAATCCGCGGGGCTCAGGTTCCCCTTCCGGACACCTTAGGGAAGCATGCCTACGGGTTGGTGCTCAAACGGCCTGTCGGCGTGTCGGTAGGCATCGTCCCATGGAATTTTCCGCTCACCCTGATGGGCACAAAAATANNGCAGCCCCATCATCATCAAACCGGCGAGAACCACGCCGCTGGCCACCTTGAAGATCATCGGATTGCTGAACGAAGCCGGCCTGCCGCCCGGGGTGCTGCAATGCGTGACTGGGTCCGGAGGCACTGTGGGAGAGCGCCTGATCTGTGATGCAGGCGTCCGCCGGGTGGCGCTGACCGGCTCATCGGAAACTGGGCGGCGCGTGATGGCGTTGGCCGGTCCCGATTTCAAACGCATTACGCTTGAGCTGGGTGGTTCGGATCCCATGATCGTCTGTCCGGACGCCGATATTCGAAAGGCAGTCAGTGGGGCCGTGATTGGGCGCTTCTGGAACGCGGGGCAGCAATGCCTGGCGGTCAAAAGATTGTATCTGTTTGAAGATGTTTACGATGAGTTCATGGAGGGTCTGCTGCAGAAGGTGGGGAACTACCGTGTCGGAGATCCAAACACGAAACCCGAAAAGCCTTTTATCCGCATGGGGCCGCTCCACACCCCCGATCAGCGCGCAGAGATCGAGGCGCAGCTTGCCGACGCGGTCGAGCGCGGGGCCACCGTGCTTTTGGGTGGCCAGTGCCCGGCAGATCCCGAGCTTGAAAACGGCCACTTCTTCGAGCCTGCCGTTGTCGCTGACGTACCACAGGATAGCCGGTTGGCCACCGAAGAGGTATTTGGCCCTGTGCTCCCAGTGTGGAAGGTGAACACCCTGGACCAGGCGATCGAACTGGCGAATAATAGCGCCTGGGGCCTTGGGTCTTCAATATGGACACAAAACATGAGTTGGGCCAATCGAGCAATTCGCGAGATCGAGGCCGGGGTCACCTGGGTCAACCAGATCCACTACGGCTACGATGAGCTCCCCTTCGGAGGCGTCAAAGCTTCTGGGATTGGTCACGAACACGGGCCCGAGGCGGTGGATTACTATCTTGAGAACAAGGGCGCCGTTTTTGGCGGCCTGGACTGGTAGCCGGCCAGATCTCGTGACCGGCTTGCGTTCTGCGAGGATCTCATCGGAGAGCGCACTCTGCCCGCTCGATTTTTGCCAGAAAACAACCAAAGGAGCGAATATCGATGTCTGACCCTGTCGTGACTTTCTCCAAAAATGATGGCGTGGGGTTCCTTACCCTCGATCGCCCACCGGCAAACAGCTATGACATCGGCTTCATGCGCGACCTCGACGCTGCAATCGAAGCCGCTGACGCAGACCCAGCGGTGCGGACGGTGATTCTGCAGAGCGCCTCAGAGCGTTTCTTTTCCGCAGGCGCCGACATCAAGGCGTTTATGGAAAATGACACCGCCGCAAACATGGAGATGATCCGCCTCGCCCACGAGACCCTCGACAAGATGGCGGCCAGCAGCAAGATCTTCATCGCAGCGATCAACGGCCACGCGCTAGGTGGTGGGCTGGAAATGGCGCTGGCCTGCGATCTTCGCTTCGCTGCGGTGGGAAACTACAAAGTCGGGTTGCCCGAGGTGACCCTGGGCTTGCTTCCGGGGAACGGCGGGACACAGCGGCTGCCCCGCCTGATCGGCGAGCATAAAGCGCTCGAAATGATGATCACCGGAGAGCGCCTCGGCCCAGAGGAAGCGTTCGGTCTGGGCATTTTCAACCGCCTGCTCCCCGCAGACGGGTTCATGACCGAAACAGAAGCCTACGCTAGACAACTGGCTTCGGGTGCCAGCCTGGCCATCGGCGCCATCAAGCAGGCCGTGTACAGGGGATCGATGATGAACCTTGCCGATGCGCTGGGATTGGAACGCGAACTGCTTGAGCCCCTCTTCGAAACGAGCGATGCGCAAGAAGGATTCGCAGCCTTTGCGGAGAAACGACAACCCGTATATCAAGGGAAGTAGATGGGCGGACTATCAGGAGAGACTCGCAATGGACGGATTGACATGAGCTTGGTAACAGAGAAACAATTGCTCGAAAGGCTGAGCGCAGGCAAGCTGGTCGAAACCATCGATCAAATGAGCCCAAAGTATCTGGAGGGGATGAAGCGTATTCTGACGGTCTCGGCAGACACCGAGCTGATCAGTGCGCCCGCCTATTTCATGGCCGCCAAGGACGCGCCCTCGACGAACACCATGGTCTCGGCGACGGCGATCATCCAGGACGAGATGGGCCACGCGAACATCGCGTACCGGCTGCTGGAGGACCTCGGCGTCGACCGGCACTGGCTGCTCTACGAGCGCGAGCCCGCGCGCTTCAAGCACCCCTACGGCTTCGACCAGCCGNNTCGGATGTTGGAGGATCTCGGGGTCAGCAAGGAACAGCTCGTTTATGAACGCAAACCGGAAGAGTTTAAGTATCCCTACGCGTTCGATGTTCCACTGGAAACATGGACCGAGCTGGCGGTGGCAAACGCGCTGTATGACCGGGCCGGATTCGTCCTATTAGGGGACGTCTTCAAAAACGGCAGCTTCGGCCCCTGGAAACGCGCTCTCGCCAAAGTAGATAAGGAGGAAAATTTCCACCTCCGCCATGGGGAGACCTGGATGCGCAAGCTCAACGACCGTCCTGGCGGGCATGAAGAGTTACAGCGCGCTGTGGATTGGATGTTCCCGCTGACCGTCGAGTGGTTTGGCCTGCCCGACGACCTCAAGCGCCACACAGAGCAAATCGAATATGGGTTCAAGGGAAGCACCAACGATCAGCTCCGCCAGACCTGGATGAGCACCGCGGTGCCATTCCTCAGCGAGCTCAACCTGGACGTTCCCGCCCACTTCGATCGCGCTGCGAGGCAGTACGTCCTCGACTACCCGTTCCCGTGCCGATTCGTGGCTGATGAAAAACGGTGGCTCTTTGACGAGGGCCGGATCTCCTGGGATCAAGTCATGGAACGCTGGAAGGGGCGCGGGCCGAGGAACAAGGAGTTCGTTGACAGCATCCAGCGCGGATATCAACAGCTGCAAGCCGACGGTTCCGGAGGACGAACATGGCGGGAGATCGTGCAATGAGCGCTCACGACGTGAAGCACGCGACCGATAAAGCTCGTTCAGAGGCCGCGCGCGCTGAAGCCCGTCTCTGGCGGGCCCTGGAAGACGTGAACGACCCCGAGTTCCCCGTGAGCGTGGTGGATATGGGATTGATCTACGGCGTTCAACGGCAAGGCCGCATGGTTCGCGTACAACTGACTTTCACAGCCATGGGCTGCCCGTGCATGGAATTTATCATCGCCGACGTCCGCGAACGTTTGCTGCAGGAGCCGGATGTCGATGAAGTGGATCTGGAAATCGTTTGGGACCCGCCCTGGACACGAAAAAGGTTGTCGCCAAAAGCTGTCCAGCGGCTCAGGTCCTGGGGGGTGAGCGCATGACAGGTTTGCCGGAACACACACCAGAGGGGACAGTTTACGAGGTGTTCGCCAAATTTGAGACGCAGGAACCCCTGCGCCATGTCGGAAATGTGATCGCTGCAACGCCCGATCTGGCCAGCATGTACGCGTTCACACTCTACAACGAGTGGACCTGGAGCGAAATGATCATCGTACCGAGGCGTGAGA
>JABAOD010001155.1_pt3 | contig 16179 bp, 17 predicted proteins | sample 7062151 | NCBI WGS metagenome assembly JABAOD01 (sample SAMN14538626, study PRJNA623070) | marine sediment metagenome | biome: marine biome [ENVO:00000428]; feature: marine pelagic biome [ENVO:01000023]; material: deep marine sediment [ENVO:00002113] | place: India: Gulf of Khambhat ... | reverse complement strand
TCCGCCAGCAGCGGCGTCGCCACCATCATGAAGATCACCGAGCAGGTGCCGCCGAGGGCAGAGCACAGGACGGCGGCGCCGACCGCCTTGCCGGCCTGGCCGTTCTGCGTCATCGGGTAACCGTCGAACGCGGTCGGCGCGTTCTCCGGCGCGCCCGGGATGTTGAACAGGATCGCCGTGACCGCGCCGCCATAGGTGCCCGAGCAGTACAGCACCGAATAGAACATGATGGCGTCGGGCGCCGACAGGAAGCCGGAGAACGGCAGGAAGATCGCCGCCAGGGTCAGCATGCTCACGCCCGGGATGGCGCCGAACAGCAGGCCGCCGATCAGCCCGCAGAAGAAGATGAAGACGCTGAGCGGGCTGCTCACCAGGGTGGCGGCGCCCTCGAGGAACATGTCCATGCCGATCTATCCCGAGCCGTAGCGCAACATGACCACGAACCAGTTGCCGAACTCGTAGAAGCCCTTCCAGTAGCCGGTCGGCAGCCCGACATAGGCGAAGCGCGTGAAGATGACCGTGATCACGGCGTAGATGACGAGCGGCACGATGATCAGCCGCGAGACGCGGTGCTCGCCGGTCAGGTAGAGATACCCGGCCAGGAAGAACGGGGTGAGGAAATAATAGCCCATTCCCTGCATCAGCCCGGCATACAGCATCGGGATGGCCAGCGTCAGCCCCATGCGCACGAAGAACCGGGGCCCGTGCTCTGCGAACTGGGCGAAGTAGCCGGGATCGTACAGCGCCTTCTTCCGGGACTGCACGAGGTCCTGGACGAACTGGCCGATCGCACCCAGCGCGATGAACAGGATGATCAGCCGCGGCCAGCCCGAGGCGCCGAACTTGTAGAACTCGATCTCGCGATCGAATTCGAAGCTGAACCAGTAGGCCACGCCGGCGACGGCCAGCCAGACGCACACTTCGAACCACTGTCCGGCGGTCAGCTTGGCCACGACTACCCCCTGTCAGGAAACGGGTTCCGGCGCGGCGCGCCGCGCCGGAATCGCATCGCGCAAGATCCGGGCTACTGGATGAGGCCCATTTCCTTGTAGGTCTGGCGGTAGATGTCCATGGTCTCGTTGATCAGCACCCGCGCCCCCTCGGTATCGCGGAAGCTCGGAATCAGGTCCATGAACTTGGACTTGTTGAATTTCTGGTAGCTGTCCGCGAAGTAGCCCTTCTGGAACGCCCATTGCAGGTACTTCACGCGCTCCGGCGGCGTATCCTTGTGGACATAGAAGCCCCGGAACCGCATCAGCGGTGTGAAGCTCAGCCCGACGTCGGTCATCGACGGGGTGTCCGGGAACGCCGGCGGACGCTCCTTGAGCAGTGTCAGGATCGGCTTGAAGTCCTCGCTCTCGAGGAAACCGCGGACATCGCCCGGCTGCTCGAACAGCGCATCCACCTGTCCGCCCTTCAGCGCCCCGTACCGCGGCGCACCCTTGTCGAAGCTGATCTGCTGGACCTTGACGCCGTAATGATTGGCGATCCGGTTCATGTTGATCCGCTCCATCGAGCCTTCGCCGGCCACGTTGGCGATCGTCGACTTGCCATCCTGCGACTTGACGTGGGCGATATACGAGTCCCAGTCGTTGAAGCGGGTCTCGTTGGCGCGGATGTAGATCTGGCTGAAGGTGATCTGCGAGATGACCAGCGGAATCAGATCCTCGCCCGGATGGATGTCGCTCTTGCCGATTGCGAATGCGCTGGTGGCGTCGTCGATGTGCTCGAGCACCGTGTAGCCGTCGGCCGGCGCGGCCATGTAGGTCTTCAGGCCGACCATGCCGGAGCCGCCCGGCTTGTAGTCCGGCGTGATGTCGATGCCGGTGGCGTCCTTGACGCCCTGGATCATGCCGCGCGCCACCTGCCCGGACCCGCCGCCCGGACCGTAGGGCACGATCATCGTCAGCGGGCGCTCGGGGAAGCCACCCGGTTTGGCCATGGTATCCGGCAACGTACTGTGCTTGTCGGCCTGCGCGGGCAGTGCCAGCGCCACGGCGGCGACGAGCCCGAGGACGGGCGTCCGCCAATTCACACTTGTTCTCATTTTGGTTCCTCCCAATGGCTTGTCCAGCCACGATGTTTGTATTTCTTGGTAACATAACGTCGGCCGCACGTTAGCAAGACCTGCCGGTCGATGGCCACCGTGTTCTTGATTTTTTTCCACAAACCCGCCGGCCGTCGTGACATCGGGAACGGACGCGGGCCACGTCGGCTCATTCAAGCCTTCCGCCGCGCACACTGTCAACGGGAGGAGCCGGCCGCGGCGGAACGGGCCGGTGCCGACTCCGTGCAGATGGGTAACGTCCTAGACGACCCGATCCGGCGGCTCGGCGCCGCCGAAGAAGGCGACGGCGTTCTCCAGCACCTTCAGACCCATGGCGATCCGGGTCTCGCGCGTGGCGCTGCCGAGATGCGGCAGCAGCACCACGTTCTCCCGCCCGAGCAGGCCGGCCGACACCTTGGGCTCGCGCTCGAAGACATCGAGTCCGGCACCGGCGATGAGCCCGTCGCCCAGCGCCTCGATCAGGGCCATCTCGTCAACGACGTCTCCGCGCGCGGTGTTGATCAGGAACGCGCCCGGCTTCATGCGGGACAGACGCTCGGCGTTCATGAGATGCCGGTTCTCCGGCGTCGCCGGGCAGTGCAGCGAGACGAAGTCGGCCTCCTCGAGCACGGCCTCGACGGTCTCGCGCGGCGCCGCGCCGAGTTCCCGCAACACCTGATCCGACGGCGGGAAGGGATCGAAGAACAGCACCCGCATGCCGAAGCCGCGATGCGCGCGTCGCGCCACCGCCTGGCCGATGCGCCCGAAGCCGATCAGCCCCAGCGTCTTGCCGGTCACCTGGGTGCCCATCATGTGGGTCGGCCGCCAGCCGGTCCACTCGCCGTCGCGCAGGTGGCGCTCGCCCTCGCCGACGCGCCGCGCGACGCAGAGCAGCAGCGCCATCGCCAGGTCGGCGGTCGCGTCGGTCAGCACCTCGGGCGTGTTGGTGACCGCCAGCCCGCGGGTCCGGGCGGCGTCGAGGTCGATGTGGTTGAAGCCGACGCCGAAGTTGCCGATCAGGCGGGCGCGCAGCGGCTCGGCCGAGAGCACCTCGGCGTCGATGCGATCGGTCACCGTCGGGAACACCGCGTCGGCGGCGGTGAAGGCCTGCTTGAGCGCGTCCTGGCCGAATGGGCGGTCCTCGGGGTTCAGCTCGACCTCGAAATTCTCGGCGAGCCGCGCCTCGACCTCCTCCGGCCAGCGCCGCGTTACGATCACTCGCGGTTTGTCCATCGTCTTCTCCCCCGTCGGTCAGCCCTGCACCGAGCCCGTCGAGTGGGACTCGTAGAACTGTTCCGCCTTGGAGACCCTGCGCTTCGGCACCGGATCGTTGCTGCGCCAGTAGTTCGAGGCCGCGGCGACGCCGCTGCCCGGCCGCACCTCGACGCCGACGTCGAGCATCGCCATCTCCGCGCCGGCGATCGCGCCCATCAGCATGAGCTCGTTCAGGTCCCCCAGATGTCCGATCCGGAACAGCTTGCCGGCGACCTTGGCGAGTCCGGCGCCCAGCGCCAGGTTGTAGCGCCGGAACGCGACGTCGATGACGTGCGCGCCGTTGATCCCTTCCGGCACCATCACCGCGCTCACGGTATCCGAATGCCATTTCGGCGCCTTGGCGCACAGCGACAGCCCCCAGCCCTCGGTCACCGCGGCGCGCACGCCTTCGGCGAAATAGTGGTGGCGCGCGAAGATCTCATCGAGCCCCTCTTCGAAGATCATGTCGAGCGCCTCGCGCAGGCCGTACAGCATGGGCAGCGCAGGCGTGTACGGGAAGTAGCCGTCGACATTGGTCTTGATCATGTCCGCAAGGTCGAAATAGCACCGCCGCGACCCGGCCGTCTTCGCGCACTCCAGCGCCCGCTTGCTGACCGCGAGGATGCCGAGGCCGGCCGGCAGCATCAGGCCCTTCTGCGAGCCGCTGACCGCGAGGTCGACGCGCCACTCGTCCATGCAGAAATCGATGCTGGCGAGCGAGCTGACCGCGTCGACGCACAGCAGCGCCGGATGGCCGGCGGCGTCCATGACCCGCCGCAGCCCGGCGATGTCGCTGGTCACGCCGGTCGCGGTTTCGTTGTGGCAGGCGAGGATCGCCTTGATCTCGTGGGTGCGGTCGGCGCGCAGCACCTCTTCGGTACGCTCGAGCGGCACGCCCTCGCCCCACTCGACCTCCTGGATCTCGACGTCGAAATCGAGACGCTGCGCCATGTCGATCCAGAGATGGCTGAACTGGCCGAACCGCGACGCGAGAACCTTGTCGCCGGGCGACAGCGTGTTGGTGAGCGCCGCTTCCCAGGCACCGGTGCCGGACGACGGGAAGATGAACACCTGCCCCTCGGTGGACTTGAACACCTTTTTGAGGTCGCTCAACACGCTCATCGAAAGGTCCGGGAATCGCGACGAGCGGTGATCCTCCATCGCGACCAGCATGGCGCGCTGCACGCGGTCGGGGATGTTGGTGGGCCCCGGGACGAACAGGAAGTTGCGGCCGGTGACGCGTCTCATGAAGATCCTCCCTCAGGGAAGTTGCGGGGTTGGGCGACGAAAGGGCAGGGCCCGCACGGTTGTGTGACCCCGTGCCGGGTGGGCCGGATCGCGTGCGGGCGCGTCCGACCATGCGCCGGGGGCCTTCGGGCCTATGCTAGCGGGCCGGCAGCAGCGTTTCCAGACCCTCGGAGATCTCATAGACGCTGGCCACCGCAAGATCGCGGCCGTATCGAACGCCGTCCCGCTCCGCGCGTTTGCGCAGGCGCTCCTCGTGGATCTCCAGCACGTCCCTGGGGAACGGCATGTCGCCGGCCTCGAGGATGCGCAGATAGCCATCGGCGTCGCGCGCGGGCAGGACACGGCTCTTGATCTGGCGGTTCGGCGACCACGGGATGTCGAGCACCCCGGCCTCGCAGGCGCGGATCGTGCCGATCGCAACATCGCCGTCCCCCATCTCCAGGATCCGGTCGACGACCGGGCGGACCTCGCGCCCGATCAGCTCCTTTTCGCGACGGAACTCCGGCAGGTCGTCGAGGCGGATCCGGCGGGCGAGGTAGATCGCCATGCGGGTGGTGCGCAGGCCTTCGGCGTTGGCCTGCGGAGTCGGAATGCCGAACGCCTCGTGGGTGCTCTTGGTGGTGACGCTGACCGCGCCGCCGACCGCGGCAATCGTGCCGCCGTAGGCGACCAGCGCCGCGGCCTGCGCGTCGTCGTACGGCCACGCCCCCATCCAGTGCAGCGAGGTGACCGGCGTGAATACGTCGTCATGGCCGGCCTTCACGAGATACTCCTGAACGAGCTCGCGGCAGGCGCGGATGGCCGCGGCATCCTGAACGAGGTGCAGCGTCTGGCCCAGCTCCAGCCCGTAGTTGCGCGCGCCCTGTTCGGCCGCCAGCAGCGCATCGACGACGGCGGTGACGATGGCGATGCAGGGCGGGACGTTGGTGCCGGTCAGGAAGCCCGGCTGGCGCCGGTGCAGGTCGACGCCGTGCTCCTGGTACAACGCCGCCAGACGATCGAGATACTGGTAGTTGCGGATGCCGTCCTCGATCGAAAGATCCTTGGTGTAGGACGTCGTGTAGGCAAGGCCGGAGCCGAGATAGCCGGTGAAGCCGGCGGCGAACCCGACCTCGCCGGTCAGCCGCGGCATCGAGGTGCCGGACAGCACGATGGCGGGCTTGTCGATCGCGTCGATCAGCCGACGGGACGTCTTCGGACCGTAGCAGACCATCGGAAAGCCGTTCAGCATCGAGCGCCCGGCCGTCTCGGATTCCGCGATGCCGGCCTCGGCGCGCTGCCACTGCTCGTTGCGGGTATAGGAATCGGTCGTCGTCGGCACGATGTCGGCCAGCCCGTCGCGGTCGAGCGCGCGCATCAGCTCCAGCTGCAGGGCCAGGGTGCCGAAGCCGCCGCGCGGCTGGGTCAGGCACCGTCCCTCGGCATCGGCGCGGCGCATCACCACAGAGAGATTCTTGTGTGCCGGCAGGGCACGGTGAAAGTCCAGGGCCTCTTCGAGGTCGATTTCGGCGCCGGTCGGCCAGCGCGCCAGGTTCTCGCGCCGCATCGCCGCGAACGCGTCGTCGGGTATGCGCGCCGCCGAGAACGGCGGGCGTGCCGTCTTATCCCGTGCCGCGTCGCGCATCCGCGCCCCCCAATGGCCTGAGTCCGTTCATCGCCACGTCAAAGGCCGCTGCCGGATCGAACTCGGCGAGCAGTCCCGCGGCATAGAGCGTGTACCGACCGTCGACGAAGCGGGCCGGCGCCGTCGGGCGCAGCGAGGTCGGATCGTCGCGGTCGCCCAGCGCCGCCGCAAGAATGTCGTCCGGCGCCGAAGCGTGGACCAGCGCGCCCCCGGTGCCGACCAGGGCGGCCACGGCCGTCAGGTCCTTGCCCTCCTGTATCGTCACCGGTCCCGCCGGCGTATGGGCGATGCGCACGGTGCCGGCGTGGCGCCGCATGGCAATGCGCACGGCCGCCGCCGCCATGGCGGCATCGATCGCGTGCTCGGCCGGCCGGCTCGGCAGGATTTCGACATCGCCCTCGATGCGCAGCAGCCAGTCCGCGACGGCGTCCGCGGAAATGCCCGCGGCGGCGGCGAGACGCTCCACACCCGCCGCCTCGACGATGGCCCGGGCGTTGTGCCGCATGCCGAGATCGCCTTCGACGGTCCTCTTTTCGTAGGGTTCGGGCAGTCCGTGCCGGACCACGCCCTCACCGGCCGGCGCGCCGTCGGCAACGGAGTGCACGTCGGTCGTCGCGCCTCCGATATCGAGCGCGACCAGCGGCCCCAGTCCCGGCCGGCCCGGAACGCCTTCCGCCAGAAGCCGCGCCCCGGCCAGGACCGCTGCCGGGGTCGGCATCAGCACCGCGTCGAACATCGCCGCCGCCTTGTCGATACCCTTGGCGTGGACGATGCGCTCCATGAAGACCCGGCGGATCGCCGCGCGTGCCGGATCGATGTCCAGCGCCTCGAAGGCCGGCATCACGTTGCCGGCGACCACCAGCGTCTTGCCTTCACCCGTGAACATTTTGCGGATGCCGTCCGCCGCATTGCGGTTGCCGGCGGCGATCACCGGGCAGGCGAGCGGGCTTGCCGCCAGCGTCCCGGCGTTGTGCAGGATCACTTCGCTGTTGCCGCCGTCGGTGCCGCCGCTGAGCAGCAGGACGTCCGGCGCGAGCGCGACGATTTCGTCGACGTCGCTGCCGGTCAGCCGGTACGCGAAGCTGCCGACGAGCCGGGCGCCTGCGCCCAGCGCCGCGCGGCGGGCCGCTTCTGCCGTCAGTTCCTTGACGAGACCGACCGTTACCATGCGCAGGCCCCCGGCGGCGCTGCTCGAGGCCAGCCGGTAACGGAAATCCGGCAGGTCGCCCATGTGGCCGGCGAGGTCCGCCAGCGCCGCTTTCAGCCCGATCGTCACGTCGGTGGCGACGGTGGACGGGCCCTGGCCCGTCGCAACGATGGTGGCGGCGCCAAGATCCACCGCGCGCAGCTTGGTGTAGGTGCTGCCGAAATCGATCAGCAGGGCGGCGCCCGCAGCGTCGGTCATTCCGCGATCCTCCGGCCATGGGATCGTGCCGCAAAATCGGCGTTCAGCGTCTCGATGACCTCGTCGGTCCGGGTGTTGGGGGGAAACGCGCGGTCGAAGCCCATGGCGAGGAAACGACGCTCGACGTCCGGCCAATCCTGCTTGCCGACCACGAGGTTGCCGCCGACGTAGACGAGGATGTCCTCGAGCCCCGCCTCGATGCACAGGTCACGAAAGCCGCGGCAATCCAGTTCCCCCTGTCCGTACAGCGACGAGACCATGATCGCGTCGGCGGCCGTCTCGATGGCCGCCTTCACGAAATCCGCGGCCGGGGTGATGGCGCCCAGGGCGATGACCTCGAATCCGGCCTCCTCCAGCGCCATCGAAAGAATCCGGTTTCCGACGATGTGGGTGTCGGCCCCGATCACCCCGGTGACCAGCTTGCGGCCCCGTGCCGGCCCTGTCGCCTGCGCGGTCATGTCGGGGCCGACGGCCGGCCGGCGTCGGGCGGCCACTCGAGCGCCGCAGTGACAGGGGCCGGCACCCCGTCGGCCTCCGGCTGAACGGCGGGCGAAGTTTGCACCGCTGCCGGACGATTCATGGCTCGACTCCCCCCGATCTGAGCGCGGGCAACTGTGAAAGCCCGGCCGTCGCCCCCGAGCATCGTGGAGATGTCGGAAAAAGGCAACCAAATGGCCGACGATTTCAGATCGCGGGTCCCATCAGCAGGTCCGGCAACCAGGTCGCGATCTGGGGTACGATGCACAGGAGGACAATGCCGAGAACCATGCACAGCATGAACGGCAACGCGCCGCGCAGGATCGTCGGCAGGCTCACATCGGGCGAGATCCCGTTGATGACATAGAGATTCAGCCCGACCGGCGGGGTGATCAGGCCGATCTCCATGTTGATCGTGAACACGACGGCGAACCAGTACGGGTCGAAACCGGCCTGCTCGACGATCGGCAGCAGGATCGGCGCCGTCATCAGGATCACCGCAACCGGCGGCAGGAAGAACCCGGCGACGAGCAGGAAGATGTTGATCATCGCCATGACGACCCATCGGTTGACGTCGAGTCCCGCGATCCATCCCGCGATCGACTGGGTCACAAACAAGCTGGACAGCATGTAGCTGAACAGCGCCGAGGCGGCGATGATCATCAGGATCATCACGCTCTCGCGCATGCTGTCGCGCAGGATGCGCGACATCGTGCGGAAATCGCGGATGCGGTAGATCACGGTGACCAGGACGATGCAAAACAGGGCGCCAACGCCGGCCGCCTCAGACGGGGTCGCCAGGCCGCCATACAGGACATAGAGGATGCCGGCGATGATGGCGAGGAACGGTAACACCTTGGGCAGGATCACGAGCTTGTCCCGCAGCGTGTAGCCTGCCGCCATGTCGCGCAGGCTGTAGCCCCTTCGCCAAGCGATGTACAGTGACCACGCCATGAACAGTGCGGTCAGCATCAGCCCCGGCACCAGACCGGCGATGAACAGGCGTCCGATCGAGGTCTCGGTGGTAACCCCGTAGACGATCATGGTGATGCTCGGCGGGATCAGGATGCCGAGCGTCCCGCCGGCCGCGATCGCCCCGGTGGCGAGGCCCGCGGGATAGCCGCGCTCGCGCATTTCCGGTATGCCCATCTTGCCGATGGCCGCGCAGGTTGCCGGCGAGGATCCGCTGAGCGCGGCGAACACGGCGCAGGCCCCGAGGTTGGATATGATGAGGCCGCCCGGCACCCGGTGCAGCCAACGGTCGAGCGCAGCATACAGGTCCTTGCCGGCGGGCGAGCTCGCCACAGCCGCGCCCATCAGGATGAACATCGGGATCGAAACGAGGGTGAATTCGTTGAGGCTGCCGAAGAACGTCTCGGCCAGGATCGACAGGACGCCGGTACCTTCGAAATAGAGCAGGAAGCCGATCGCTACCAGCGCCAGGCCGAAGGCCACCGGAATGCCGGTTGCGAGCAGGGCAATCGTGACGAGGCCGATGACGGCACCCAGGCCGAGCGCGCTCATCGCATCGCCTCGTCGGAAAGGCCAAAAGGCTGCGTGCGCCCGGTCGCAAGGCAGAGGATCTCGGCCACGTATTGCAGCGCCATCAGCGCCATGCCGATCGGCAGCGGCAGATAGGGAATCCACAGCGGCAGCGCCCACACCGTCTCGGTCCGCCATCCGCCGACCCAGGCCTCGACAAGCAGTTCGTAACCCGTCCAGCAGAGCACCAGCGATAGTAGGAGAGCCGCACCCGCCGTGAACAGGGCCAGCGCAAGCCTCGCCCGCCCGCCGAGATAGACCGGGAGCAGCTCGACGTTCACGTGGCCGCGGATCAGGGCGACGTAGGGGCTGCCGATGAAGGTCGCGGCGATCAGCGCGTAAGTCACGAACTCCGTCTGCCAGACGGTCGAGGCTCTGAGAAAATAGCGGATCACAACCATCTCGCAGACCACGACGACAGCCGCCGCAATCAGCAATGCGCCGATTATTCCGCAGGCCTGCGACAGGCGCCTGACACTGTTGACGAATAGATCCATGCGATGGAGGCGCGAAAAAGACGGGCCGCCGGCCCGCAGGCCGGCGGCGGTGAAACGGGGTGTGCTACTCGACGGCGAGCGCCTTCTCGATCAGCTCCTTGCCGCCCGGCACGTTCTCCGCGAAATTCCTGTACGACGTCTTGTCGGCGATCGCACGCCACTTCGCGGCCTGCCCGGCGGTCATCGTGACGACCTTGACGCCCGCCTTCTTGAACGTGTCGACCAGTTCCTGATCAAGTTTCTTGGCCTCCTCGAAGAAATACGCTTCGGCCTTTTTGCCGGCCGCCTTGAGAGCGGCCTGCTGCGCCGGGTTGAGCTTCTCCCAAGTCTTCGTCGACATCAGGATCGGCTCGTACATGAACCACAGCGCATTTTCGCCCGGCGCGGTCAGGCATGTGACCTGCTCGTACAGCCGGTAGGAAACAAAGCTGCCGGAGCTGGTGTTGGTGGCATCGAGAACACCGGTCTGCATCGCCGTATAGATTTCCGAGCTCGGCATCGAGCTGATCGAGGCGCCGGCCCCGGCGAGCATCTGTTCGAAGGCCGGCCCCGCCGCGCGCGTCACCTGTCCCTTGATGTCGTCGGGCTCGAGGATGCAGCTCTTCTTGGACGCGAAGCCGCCGGCCAGCCAGGCGTCGGACAGCACCGTGACGCCCGCGTCGTTGATGATCTTCTTGATGTCGGCCATGAACGGCGAGCTGTTGAGCCTGCGGGCGTGCTCGTGGTTCTTGACCAGTCCCGGCATCAGGGTCGCGCTGAACTGGGGATGGCGGCCGGACGCGTAGTCGAGCGGGAAGGCGGAGATGTCGAGCTGGCCCTTGGTCATCGCCCCCCATTGTTCGCGCGGCTTGAACAGGGACGCCGCGGGATAGACGGTGATCTCGAGGCCGACATTGGCCGCCGCCGCCTCGCGCGCGATGATCTGCACCATCTCGTCGCGGACGTCGCCCCGGCCGCCCGGCCACTGGTGCGACGCCTTCAGCGCCACCGTGTCGGCTATCGCCGCGCCAGCGAGCGATAGCACGACCGTGGCTGCCGCTGCGGCCAGCGGCAGTTTTTTCAGACACCCGTAAGATCCTTGCATGTGGGTTCCTCCCTGAGGCACTTGTCGTTATTTCCCGAACAGCGGAATTGCCGTCGCCCCAAATCGGCGATCCTGTGGGCGATCGACGCGAGCAGAACGTACAGCCCGAAGCGATAATCTGGCGAGCGGATGCTAACCGATACCATCGATAAAGTTTATCGGAATCTTGTTTCTCGACCCCCGGTCCGGCGCGATCTGTTGTCAATCCCCGGTGCAAAGGTTATTGAGTGGCCGCGCCCGGCCGATCTCTCGTTACAGGACTTCCCCAAGACACATCCCACCTTTCAGGAGCGCCGGCGCAAGCAAAAAGGGGCGGGCAGGTTGGATCAGTTGACGGCGGAGGTGTTGCTTGTGGTCGCAGGCGGCTTCGTGGCCGGCGGCTTCGTCAAGGGGACCACCGGCATGGGTCTGCCGCTGGTCTCGGTTCCGGTGGCCACGCTGGTGGTTCCCGTGCCCGTTGCGGTGGCGTTGACGACGCTGCCGATCCTGCTCACCAATCTTTGGCAGGGGCGGGGCTGGCGCAAGATCATCGGCCGGGTATGGCCGCTGCTGGCGGTGCAGCCGATTGCCATGGTCGCCGGCGTTGCCGTGCTCGCCTGGGCCAATCCGAAGATCGTCGTCGGCCTGCTCGGCGCCCTGACGATCGTGTTCGTGGCGGTCGTCCGCTACCAGCCCAACTGGCGGATGACGCGCCGCCACGAGCGCTGGGTGGCGCCGCTGATGGGCGCCTGCTCCGGGTTCTCCGGCGGCGTGTCGAGCTTCTTCGGCACCCCGATCGCGCTCTACCTGTTCCTGCTGGAGCTGGAAAAGGACGCGTTCGTCGCGGCGATCGGCGTCACCTACGCCTACGGTGCGATCATGCTGATCCTGATCCTCGCCGCGTTCGGCCTGCTCGGCCCGCAGCTCCTGTTCTGGTCGGCGCTGGCCACGCCCGTCGCCTTCTTCGGCATGTGGCTCGGCCGCATGGTGCGTGACCGGCTGAACACCGAGACGTTCCGCAAGGTCGTGCTGGTCGTGCTGCTGATCGCCGGGCTCAACCTGCTGCGGCGCGCCGTCACGGGGTGACCGCACCGCGTTCCGTTGCGTCCGCCTCCGCGCACAGCCAGTCGCAGAAACGCTTGACCTTGGGCACTTCGGCCTTGTCCGGCGGGCACACGACGTAATAGCCGAAGGTCACGGGCACAGACAGGTCGAACAGCCGGACAAGCCGCCCCGCGGCCATGTCGTCCGATGCCAGCACGTCGCTCACCAGGGCGATTCCGTGGCCCTCGACGGCCGCCTGCAACGCCATGGCGATGTCGTTGAAGCGAGGGCCGCGCGCCGGATCGACGCCGATGACGCCGGCGGCCAGCAGCCACATCTTCCAGCTCGGCCAGGATTCTTCCTGCGTCGCCCAGTCGATGTGGAGGAGCGTGCGGCCGGCGAGGTCCTGCGGGGCCCGCAGCGTCGGGTGATCTTCGAGGAAGGCGGGGCTGCACACCGGGTGGACCCGGGTCGCGAACAGCTGCCGGACGGACATTCCGGGATAGTTCCCGCTGCCGTAGCGGATCGCGATGTCGACGCCGTCCCGCGCGAAGTCCCGCAGCCGGTCCGTGGCATCGAGCCTGATGTCGATGTCCGGCTCCAGGGCCCGGAAACGGTCCAGCCGCGTGACCAGCCACTTGGCGGCGATCGACGGTGCCGCGCTCACGGTCAGGATGCCGCTGTCCCTGTCCGTCCGCAATGTCGCTGAGGCGGTGGCGAGCAGGTCGAATCCGTCCCGCAGCGTCGGCAGGGCCGCCTTTCCCGTGTCCGTCAGCAGCAGCGCACGCGTCCGGCGATGGAACAGCTGAACGCCGGAATATTCCTCGAGCGCCTTGATCTGGTGGCTGATCGCGGCCGGCGTCACGTTCAGCTCCGCCGCGGCCTTGGTGAAGCTCAGATGGCGCGCCGCGGCCTCGAAGGCACGCAAGGCGCCGAGCGGGGCGATCCGTCGGGTCATGGGCACCATATAGATTAGAAAAACTAACTCATGATATGAGATATCGTCGTTTGTCGGCAAGGAATTTGGCCATTAGATTTGGAAAATACATCGTTGGCTGGAATCATGTCTTTTAGGAGTACTCAGCTATGTTGGAGAGTATCTATCGTGGAATCGCCCTCGCCGCCGGCATAAATGTGCCCCGCGATGTTCGGCTGGTCCGGAACCCGCCGGCGCGATCGTCCGTCCTCAGGCGCCTGGTCGCCGCGTTCGAGCGCCGGAACGTGCGGCGGTCGACATATCGGACCCTGCAGCAACTTGACGACAGGACGCTGCGCGACATCGGCCTGGACCGCAGTGGCCTGCTCGGCGTCGCCGACGCGGTCGCACGGCGGGCCGCGGCGAACGACAATGCGCGTCCCGTCGCGCTCGCGCAACTGGCGGCCAACGACAACGACCCGAACCCGTGCGCCGAATGCGGCTGACCGCAGCGTCCCCGCGGACGGCTCCGGCAGGGCCCCGGACCGCGGTCCGGGGTCCGCGCCGCCGCGACTTGATTTGCATCAATGCGGGTGCCCGACCGCGCTCCTAGCATGCGGCCCCACGAACCGGGACGGGAATAGCGGAGGTCCTCCGAAATGATGCGCGCTGGCCGGCAGGCGCCGGCCCTGTCGCCCCTGTTGTTCGTCGGACTCGCCCTGAGGCCGGCGCCGAGGGCTGCATTGCAGGCCGCGGCCTCGCTTGCCATGGCCGCCATGATGCGCCGGCACAGGGGTGTCTTCGAACGTCTTCAAAGCCTCGCCAACCCGGTGTACCTGATCGACCCGGTCGACCTGCCGGTTGCGCTGGTGCTCGACGCCGCACTGCCGTCGCCGCGCCTGACGGTGCTGCGCGACGGCGACCCGGCGCCGGCGTCGCCGGCTGCCGCGATCCGCGGTTCCCTGCCGGCCCTGCTCGAACTGCTCGAAGGCCGCAGCGACGGTGACGCCCTGTTCTTCTCGCGGGCCCTGACGGTCGAGGGCGACATGGCGGCCGTCGTCGCGCTGCGCAACGCGGTGGACGGCGCCGACATCGACCTTGCCGAGGATCTGTTGCGGCCGCTCGGCCCCCTCGGCGGGCCGGCGCGGCGGCTGGTGGCATCGGCAGCCGCGCTGTACCGGCGCGCCGACGCGGATCTCGAGATGCTGCGGGCGGCGCTCCTGGCGCCGGTGCAACGGCGCTGCGACTCGCAGGAGGCGCGGCTCGACGACCTGAACGAGTCCCTGGCCAGGGCGGCGAAGCCGCGCCGCGGAACCGCGGCATGACCGGCCGGCCGCTCGAACTCGTGTGCCCGGCGGGCACGCCGGCAGCGCTGCGGGCCGCCGTCGATGCGGGGGCCGACTCGGTCTATCTCGGCTTCCGCGACGAGACCAACGCCCGCAACTTCCCCGGCCTCAATTTCAGCCGCGACGAGCTCGCCGAGGGCATTGCCTATGCCGGCCGCAACGGCTGCAAGGTCCTGGTCGCGATCAACACCTATCCGCGGGCCGGCGATCCCGGACCCTGGCGGCGTGCGGTCGACGATGCGGCGGGGCTCGGGGCCTGGGCCGTAATCCTGGCCGATATCGGGTTGCTCGATTACGCCGCCAGCCGCCATCCCGGACTGCGCCGGCACCTGTCGGTGCAGGCGTCGGCCGCCAACGCCGAGACGATCCGCTTCTACCACGAAGAATTCGGCGTCAAGCGCGTGGTATTGCCGCGCGTGCTGACGATATCGGAAATCGCCCGGATCAACAGGGCCGTGCCGGTCGAGACCGAAGTGTTCGCCTTCGGCGGCCTGTGCGTGATGGCCGAAGGGCGCTGCCTGTTGTCGTCCTATGCGGCGGGCGAATCGCCGAACATGAATGGCGTCTGTTCGCCGGCCGAGCATGTCCGCTACGAGGACCGCAACGGGCGCCTCGTCTCGCATCTCGGCAGATTTGCCATCAACGTCTTCGCTGCGGGTGAGCCGGCCGGCTACCCGACCCTGTGCAAGGGGCGCTTCCAGGCCTGTAACAGGGAGTCATACCTGTTCGAGGAACCGACCTCGCTCGATGCGATCCGCATGCTGCCGGCCCTCAGCGAGGCCGGCGTAACGGCCCTGAAGATAGAGGGCCGCCAGCGCGGCAAGGCCTATGTGGCACAGGTCGTCGGTGCGTTTCGCAACGCGGTCGACGCGGTGGCGCGGGGCGAACATCCGGCCGGCAACGATCTTGCCACCCTTACCGAGGGCGGCCGGCAGACCACCGGCGCCTACGAGAAGACGTGGCGATGAGCAAACCGGCGAAACTGACTCTCGGCCCACTGCTGTTCAACTGGCCGGCGGAGCGGGTCAGGACGTTCTACGACCAGATCGCCGAGCGGGCGCCCGTCGATACCGTCCATCTCGGCGAAGTGGTGTGCCCGAAACGCACGCCGTTTCTGGTGGAAGCACTGGCCGAGGCCGCGGAAACACTGACCGCTGCGGGAATCGAGGTGGTGTGGTCCACACTTGGCCTGATTGCCGACGCCAAGGATGTCGCGGCGACCGAAACGCTGGTCCGAGCGACGCCGGGGCTGGTCGAAATCAACGACATTTCGGCACTACCAATGCTCCGCGGAAGGGCGCACGTGGTCGGGCCCCTGGTCAACGTCTACAACGAAGGCACGCTCGGCTGGCTCGCTTCGCGCGGCGCCACGCGGGTCTGCCTGCCCCCGGAACTGCCGCGCGACGCCATCGCCGCGCTCGCCGCCGCCGGCACTGTCGAGCTGGAAATTCAGGCCTTCGGGCGCATGCCGCTGGCGCTGTCGGCGCGATGCTATCATGCGCGTGCGCACGGTCTGCACAAGGACGGCTGCCGCTACGTCTGCGACAGGGACCCGGACGGCATGCCGGTGGCGACGCTCGACCGCCAGCCGTTTCTCGCCGTGAACGGCATACAGACCCTGTCCCACGCGCTGCTCGACCTGAGCGCCGAGGCGGCGGAGCTGGCCGAGCTGGGCATCCGGCGCTTCCGCCTGTCGCCGCACGACACCGACATGGT